>Ga0302271_10000784_pt1 | contig 31186 bp, 42 predicted proteins | sample III_Bog_N1_1_FD_198767 | JGI IMG/M metagenome (GOLD analysis project Ga0302271, IMG submission 198767) | Peat permafrost microbial communities from Stordalen Mire near Abisko, Sweden - III_Bog_N1_1 | ecosystem: Environmental > Terrestrial > Soil > Wetlands > Peat | place: Sweden: Abisko... | reverse complement strand
CAACCACTCCTTATGTCGGGTATATATAGTTGCTTAAAATAGGTAATGGTAACTCATATTACAACCTCCGTTCCTATGGTTGTAATATAGATATGGTTGAACTTCGTTCATTAGGTGGTATTATTGCCCCCCCCCAGCCCCCCCCACAACATAATATATAAATGTGATATATATCACATTTCTAATAATAAATGGCAGTGCAATTGCAACCTAAGGACAGAGCGTGTCGGTTCACTTCGTGTGGTAACTTTTTTGTAAAAAAGTTGTAAAATGCTTTTTAATATGAAAATCAATATGTTAAAGTTTATAAATTGATTTTTTGACTTTAAATAAGACTGTTTAATAAAGAAACTCGACTATTTTTAAATACAAACATTAAAAATATTTTATTTTTAATTGTATATAAATTATTACATATCTACGATTAAATTTATAATGTATATATATGTATATTATTAATATACAGTTATTTAAATTGTATAATTCAATTTTTTTTTATATATTTGTAGTACGGAATTGCACGACATTACAGAGCAATTTTATATAATAGCCGCTTTGCGGAATCTTTGAAATTTTGGACATCTTTTTTTTATTAATAAATATAAATAATCGGCGGCAACGTATAACATCGGCATCAAAAAAAATGACAATGCAACAACATCGCACAATTTTAAAAGAAATTTGTGCTACTCAATTGAGACATTCAATTGAAACTGAATTTTACAACGAATCAGTAAACAGTAAATTACAAGATTATTATTCTGATGGTGATGAATCTGTTTTATTCAGAACATTTGAAGAGTGGGTAAATTTAGGTTATAGAATTAAAAAAGGAGAAAAAGCCTTTTGTTTTTGGGGAACGCCTGAAGATTTTGAAATCAGAAATGAAAAAGACCCATCCAAAATTGAAAGTATAGGTAGTTTTTATCCTGTTGTTTTTAAATTCTCTGAAATACAAGTTTATAAACCTGAATATTTACGCTAATATGAAAACTCTAAATTTTGAAATCGCAAAAATCCAAGAACTTGACATTGAAACTTTACAGGCAACTTATAAAGAAAATGATGTTTTTGGTAATCCTTTACGTGATGTTTATCATTATCAAGTAATTAATAATATACTGAATATTTGCGAACGTAATGGATTAAAATATGAAATACAGGATATTTTTGCAGCGAATAATAATAGTAAACAGTATCCTGGTGTTTCTATGCTGCCACAAGTAGCAGCCACGCACGGAGCAAACGCACCAGAAGCGCACATCCTTAGAAGAGTTTACACAACCATCCGCATCCATGATGGAGAAACGGACGAATTGACAACCAACATCGCCATCGCCTACCATCAAGAAGGCTTGCAGGTTGCTTTTGGTACAACCGTAAAAATTTGTAGAAACCTTTGTATTTTGGGAGCTCAAAAAATGGTAACTAATTACGGAAATGGCAAAATTTCAAACGACCGTATTTTTGAAAGTGTAGAAAACTGGCTTCGTGATTTTGGAAATTATCAGGAGCGGGATTTGAGAGTAATCCAAAAAATGAAAAGTATAATTTGTCAGAAATCGGATGTGATGCAATTAATTGGAATGTTAACATCTATTCGGGTTGCTTATGACAACGGCATCGGAGAGATTAAACAACAGCTTAACAACTACCCATTAAATCAGGCTCAAATTTCTATTTTTACTGAAAATTATTTAAGGTTTGAGCAAGAAAATATAAAAGTTAATTTATGGGATGTTTATAATTTAGCAACTCATATTTATAAACCCCATACAACGGAGATACCAAATATTTTGCCTCAAACTGCTGTTTTATATGATGTGCTTAATGATTTTTATAAATTATCTGATTAATGGAAAAATTAATAAGAATTCAGAAAAGCCCAGCAAAAAAGGGGTATATTGAATCAGTAAATATTTCAGGTAATTATCTGAAAGAACACGGTTTTAAAATGGGAGATTTTGTAAAATTGACTATTTCAAAAGATAAGATTATTATAGAGAAAACAGCGAGCACGAATATTTTACAAATGATGGGAGCTAAAGATGCGCGACTTTTTAAAGTTATTGAAAATCTATAAATTAAAATCATCCTCTGAAATTTCAGGGGATGGTTTTTGCCCGCGCGCCGGCACTTCGTGCCGTCGGGGGAAAGCGGTCAAAAATTGAAATTTACAAAGAGTGCGAAAGAAAAAGATTGTGTAAATTTCAATTTGTTGTAAGTGGTTGATATGCTATTTCATTTTTTATATCGCAAATTATACAGATTCAAATATGATATAAAAACCGAAATGCATAGAATACAGTGTAGTTCACCTTATAAAGTAAATTTATATATTAAATATAGTTAAATAAATATACCTAATTAGATATAATTGAAATAATAATATTATATTTGCAGAGTAATTAAAACAAATAATCAAATCCCGGCGGCAACGGATAATAGCGGCATACTTAAAATGAAAGCAACATTAATTATTAGCAGCGAGTACAAGTACAATCAACCTTCAGTTTTTATTTTTGTAGAAGGCCGTTATTTCGGTTGTCAAATATATCCATCATCTCGCAATTATCCAACAGATGTTAATTATTGGTCAAATGCTACTAGTTCTGACAGTGACAGATATTTTTCATTAAAAGAAGTTGAATATTCAGAAGAAAATTTTTCTATGATTGAAATATTACAAAATTCAATTTCGGCGAATGAAAAGTTAGTAAAGCAATATCCTTCATGGACACCTTCTCCAAAGTATAAAATTAAAAGAGGTAAAGCATATCAAGATTATCTTTCATTCAAAGAAAAAGAAAATAAATTGATAAGCGAAATAGCAGCGTATAATGCACCATACGACAATGCAATTAGATCAGCAAAAAATCAATTAAGAGAAATTTTATTAACAGTAAAATAAACTATAACATATCCGGCTTCGGTCGGATATAAATTTTTTATTATGAAACAAAAAACAGATCTAACTTTGCCCGAATGGGCATTTCTTGATGCCGATTACCAAACCGGAAATGCACTTACAGGTCGCGATATACTTCTACATGTCCGCACACATACTATACTGGAATTTATAAGCATTGATGATAATATGATTCAGCTATCAGGTGAAGTAAAAAGAATGCATTTTACTTACACCAACAAATACGGACTTGGAGAAAACTATGTGGTAGCCATACATTATAGTCTTGAAAGTGATTTTACAGGCTTAGACTATGTGATTCAAAAAGCAATTGCATTCTTTAAAGAATGGATGACATGGATGGATAAAACTATTGAAACAGAAGATAACTCAAAAATAAATTAATAATGGCAAATACCCGCAAAGAATTCGGACAAAAAATAGTAGAAGCCAGAACTATTAAACGACTTACACAAACAGAACTGGCTGAACGAGTCGGGATAACACAAAATAACTTATCCCGGATAGAAAACGGGAAATATAACCCCGGACTTGATATCCTTATTAAAATAGCCAATGCACTTGAACTTGAACTTGATTTTATTTAATGAAGGTACTATAACGATATTTAAAAGCCTCTGACATTTATTTGTCCGAGGCTTTTTTTATATTTGCACTATGAAACTCACCGATCGACTGAAATATAACCTATATGCAGCACTTATAATTGCTGTTATTGCTGCTATCATATTTATTATCAAATATATTATTAATCTTTAAATTTAATTTTTTATGAAAAAACCATTATTTATTACACTTTTTATTTTAGTATTAATGATAATTGTGCTTAAATATTCTGCCACAAAAAAATCAATTAATTCTTCTAATGCTATTCCCGTTGTTGATAATTCGAATGTTAATTCATCTACCATCGATAATAATTTATCAAATGCAAATACTTTTGATAGTTTGGGAATATGGGAAATAAGCAATTATGTTAATGAATTTAATGAAATTACAAAAGAAAAATATATCAGAATGAAAGATGATATTTCTGGAACATTCAGTAATAGTGCTACTCAAAATTCTGAACTAACAGTTAGATTTTTAATAAACGGAAATAAAAATGTTAATATTATGCTTTTTGAATATGCTGGAAATAACCCAGTTAAAGAGGGAGTTGAAGAAAATTATAAAGTTAGAATAAAACACAATGATGATAATCCTATTACATTATATGCTAATAATTATTCTGATAGATTATCTTTTGATAAAAAATCATCTGCTAAAATTACTGATATATTTAAACAAGGTGGTTCTGTCTCATTTTTTATAATAGAAAATTCTCAATATTCTATCTCACAATATCAATTTAAAATAGAAGATTGTACTGGTTTTGATAAAATAATTAAATTATTTAATAAGAAATAGTAAAATTTATAAAATCTCGTTGTATATTTGCAATGCGAAAACCAAATATAAAAGAGTAACATTCTTTATGTTGCCTTTAATTCAGGCTTTTTTTATGTCTGAAAATAAATAAGACGGCTGTATTATTCCCTTTAAAAGTTTTTGAGTTTACTCAATGATTTGGTTTTCGCAGACCGGGAATGTACAGCCGTTTTTCTGTACTTAATAATGCGAAAACCAAATCAATATCATGACTCTTATTTATGTTCTCGAAACTCCCGACCTGGGTATTGCTGTAAAAACAGCAATGGACATTTATTCCACTACCGGAATGCAACCAGCAATAATCAGCAATGGACCTGACAATTTTAAATTTAATTGTAAAGATGCTGCTTTATTAAGTTCAAATTCATGTTCAGTAGATCAATATTCTAAAAATAATATTATTACTGAATAAACTTAAAAGCAGATTTATCGTTTTCCTGACGTCAGGAAAATGGTGTACAAAAAAAACGTGAGCAGATCTGCTCGCGTTTTTTTGTGTCCTTTTTTACACCATTTTACAGCTATATATTTGAATAAAATTACATTAATGGCTGAAATTGAAAATAAAGACATAGAATTTTTGTGGCAGGAAGAGGTATTAAGCCAACATGGTGAATTCCTTATGGACCTGTTTTCTGAAACTATTGAACAAAAAAACATTCGTGTAAGCGATGATTTGCTTCAAAGTCTTAATTATTCAGCATTCAGGGAAGGTAATAACCGTGGTTTAAGAATCAATTTTTTCCAGCATGGCCGATTTATAGAAATCAGGAAACATAAACGTAACAGCATGGAGACTAATACCAATGCACTGCTATGGAATGCTAAAGATAACAGCATGAATAAACGTAAAACAAAAGATGTGGACTGGTACAGCCGTAATGCATATGGTAGTCTTAACCGGCTTATATCTATTGTTATGAATGAATTATCGAGCGACGAAATTAACCGACTTAAAAATATAATTAAAAACCGAATACAATCATGAGTCTAAAAATTGACAGGGCAGAACTTGAAATAGTTATAAAAAACGATGAATCGCGTAAACGTATGCGAGAGATAGAAGATGACATGCGTAATATCCGCAAGGAAATGAAAAAACTTGATGAAAGTTCGCCGGAATTTAAATCTAAATTAGCTGATCTTAAAAAAGCACAAACGGAGTACGATGGATTAATTGATAAGATTGGAATTACAGGGCTAAGCATGAAAGAACTGCGCAAACGTCAGCAGGAACTTAATGCTATAATTGCTCAATTACCTGGTAATAGTCCGCTTTACGATAAATACAAAAAGCAGTTGGATGAAGTAAACGGAAGACTTAAAGATCTTCGTGGTACTGCTTCGCAAACTGAAAGTTCATTATCGAATTTAGCAAACGGTTTTAATAAATACTTTAATCTTGGTATTTCCATTATTGCCGGAATTACAGGTGCGTCGATGGCATTCCGTAAGCTTGCTGAAGATGTTGCACACATGGATGATGTGTATGCCGATGTAATGAAAACTACAAACCTGACCAAAGAACAGGTTATGGCACTTAACGAGGAACTTAAAAAAATGGATACCCGCACAAGTCGCGAAGATTTGAACAAACTGGCAGAGGAAGCCGGTAAATTAGGTATTGAAGGCACAAAAAACATAATGGATTTTGTTGATGCCGGTAATCAGATTAAAGTTTCGTTGGGTGAGGATCTGGGCGAAGATGCTATTAAGAATATTGGTAAAATGGTAGGTGTCTTTCAGAAATCTACCAAAGAACTACAAGGTATCGGACTTAAAGAACAGATGCTCGCTGTTGGTTCTGCAGTTAATCAACTCGGTGCAAGTTCAAGCGCCAGCGAAGATTATCTGGTTCAGTTTGCCGGGCGTCTCGGTGGCGTTGCTACTCAGGCTGGAATTGGTATGGATGCAATTTTAGGATTTGGATCCGCACTTGATCAGGATATGCAGCAAGTGGAAATGTCTGCCACTGCCATGCAACAATTTATAATGAAAATTATGGGTGATCCTGCAAAATTTGCAAAACTGGCAGGACTTAATGTTAAAGAATTTTCTAAATTATTGAATACAGATGCAAATTCTGCTATAAAACAGGTTTTACGTTCGTTAAACGAAAAAGGAGGTTTTCAAGCGCTTATTCCTATTTTTCAGGAAATGGGATTAGACGGTGCGCGTGCTACAGGTGTATTGTCGAGCATGGCTAACAGTATTGGTAAAATTGATGAAGCGCAAAAAATTGCCAATAAATCAATGTCAGAGGGTACTTCTATAACTAATGAGTATAATATTAAAAATAATAACCTGGCAGCACAATTAGATAAAGCAAAAAAACAATTTACCGAAACTGCATTAAAACTTGGCGAAAGTCTTAATCCTATTTTATTAAAATCGACGAATCTTACAACATATTTAATTAGAGCATTAGTTGAATTGCCAAAATGGCTAAAAGAGAATTCCGGGACCTTAATTTCGCTCACTTTGGCTATTACCGGCTATACAATTGCTATTAATGCATCAATTGTTGCTGATAAACTTAAAGCATTCTGGACAGAAAAAATTATTGCAAACACTAAAAAGTTATGGATCACTCTTTCTGAAAATCCTTATGCTGCTATTGCCGCTGCTATGTTAGTTGTTGTAGGCATTTTTGTAGATTATTACCGAAAAATTGATAAAGCACGTGAATCGATGAATAAATATAACGAGCAATCTACGCAAGAAATAATTACAGCTAATCAATTATTTGAAGCTTACAAAAAAACCAATTCCGGTACAGCTGAAAGAGGCAGAATAATGGATGAAATTAAAACAAAATATGGTGATTATCTGAAAGGAATGATTGATGAAAAAGGAAATTTAATTGATATTGAAAGAGCTCAGACAGCTGTTAATAACGCCCTTCGTCAAAATATTGCTATGAAACTTAAAGAATCTGATATGCAGGCATTATCAAAAGAATATGAGGATTTAGGAACACGAATGGCTACTATAGCCGATATTGTTGCAAATCAACTTGGTTCAGATAAAGCTGCAAAAGCAATGGAGAATATTAATAATATATTTACAAAAAACGGATCTAATTATAAAAAGTCTGCTGATGAAACTAAAAATTATCTTGTAAAAATTGGTGTTGATGTAGTACAAGCCTATGGAATTAATGCTGATTATATTGCCGGTACGCTTGACACATATTGGCGAAGAATGCAGGAATTTGATAAAGGAGTAAAAGACATTAATACACGCTGGAGTGGTGTAATTTCAAATCTTAAAACTGATGATGATAAACCTGCTGGCCCTAAAGAAGGTGATAAACAACAATTCAACGGTGTATGGTGTACTTATAAGGGAGGTAAATGGGTACCAGATAAACCTGTTACTACAACTGGTACAGGAGATCCTAACAAAGAAAAATTAGCCGAACTCGATCGCCAATTACTCAAGGAACAAGTAATATTAAAACAATCCGCAAAAAGCAAAGAGGAAACCGATACTGAAATGCTTGCTCTTGATGTGAAGTATATTACTAAAAAACGCGATTTGTATAAAAAAGATAGTGCCGAATGGCTCGAATACGAAAGTAAATTATTAGATATCGATCGTAATAAAAAAATTACTGCCAACGAAGCCGATCTTAAAGCTATTCAGGATTCGTATAAAGCAATTTTGGATGTTACTGATATTTACGAAAACGAAAAGCGCGACGAATTACAACGCAATTTGGACGATGGAACTATAACGCAGGAAGAATACAACAAAGAAATTGCTGCATTAGATGTTACACTGGCTGAAAGGCGTTTACAATCGGCTAAAGATTATCAGGAACTTATATCCTCAGCTACTTTCAATTCGGAAGAAGATAAGAAAAAAGCTGTTGAAGCTGCTAAAACTGCTGTTACAGCTGCCAATGCCGAATTAATTAAAGCAAATAAAGTAGTAATTAAAAATAAACTCGACGAAGAAAAGGAACATCTTAAAAAAGTTGCCGATCTGCGTAAGGAACTGGGACTTGACAAAGAAAAATTATCGTATGCCGAAGGTTTAAAAGCTTTAAAAGCAAAACTTAAAGAATCTGAAGCAAGTGAAAAGGAATCTGCTGATGCTATCGCTAAATATCGTGCCGGAAAATACACAGAATATGCCGAATCAGCCGTACAGATTACATCCGGAATATCAAATATAGTAAGTAGTATTCACCAGGCAGAAACTGATAAACTTGAAGTTCAGAAAAATAAAGAACTTGCAATTGCCGGTAACAATGCTTCGCAGCGCGAAAAAATTGAGAAAAAGTATGCACAAAAAGAATTGGACCTGAAAAAGAAACAGGCTGATGCAAATATGGGTATTGCCATTGCTCAATCATTAGCCGAAGGTGCACTTGGTATCGCTAAAATTTGGGCTACCGATGGTATTAATCCTATTCTTGCTGGAATCCTGACGGCTATTTTGGTGGGCGTAACAGCCGCTAATATATCATCTGCAGTATCGCAACGTAATGCTATTAAAAGTCAAACACTTGGATATAGTTCCGGAGGTTTCACCGGCGATGGTCGTGAAGATGAACCTGCCGGAACTGTGCATCGTGGTGAGTTTGTTGCCAGTGCTAAAGGTGTGAGGAACCCGCATGTTCGAAAATTTCTTGATGTTTTTAATGCGTCTCAAATGAATGGTACAATTAGCATGATTAATACTACTCAGATATTGGAAAAAGTAAAGTTTAATGGTTATAAAAATGGAGGTTATGTAAATGATTTAGAAGGTTTTTCAACTTCAGATAAAGTATTAGCTATTAATCCAATTGCAGCCAGTTTAAATATAATGGATAAATTAAATGATGTTATTCAGGTACTAAACGAACATTTAGATAATGGAATTCCGGCTTATACTGTTATTTCAGGCAAAAAAGGAAGTTACGAAATGACTAAAAAGTATGAGAAGTATATTAAAAATGCGTCCCGTTAATTTTTAATTGTCCTTTTTTTAATAAACAAATCACGTTAATTTTGAAATATAAAAATTCAACCATGGCCGATTTAAATAAAGCATTGATTAAAATACTTAAAAACGAAGGCGGATATTCAAATGACAAATCCGATAAAGGTGGTGAAACATATAAGGGCATTAGTCGTGTAAACTGGCCTAAGTGGTTAGGCTGGAAATTTATTGATTTTGCAAAAACAAAAGAAGGTTTTCCCGAATCTCTTCATTCAATTTATGTACTTCAAGATATGGTTATAGCATTTTACAGAATAAATTTTTGGGACAAAATTAAAGGAAATGATATCCGAAATCAGGACATTGCCGAAATGCTGGTTGACAGTGCTGTGAATGAAGGTATAATTCCGGCAGTAAAAAGGGCTCAAAAAATTACCGGCATTCCGATAACCGGACAAATAGATGATTTATTAATTTCAAAACTCAATAATTTATGAAAAAATTAATTTTATTCATTATCGTTTTAATTACATTAAGTTGTAATGCACAGTCACCGACTCCAAAGTTTGAAAATTCAGAAAATGTTATCAAACTGAATGATTCAATAAAAGTATTGAATCAAAAATTAGACACATCCTATTACATGATTCGCACGTATGAATCGGCTCTTATCGTAATGCAACATTCTGTAACTTATCAGGATTCAACGATTAAAGCATTGTCTGATTCCGTTTATAGATTAAATTTAAAACCACTAATGACTTCCGATTATTTTTTACAACTATACAAATTCGATCGCCTGTTTAAATACTATAAAATATGTGTTAAGAATCCATCACAGTGGAAATTTTACAAAGGATGGACAAAACGTGTATTTGAAGAATAAATTATTAAAGACTTATTGCAATGAAAAAGCTATTTATATTACTTATTATCATCATTATTTCAATTTCGTGTCATACCACCAAACAGGTAGTTAAAGACAATGTAAAAGCCAAAACAGAGGAAAAAACCAATGTTGTGACTACTACAGCTGACGTTAAAGAAGTGGCAAAACAGGAATCGGTAATTGATAAAGGAGTTGTAAACGAAACTGTTGAAGAATCTACAATTACAACCAATTACACGCTACCCGATATCACTACCGGTAAACAATTCCCGATACAAACTATTGCTACTACACGAACCATAAAAAAAGGTGAGCAAAAAGATGTTTCTTCAAAAGCTATTGATAAATCAAAGGAGAAAATTGAAACTAAAGTTGCAGATAAATCGGACTATAAATCCGAGATTAAAGCAAAAATTACAGATAAAAAAGAAACAAAAGATAAAACCCCGGCTTGGATATGGCTGGGGTCTATACTTGTTATAACAGGATTATTTTTATTGGCTTATTTGGTTCTTAAACGATACGGATTTATAAAATAATGGATGTATATAAAGCAATAGCCGAAATGCGTAAACTCAGTAATGAAAGTCAGAGTTTCTCTGTTACATTTATGAGTTTTAGTGCCGAACGTGGCAAAAGTAATGGTATTATTGAAGTTCCCAGATGTTTGCTCCGGAAACAAAGCACGAAAGAACAAAATAAAAATGCTGATATCATGCTTAATTATTACGATTTGGATACAAAAGAATACGGACAATTATATCAACCGCTCTTGTTGGAATTTAACGGTAAAATACTCGAATTAAATTAAAATGGAAAAAGAAATAAAACGAATTGGCGGACTTAATTTTGCTTCCGTTGCTTCAGGGACTTATGGTATTGGATATAATGTCGATTCATCCGAACAGTCATTGATGATGACACTAAGTAATTCCGGTAGTTGGGAATCCGATCCGGTTAATATAGGTGGTGTACGTGTAGTTCCATGGGGTGCCGATAACAATCTTCCGGCTTATATCCGCCGTTTACTTGAAAAAAACAATTTAGGTCCTGCAAATATTGAACGTAAAATAGGCTTTACTTACGGTCAGGGTCCGCATCTGTACCGACTTAAATACGAAAATAACGAAATAATTCAGGAATGGGTTGAAGATCCGGAAGTACAGGCATGGCTCGACACGTGGAAATACAAACAATATGTTCGTGATATGTTAGTTGAATTTAATTACATGCGTGGTGTTTTTGTTAAATATGTTGCTGGCCGTGGTCGTCGTTTAGGAAAAGAATGGATATCTGAATTAAAATGTGAACCTTCAACTGATTGCCGGCTTGAATTTCCACTTGCAGGACGAAGACTCGACGATGTTAAAAGTATATTGGTTGGTGATTTTGAATTGATGCGCGATAGAACAATGAGTCGTTACCCTGTTTTTAATCCATTTGATTCAGCCGCTAATCCTGTTTCGATGTATTATCATTCATATCGTACTTTCGGACGTTTCTTTTATTCATTGCCATCATTTACCGGTGCAATTCCCTGGATAAAACGCGCGAATGATTTACCTGAAATTATTGCATATCTTACCGAAAATATGATTGCAGCTGCATACCATGTGCACGAACCGGCGCAATATTGGGAAGCTAAAAAAAATTTTCTGTTTGAAATGCATCCTGATTGGGATGACACCAAAATTAATAATAAAATTGATGAACTCCGCGATGAAGTTACTAAATCAATAGCCAATGTACTGGCCGGTAAACGAAATTCAGGTAAATTTTTTGAATCTATTGATTTTACCGATCCTGATGGAAATATGTGTGCTTGGAAAATTGAACCTATTGAAATGAATATTGATAAGTTTATCGAGGCTCAAAGTAAAATTAGCCGTATTGCCGAAAGTGCTACAACGTCAAGTTTTGGGCTGAATCCTGCATTAAGTAATATAATTATCGACGGTAAAGCCGACAGTGGAAGTCAGATGCTGTATGCTGCTAAGCTATTTTATGCCTCCGACACCCAAATTGCTGAAGATATTATTTTTGAAAGTTTGAATTGGGCTTTAAATATAAATTTTCCGGGCAAAAAACTTGCAATGGGTCTTTATCGTAAAATTATCAATAAAGAAGATAATGTAACCGCTTCGGATAGAAGCACTAACAACATGTAATATGTTATTCAATAAAAATGCAAATGGTAGCGAAGAAATTGCAAATCTGACAGGTAATTATTATCAGAATAACAATTTCAGTAAATTAACCGGACATTTAATGCTTGCAACATCCGAGGTTATTAAAATTATTGGTCAAAGTGTATATACTTTAGCCGAAATTGCTTACAATTATTCTCTCGCTACACCGGATAATGCTGCATTAGTTCCTTATGTGCAATTGCCAATTGCCATTAAAGCAGCATTGGACGTATGCCGAAGCAACGATATCAGTCATGAAGATACCGGCCGGAAAATTAAAATAGATGCCACTTCCGAGAAAATTCCATGGGAATGGCAATTAAAGCGTGACGATGAGTTACAACTTGACCGGTATTATGCTGCAATTGATCAGCTTATTGCATATCTCGATACAACTACATTAACGGCATGGCACAACAGCGACAATAAAAAATTGTCAAAATCGCTGTTTATTAATAATGCATCTCGTTTTGATTTTTATTTCCCGATTAATCAATCCGGAAGAATGTATATAATGTTGCTTCCGTTTATCCGGGAAGCGGAACGTAAATATATTAAGCCGGCTTTAGGAACTGATTATGATAAATATATGGCAGCTACAAATCTAACTACATCTGAAAAAGCTATACATGAACTTATTTATCCGCCTATTCCACTGATAGCAATGAGTATTGCCATTAAAAGAATGCCACTCGGATTGATCCCTGCAGGTGTGGTTAAAAATTTTATTTCAAATTCGCAGACAATGGAGGCTTCGGATCCGGCTGCAATATCGGATATTCAGTACATGAGCCATTTGTTTTTTGAAGAAGGTATGAAACTTTTGGATGATATGAAACGCTTGAAAAATGGATTTACAACCCCTGTTTTAATTCCTGAAAATGATGTGCATAATAAATACATGCGTGTATAAAAAATAATGTAAAATGAGTTACACTATAGTACAGCAACCGGATAGTTCAAATCTTTCATCGCTAATTAAAGATTTAATTGTAAATTCTACTGCGGATATTACAATTGAATTATTGATAGACAATGTTAGTATTCTTTCCGAAAATTATACACCTGATTCTTCCGGAAATATTTATGTCCGGGAAATTGGTAAACTTGTTAATCTGTACCTGGCAGGTATAGGCTTAACTGTAGGAGTGCAAACAAATATTAAAAAAAATCTTACATTTAAAATTGGGAATGATACAATCGGTACTTATGCAGTTCTTAAATGTAATGCTTATAGTTCTGTTGTAGCTGATTATTTTTTAGCAGGTTCTGTTTTTTTGCATCTTATGAAACAAAAAAAGCGGACAACAACTACATCTACAGAGTATATTACTTATTATCATTCTCAGGCTAAAAGTACAGTTATATGTTTTGTAACATATTTAAATAATGGTGTAATTACCGATAGTGATGAACGATATATTTCAAATCATACACCAACAAATCCGCGATTCATTACGTTTGATTGCTCATTTACGGTAGTCGCAGCTTTATTTAATGAAATTCCTGCAGACAGTATTATTGCCTACCGTATAAAAAGGGACAAGGAAATATCTGTATTTATGATCGATCGTAATCCTTATTTATTATTGTTGCAATACCGGTTTACCAATTCATTCGACGTGCCTGAAACAATACTTACACGCGGACCGGTAATACGCAAAGGAAATACTTCTTTCAATACTTCAAAAATTGAAAGTATTGATGTAAAATATAATGTAATCAGAAATGATGAATTTACAGTTAATTCAGGTAAAATATTCTCATTAAACGATTATGACAGATTTCGCGAAATGTTTAATTCCGAATCTGTAGAAATTTACTTTCAGGGCGAATGGCGCAAAATTGTAATTACGGAAGAAAACGCTTCAGTAAATTTACGTGCCGGAAACCTTGACCCTGTATCATTTACTTTTCATTTTGCCGATTCGTTTTCGGGAAACAACATTACCGGCGAAAGCTTTATGCGATGGATTCTTGAAGGTGGAGTATGGCAGGATGGCAATATGTGGGTAGATACAGAACAATGGATTGATAACCCGGTTTGAATTTAATGCCATATTATTTTTAAAGTTTATTAGTTAGTTATTATTTTATGAACCTTCGGGGCTGTGAAGTTCTGAAGGTTTTTTTTGTCCTTTTTTTTTTGAACATGAACTTATAGTTTTGAAATATGAAAAGGAACATACTTATCCCGGAAAGTTTCGACGAATTGACTCCAAAACAATTCGATTATTTATTGCACCGATATTGGCGATTCATTTATGATGCATCGATTAATGAAGATGACATTCGTAATGATTTTGCAAATTATCTGTTAGGACGTTGCCGGTATATTAATCCAAATAAACGTGAAGATTATTTCAGACTGGTAAATCAAATTTCAGAATCGTTATCCTGGATATTTACAACTACCGGCGATAATGAAACAATCCTGAACATTGATACTACAATTAATTTTCAGCCAATACTCAAAAAATTGGTTGGTCCGCAGGATTTTGGTATTGATTTACGTTTTGGAGAATTCAGAATTGCTTGTGACATTATGAATTGTTACAACGACGATGAAGATGATTATATTCTCGATGCCCTGGTAGGTGTGTTGTATCGTAAACCTTCGAAATATATAGGTAGTGAACAATTTGATGGTAATTTCCGTGTAAAATTTAACAAACATAAAATTGACACAAACGAACGTACTATCCGCCATATTGCTGAATATAAAAAATATGGTGTATATCTCTGGTTTGCAAATTTCTGCAAATATCTTATTTCAGGCGATTTTCATATCGAAGGACGCGATGTAAATTTTGCTCCAATATTTGGGGTAAATGAAGATGCTGATTCAAAACGCGATGATGATAAACTTGGCATGTTGTCGATACTATTCACGCTCGCCGATGCCGGAACCTTCGGAACTTTCGAAGAAACTGATAATGCATTATTATTGGATGTAATGTGCAAATTGCTTAACGATCATATCACCGCTAAAAATCTACGAAAATGATTCCGGTTAACGAACTTAACGAAATGCTGATAGAGCTTAAAGCTGCAGTTAATATCAGGTTATTTGATACGGATGTTGATTTTATAGCGCCTTCGGTAAACCCAGAAATTAAAAGCATTGTGTTATCGCCTAACGAAGCACATTTAATCAAAACGCTGAAAGATAAACCAGGTGTAATTTTAGCCGTTCAGTTGGCGCCATCGGATACAGATGTAAAAAATGAGGATAATTATTCGGAGCATGATAATGAACTTTTTTACATACTCGAAAAAGTTGATCCGGGACGAATGAGCGATAAAGAAGAAAGAAATCATTACGCTAAATTGCAACTTGTAATGCAATTTGTTAAAGATTATCTTTTCGAACGTGGCGTGAATGGTAATGTATGCGGAGGAAACGAAAAAGTTTCGAAACCATTTCATACCGAATGGGAATATCAGGTATATGGAGGTTTCAACGGGCTTTCGGTGAGTTTTAAATTAGAAAATTTTCAGTTTTAAAACATGAAAGAACTTATATTAAACGGTACACACATTGTTCTTCCGGCGGAATTTAAAAATACTTTCGTCGAAGAAAATCCGGTACTCACCAAAAATGGTGAATATACGCTCGACATAAACATATCGCTCAATAATGCTGTTAATGCTGTGTTTTTTGCACACATCAACCGGTTTAATATTGAGAAAAATAAAACAATAAGTTCGGCTATACTTATTGTTGACAACAAAGTAAAACTCAATGGTACTGCTGAAATAATGCAGGTTGACAACAATACTGTTACTGTTCAGCTGCTATCAGGTAATTCGGAACTCAATTATCTGTGCGATGAAAACCTGATGATGAGTGCAATTGATTTTGGAACTGCCGGTGGACCTGTAACGTTAGAAATTGCAGTGGATGCTAATTCAAAAAAATGGCCTGAAACAAATTTTTGCTGTGCACGTAATAATATTGGCGAAGTTCTTTATAACAGAATTTACAAGTTTTATAATACACAAACACACGTATCTACATGGATGGAAGATGGTGTGGTGAATTATAATATACAGCCATTTTTAATGTATTATTTTAAAAAAGTGATTGAATATCTTGGCTATACAATTACTTTAAATATACTGGATGACGATGAATTTTTCGATCGCCTTATTATTTTTTCAAATGTAGTTAGTCTTGATTATAACGATTTGTTTCCCGACTGGACAGTTAAAAAATTTCTGGAACAAATTGAAACTTTGGGAAACATAATATATGTAATCGATAAGACTGATAAAACAATCAGGATTATGCGATCGGCTTCATTTTATAATACAGCAGGTACCTGTTCCGTTCCGGATAAAGATATTAAAGATGATTATTTGACTGAGGTGGATGACAACGATTACGGTAAATTGAATTACAAAAAAATAAAGTACAATCTTGATGACAGTGAATTCTCAAAATATCAGTGTATATCGGATGAAGTACTTAAAATTGCATCAATAGAAACTTATTCAAATTTTGCTGCTTTATTAGCTGCATATCCAAATGATTCAGCCAGACAACTTGCTTTTGGCACATTAAAAATGTTTCATGTTTACAATACCTCAAATTATTACATAATTAAAGACTATGGTAATGGAACATATTATTTCAAACTAATTAATATTTTCAAGGAATGGAATACGGGAACTGAAAAAGATACCTTCCTTGAACTCGATATTATTCCGGTTGAAATTATTGGGGCTTATATAGCTTATATCGATTCAGTTTCACAAAACGAAGATCCGGTTACGGATATAAATACTTCAATTTTAAATGGAGTAACAGAACCTGATAAAGCTACAATTTTGCGTGTGGGTTTTCAGTTGGGATTTACAGTTATTGGTGGTGCAATAAATCCGGATGCAAATGCTGGATATAATATAGCTACTACTGATTGTTATAAATTATTAGCAAACGGTGCATCCGAAGCATTGATTTCTGATATAAATTTTTGGTTAAGTTTACGATTTAATACCGCATTCGGTTTATATGCGCGATATTATTCTGAAGCACTTACAATAGATTCGTCCCGTAAATGGACTATTTATTTTCGTTGGCGTAATAATTATGATGTACGTAATTATTTCATTTTCAAAAACAAAAAATTTTATTGTGAAAAAATAGAAACTGACGGCGATTCCGACAATAACGGCGGATTCGTAACAGGAAGTTTTTTCCCTTGTAATAATACTTTTTAAATTACAATATATGTTTAAAAAAATATTTGAATTCATTGTAGCCTGGAATGGAACTAATGATACCGGTTCTGATGCACGTCAAAAAATTAAAAGGAATTTTGATAAAGTTAACGATGCCTTAGAAGAAATTGAAGATGAAATAAATCTTAAAGTTACCGGTGATAGTTCATCATTAGACAATGAAATACCAATTTTTTCAGGACTTACCGGTAAGTTAATTAAAAAATCAGGTAAATTAATTAATCAAATTCCATGGATGGAAAATGGAAAAATACTATCTGATTACTTGAAATTTTATTATTATAAACTTACAATCTCGGCATTCACTGACCTTAATCGTACCGATCTAACAGACGGACCTTACAACATTACCGGCAGCAACGACGGTATTTTACTTGTAGCTTGCAAAAAAGCAGGCGAAAACATTATTTCCATTTTACAAATTTGGCAATCTTCCGCAAATTATAAACATAGACGTATAGTTATCACCGATCCGCAAACTTATCCGGAGTGGACTGAAATTTCAGGTGGTGGAACTGGAGGAGCTTCAGCTATTGACACTATTTCTGTGAACGGTGAAACTCTTGTAATTGACGAAGAAAAGAACGTTGACATTTCGGTACCTGAAAAACTAAGCGATATATTTACCGGAGCTGTGGAATTGGTATCTATAACCACTGAGCCCCAAAACCCTGCAGACGGTGATAAATGGTACGATGCTGTTCAAAAGAGTATAATTACATATATTGTTCAAACTCCCGAACCAGTTTACGATATGTCAAATCCTGAATTGGGTTGTATATATATTTTTGGAAATTTAGCCTATAAATGGAATGGCTTGAACTTGGTAAAATTTGGTTCAAATGACGGAAAAACTGTGGAGTTTCAGGTTTCCGGAGGCTATATTCAATGGCGATTACTCGGAGATGAAAACTGGATTAATTTAATTTCAGTAGCTGCATTAACAGGCGCAGCTGGTAAATCCGTTGAAATGAATAATAACGGAAATTATCTACAATGGCGTTTGGCTGGTGATACTAACTGGATTAATCTTGTAGCTTTATCAGCCTTAAAAGGTGCTGATGGACGTGGTATTTCAAACACTTCATATAATGCCGGAACTGGTGTTCTTACAATTACTGACACTGATGCCACAAGTTACCAGACTGGTGATTTGAGGGGTGCTACAGGAAAATCAGCTTATCAAAGTTACGTCGATACAACAACTGATAATCCTGTTCTTACTCAGCAACAATGGAGTAATGTATATTCAACAAAAGAAAACTCTGCCAACAAACAAAACAGTTTAGCCCCTGATGGAACTGGCGTTAAATTCCCGACTGTTGACGCTATTCTGAAAGTGAACGTACTAACCGCTTCGGCTATCGCTGAAACTTATGCACTTCAACTGAATGTTCCGACGAACATTCTGAACACGTTGCCTTCCGGAGTTAACAGTACTTTGACAATTCCGGCACCAACCGCAGGGAATTTAAATGAATCAGTTTTGCATTTTGCAACCGGAGTTGTCCTGCCTACATTAGTATATTCTGGATTCACACCTGTTTGGTTGAATGGCACTGCAATTTCTATGAAAATTAATAAAACCTACACGCTCGTATTTGAACAGGTAAGAACTGCAACGAATACGTGGATAGTTAAAACTTCTTGGGGAGAATATTAAAATGACACATTACGCAAAAAGATTTTTTGGTCAAAGTTCATTAGAATCTGAAACAGTACTATATATAACAGGACTGGTAACTCCTTTAAGTCCAGCTCAGGTTCAGAATATAAACACTTTTGTAAAATATCTAAAAACCGGCTTAGGAATTACGACATTATCTGAATATTTTGATATAATGTACATTCTCGCCGGAGAAACTCAGGAAAGCAGTTTGAGAAACTTAGTAAAAAACGCACATCATGCAACTAAGGATGTAAATATCACATTTGCAGCATTAGAGGGTTTTACGGGCTTCACTAATTCAACAGCATATATAAATACTAATTATAATATGTCTAATCAGGCTGTTCGTTTATCACAAAATAATTCATCAGCCGGATTTTATTCAAGAACATCAGGAGGCGGAGGTAATACTGCGGAAATGGGCGTCGATTCAAATCAAAACTTTTTTTTATTTCAAACAGCATGGGGATCAGGAAGATGTTATATTGAATTGAGCAATGGAGCTGGAGCTGGTTTGACAAATAATACAAGATTAGGATTCTGGACAGCTTCACGATTATCATCTTCAACTTATAAAATTTATAAAAATGGAAATGTATTCAGTAATGAAACTGTCGCAAGTTTATCACTACCTAATTTTAATTTGTTTCTTTTAGGAGCTTATGGTTCGACATTTGGAAGCAATATTCAAATGTCATTTGCATTCGCCGGAAAAGGACTAACTGATGCTGAAATGGCTGTTTTAACTAACGGAATTGAAGCTTACATGGATAATAACGGAAAAGGAGTAATATAATATGAAAGCAAAATTAATAGACAATGAACTCATTTACCCAACCAATTTTATGAAAATTGGTGAAAACTGGGTAAGTAATCCTACTGAAGAAATGTTGACTTCGTTAGGATATAAAGAAGTTAGATATCAAGAGATTGACAAAAAAACAGTAGATTTCGAAGAAACTGATACGGAAATTATCATTTTTAATCAAAAAGTTACTGAGAATGAAAAACCGTTTGATCCAACTCAAAATAATTTATCACAATGAACTCTACCTTACTTAAATGGCTCATCGCGCTTTTCGGTGGTTTATTAGCTACTGTTAAGCCTACATTTCCGGTACTTTTTGTCGGAATACTTTTTATTCTCGTCGATAGTTTTACGGCTTATCGGCTAAGCCAACGAGTCAAAAAAACATCAGGAAAAGCATCAGGTAAATTCCAAAGTGCAAAATTCGCAAAGGTTATAACCTCAATTATCGAACTATTTGTGATCGTATTACTGGCTCACTTTGCCGGAACTATGATCTTCGTAATGTTCGATAACCTGTTTTTTGCCAACTGGGCAGCGGGTATATATTGTTTTAAAGAGTTGTGGAGTATCCTAGAAAACGAAAGCAGTTGTAACGGCTCCAGCTGGGCAAAGTTATTTCAGAAAATAATGATCGATAAAACAGCCCGTCATTTCGACGTCGATTTATCGAGTTTGGAAGATAAGGAGGAAAACAAAATTGAATAAGATTTTATTCTTTTATTTTTGTTACAATATTATCAATAAGTTCACGTGATGGCTGGCGAATATATTTTCCAGCCATTTCTTCACTCTGGTGACCGGTAAGCTTAATAATTACACGCCGTTGAATACCCGCATCTTCAAGTGCTGTTATCCCAGTATCTCTGTACGAATATAACTGCAATTCCATTCCTAAATTTAAATCAGTTCTTATTTTCGCCCAGTATTTATCCAATTCCCTGGTACCTATTTTTTTTGTACCTGGTTTTAAATTTCTTGTTAAAAGGTAAAAATCTAAAGGATAATTTTCAAGTGACATATTATTAATAATTTTATATACTAACCAATCAGGTAGATATGCAAATCTGAATTTTTTTGTTTTTGAATTTCCCTGTGGAATACTTATAACTTTATTAAATAAATCAATATTAGAAATTTTTATACGGCATATCTCTGCAGGACGGATAAACGAAGATCTAACTAAATCGATAACAATTTCCATATTTGGCATATTATTCCGGCAGTAATCTATAATTTTTAAATGTGATTTCGGATCAATAATTTGCCTTATTTTTTCTTCTTCTTCCTTTTTTTTGAAATTTGTAAATATGTTATTTTTACAGTAATTTTTTTCAATTAACCAATTCCAGAGTCCCCTGTAAAATTCTACATAATTATTATAAGTCCGATTACCTATACTTTTATTTCGTTCAATCTCAATTAAGAAATCAACAGCCATATCTTTGTTAAAATCTATTACATAACAATTTGTTAAGTTATGAAGAATAAGCCAATCATTCAATTTTTTAATGAATGATTTATAACTTCTAAATCCATCCTCCCGCATATCCTGTTCTTTAATTTCACTAAATATATTAACAGCATCAGATAATTTTGAATATGCTTTTGGTAACTCAGATTCGATATATGGGTTCTTTCCTGATTCAAGTTTTACGTTTATATCAAATACGGCTTTATTCATCATACGATATATTTCACGTTTTGGGAATTTTCCAATTAAGTGATTAAAGCGCATAACTTTTCGTTTTCTTTTACCTTCTTTTTGGTCCCATGCGTAATATTTTATGCATAATTCTTTACCATCGCAAATTCGCGCCGGTATATAATCCATTTTGAAATTGTCATTAATAATTGCCATAAAAATAAGTTTTAAATTAGTTTAACTTATTAAATTACAGCGTTTTTTATTTTAAAACTGTAAACAAACATTGAAGTGCTGCATTACTGCCGCAGTAATAAAATAAAAAACGTTGTATGTTTTTGACATACAACGTTTTAAAATTAAAAAAGCGGAGAGGGAGGGACTGTTATCCTTCCCTTTTTGTTTTTTTAAAATAGTTAAACAATTGTATATCAGATTATATTAAACTATTAATTTAATAATTAGTACAAACTACTGCCGCAGTTTTGCCGCAGATATCATAAAAAAAATTTTAGGCAAATTCATTATCATCAGGCATTAAAATAGTTGTTTCTCCACGTGCAATCATAATTTCAAGTATATCATTAGCAAATTTTTCATCTCCATTCGCCAATTTTTCTATATCAGCAAGCCGTTCTTGTTTTTGTGTGTCATTTAGTATTATTCCGTAATCCTCCAAAAGATATTCATTATATATTTTCCAGGTTTCTAAAAATTCTGAATTGTTTAACATAGTATTTATAATTCAATTTTTAATAATGCATTTATTATTTTTTCCTGATAATTAATTCTATCATAAAGTGTCTTTATTAATTTTTCCTTATCATTTAAACCATATTCTTCCAATGGTTCTGTTAATATATTCATTTGAGCATCTTTTTTTACATAAACTTCTGGATATGTTATTAAATCAAGGATACTCATTTCGAATATATTTGAGAAAATCTCAATTTCATCCCACTTCAATTTTCGCTTACCCTTTTCAATATTGCTAATTACAGCATTATCTACATGCATATTTTGAGCTATATATTCTTGACTATAACCCTTTTGCTTTCTAATAATTTCTATATTTCTAATTAAATTCATATTTGTAAATATAATTAATTGATTATCAATATGTAATGAGATTATATAAAAAAATATTGAAAAAAACTCATTTTATATTTGAGATTATCTCAAATTAGTTATATATTTGCGGTATCAAATTAATATTAAATATAAATATAATAATGACAAAACAAGAAATTAAGAAAAAAACTACTGTTATCAGTTATTACAGACTTTTGGAAACAAAACAAAAAAGTCTGTTCAAACAGACTGTAATTGATAAAACAGGATGGTCGATACCAACATTCAGTTATAAATTCCGTGAAAAGAATTTTACTAAGTTAGAACTTGAAGCAGTTGAATCAATCATTGATGATTTTAAAACCGGAAAACTGCAATGGACATAAGAAATATTGAAAATTTCTCCATGCCACATGGCGAAGTGGAGATCCGGATCAAAAATCAGGAATCTTTTGAATTGCTGGAATCTAATCGTGATTTTATTACATCGTTTCTCGAAGTAATTACCGATCGTTACCCTGTAGCTGTGGAAAACCTGAAAAAGCGATATCAACAGTATGATCAAAACAGATGGCATTTTGAATTCCTTATAGTTCGCGGATTTTTGAAATGTAATTTCGGGACTTATGATAATCGGTTGGATATCGACGCTGAAGGCAATTTTCATTTTGAATTTACGCAATGTCCACTGGCCGGTGAATGTAAAGAGTGGCGCGAAACCTGTTTTCCGAAAGAAGAAACAAAAATATCGGTTGGAGAGGAACGCGTAATGAAATTAATATCCGAAGGACGAACAGTCTCCGATATTGCAGTACTACTTTGTATTAGTCGCTTCACGGTTGAAAAACACACCAATAATATACTTCGTAAAATTAGTAAACATAACAATGCATCAATAACAGAATATTATTTAAAACATGTAGCTCAAAGCGTTGAGTAACATTTATCAAAAACATACAACATTTTAAAAAAACATCTCTCCACCTCTTAAATCAATTAATCGAAAATTAATAACTGACTTATGGAATACTCAATCAAAGATTTTGAAACTTCACTCAATGTGATGAACGTATATATTGAAAATATACGCAAGGAAAATAATAAGGTAGTAAGTGTTACCGGAATAATGAATGATATTCGATGCCGATGGGATGCTGCCGGTAGTTGCTTCGCGGCTCAGGAAAGAGTTCCGGAATTCGACATACAGTTTTATACCATATCTGAAGATGAACGACGCATCGATACACGTAACGAAATTTATCAATTTATCCGAAATGGCGATTGTCTTGATTGTGCACTTCGCATTCCATGTCACGGATGCAATAATATGACAATCGTATTCCCTTGTTCATTCGAAACGCGCAAAGATCAGATTCCCGGAAACTTCAAACGATACAAATAATATGATTACTGCTAAAATTATATTTTCATCGGCCGACGCTATAAAATTATTTCGTAATGCCGGACTGGAAGTTAAAATGGTAGATTACTTGATAAATTTTGAACATCCGCATGGTGGCGAATCCACTGTAGAACGAATTCCTATTTTATCAGTAATAAATCCACATACCGGGGAACCTGAAAAACTCGAAATTGCTTTTCGTAAATATCTCGAAGTAAAGAAAAATGAGCTTTTTCTTTCGCCTGAAAAACTTGAAATATACGAACTATTTAACAAAGTAACTAACAAATTAAACACGCCAACATGAGACCACAATGGATATTACTATCTAATTCACTCACATCATTCAATAAAATGGTAGAAGAATTTGCCGAAGGTGTAAGCGATGTACGCACAAAAAAAGCTTTAAAAAAACTATGTGAGCAATGGGTAAAGATTATTAATCAGCAAAATGAATTCGATAAATTAGTTGAACCGATAGCAGCTATTGATATAAAACTACCATTTGAAGGTAACGATTTTGCCGAAATGTGGAAAACTTATAAAGAATATCTACTCGAAGATTATAATATCCAAATCGGATCGCGTCGCCAGAATATTATCCTTTCGAGACTTCGCAAATATAGTGGTAATAATCAACAGCGTGCAATTGAAATGCTTGAATTATTTATTGCTAACGGTTACAAATCTATGTTTAAGCCTACTGATAAACAACTTACCGGTGAGGAACCATCCAAAACAGAAGAGCATAGTGATTTTAATATAACAAAACCAACCAATCAGGTTTAAAATCATGAATTCAGTATTGCTAAATCAACTTGAATTTCCATTTTTTGCCGAAATAGTTACGAAGCAAAAAACCCGAAAACCGAAAATAAGCGAAAGAGCTAAAGATTCGGAAGGAAGATTTGCAACTGATAACCAGATTCCGGATAAACAGCAATTTATTGAACAAGAAACCCGGCGTGAAATAAGTGTATGGATGAGACTCAGACAACAGCAAGAAGAAATTAACAGGTTAAATGCTGAGATTAAAAAATTAAAAGGAATATAATAACTCAAATAAAAACAGTAATGATTCAGTTTGAAAATTTAACGGCAATTCAAAAACGAACACTAAAATTATATCCGAACTATAAATTATTCTATAATGATTTATCACCGGCACGATTATTAGTTGCTTACGATAATATTAATACAATTGAAGAATCAATTGCGAAACCCCGCATGACGATAGAGGATATTAATATAATATATCCTGAAACTGAAATAAATAATTCAGTTAATTATATTGCTCGTTGGCTCGATTTTCTTAACAAATTCAGCAATATAAATAAACAACTCACAGAACTAAATGCGGTTGCATATATGATATATAAAGACTATAAATTCATGTATTTAACCGATTTGAAAATAATTTTTGAGAAAATTATGCGTGCTGAATATGGCCCGTTTTACGGATCAGTTGACGCACAACGAATACTGTATGGTTTTATGCAATATAACCTGGAACGTAGCATTTTAACACGCAAACAGCGTGATAAATACAATTTAGATCTCGAAGATCATTTGGATAAAACAAGGAATAGTGTGAGTTTAGAAATATTGAAAATTATGAAAAAAGATTTCAATGATCTTGAAGGCCAGGATTATTGGGAAAAGCGTAAAGACTTTGAAAATAAAATGATGCCGGTGGCACTTAAAAATGCCCGTGAAGAATTTCTTAACAAATACTTAGAAGAACATGCCCCAAATTGAAAAGCCCGCTATCAGTAACGAACGCTCACTGTTCGACGATAAAGTACAGCAAGTTGTTAGTTTTTTGATGGAACACTATGATATCAGAATTCCTATTCAGGATCCTGCTAAAATTCAAATAAGTTGTAAGGATAAACATCGTTACACATTTCCTCCCACATTCAACGATATATCGCTACATCTTATGAGCGAAAGTATTATTGTAGGAGACAATATGCTCCGCAAAATTATCCGGTCACCAAATCAGATTGCACCTGTTAATCCGGTAATTAATTATTTTAATCGTATCCGCGGCCAGTGGAAAGGTGTTAGCCATATTGACATATTAAGTTCACATATAATTCCGCGCGTATTCGATGGCAATTCTGATACTTATTATCGCGAACGTACTGATAGACTTATTCGCAAATGGTTAGTTGCCTGCGTTGCCTGTTGGACTAAAGGAATTGCAAACGATGTAGCATTAGGATTTGTCGATGTAAGAGGTGGAAGCGGTAAAACATATTTTACACAATTCATTCTTCCGGACGAACTAAGCGAATTTTATGTTCAGGCATCGAAAGATGAACATAAGTTTGACATTGAAGATGCATATACCAGGTATATGATAGTAAACTTTGAGGAACTTAACGGACTTTCGAAAGGTAGTATTAATACATTCAAAATGGCACAAACTTGTACACACATCACCACCAAAATGCGTCATGAGGAATTTCCTTCCAAAAAAAACCGCTTAGCCTGTTCGATGTTCAATACTAATTTTAATGAAGAAAACGGAGGCTTTATCCAGAGTTGGTACGGTCCGGATACACGCCGTTTCGGATGCATTGAAATAGCTGATATTCAACAGGAATATTCCACCATTGTAGATGTGGATCAGATGTGGAGCGAAGCACTTACACTTTGTGAATCAAGTTCATTCAATTACCATTTTGATAAGGCTGATTACGAAGAATTCAATGCCTACAATGCACGATACAAATTTGAAACAGATGCAATGCGCTATATTCAGAGTTACACCGAAATTCCGGAAAACGATAATGAAGGCGAAAAACTTAATCCTACTCAAATTTTACAACGATTAATTAAAGACAGACGCATTAAAAGTGAAGATATGAATAAAATAACGCCTCAAAAAATAGGGCTCGCACTCAATGCACTGGGTTATCAGGCTGTAACATACCGTTCGAAAACAGATAATAATGAACCACGAAAAGGATATCACTTAAAATTTATATAATATGACTACTACTGAATTAAACAAAATTCTGACAACAAAATTACACCGCAGGATTTTCACCGCCGATCTGAATGAAATAGCAATAAATATCGGTAAAAAATTACCACCCCATGGAAGACACGGCAGTGTATCGTACCAATGGGAAGAAACTGAAATACCAACTATAATAAAAATGCTGCAATAATATGAAAAGAACAAGCAATTCAGCGTTCAAAACATCAGATTTTAAAGGAACGCGCGCTCAAAAAAGAGCACTAACACGTAAAATGAACAGTAAATATAGATTTTATATTTATGAAGTTGAACTGATTGGAGGCGATATGATCTATGTAATAGCCTTGAATAGTAAACATGTAAAGGAAATACTTGAAGCGCAACCGGAACCAATTGAAGATGAAAAAATTTATTGGATACATCCGCTAAATCCTGAGCATATTAAAGATGTGATAATAGATGCTACGGAAACAGAAGAAGAAACTACGCTGTACGAAGTATTCTACAATTATACCGGTAATGGAAGTGTAATTTGCTCTACTATTCAAGATACAATAACTGAAAATATTGAAGAAAAACCATTATAAATAACATAAACAGCACGGCACAATAGGGTTATAGAGGTAATCCTTAAAATTATTAAAATCAGATAGTAAAAATAATCAGCCGTGCTGTTTTTTTTCAAATACTAATACTAACAATTTAAATTAAAGCAAATGAAACTATTTATTTCTAAAGATCAAAACACTGTTTTTGTAAATGACAATGAATATAAATCAGCTCAATTATCAGAAACAGATCATGAAAACAGCGAAGTCGATTGCTTAAGATGTGCATTCAGAGGTAAAATTATTGAAGGTGAAAAAATTTGTCCGCAAATTCCTTGCGATCCACTGTATAGAATAGATAAATCAGCCAAATTCTTTGAATTGGTTATAAAATAATACTAACTAATAATTTTAAAGCAATATGGAAATACCTGAAAGAATACAAAAAGCTTACGACGAAGTAATTCAGCAAAATATTAATATTGGTTCTAATTGGATAAATCCAATTTTAGAATTAGCAGTTACCCCTGAATTTATAAATAAATATTTCAGAGTAATATGCGATAAATCTGATTCAATTTATGAAACTACAAGAGTAGAGATATGTAATGTAAATATATTTAACAACAAGATTGTAATACTTTATAGGGTATGTAACAGTGCTGTATTTGAATAATTAAAAAATAATATTTAAAATTTTAAAGCAAAATGAAACTAACTATCGAATCAACAACACAAATTGTAACTGTAAAAGCCGGACCATTAAGCGATGGAATTCAGGCCCGCATATGGGAAGGCACATCAGAAACAGGAATTAAAGTAATATGTTTAATTACCCGCATATCAATACCTGCGGAGGAACTAGAAAAAGCAGAACAGTTTGATGCTGAACTTATAGTATGTAAAGTTCCAACTCCTTATGCTGAAGCTATACCATTACGATTAATAATTGACTAAGCCATGAGAGAACTACCAATCTTATTTTCCATGGGTTTTTGTGTATGAATTTAATAGGATTCAGAAATAAATAAAACAATGAATATACTTCCGGATTATAATGTACGTATTATCGTGATCGATAGCTTTTGCGGAGCTGGTGGTGTAACCGAAGGTTTTCACCGCGCTACCGATAAACAGGGCAATAAACTTTGCCGTGTGGTAATTGGTATCAATCACGATGCACGTGCTATAGAAAGCCATGCAGCCAATCATCCTGATACGGTTCACTTTGTCGAAGATTTTACAACGCTGGATCCAAAACGATTAGTACAGATAATTGAAAATGCAAAACTCCGATATCCAAATGCTAAAGTATTGTTCTGGGCTTCGGCCGAATGTACCCACCATTCAAAAGCCAAAGGTGGAATGAGTCGCGATGCCGATAGCCGAAGTTTGCCCGAACATATCGAACGCTATGTGCATGTACTTTGCCCTGACATTATTGGTGTTGAAAACGTGGTAGAATTTATCGACTGGGGACCACTTGACGCAAACGGAAAACCTGCTAAAGAGCAAAAAGGAATTTACTATAATCAATGGCGCAATAATCTGATCAACATGGGTTATCTGTACGATTTCCGAAGACTTAATGCAGCCGATTACGGAGCATATACCAGCCGTGTTCGTTACTTCGGCATATTTGCCAAAGATAAATTGAACATAGCATTCCCGGTACAAACGCACTCAAAAAAAGGTGATATATTTCTCGAAAAATGGAAATCGGTTAAAGATGTGCTGGAACTGGACGTGGAAGGCGAAAGCATATTCAGCCGCCAGAAACCGCTCGTTGATGCAACACTTATGCGTATAATTGCCGGTATCGAACGCTTTGTAATAAATGGAGACAATGATTTTATGCTAAAGTACAACAGCATGAGCCAACGCAAAACATACGTTCCACCTTCAGTAGATGCACCATGTCCAACTATAAGTTGTCAGGATAGAATTGGTTTGGTTAAAGCCAAGTTTATGAGTCAGGCTTTCAGCGGACGGCCAGCTGATAAAAACTTCACACTCGATCGTCCGGCTAAAACTATTACAACAGTAGATCATCACCAACTATTGACAGCTTATTACGGTAACGGCTACAACAGTTCGATAGAAGAACCTTGCAGAACAGTAACAACCAAAGATAGATTTGCGCTGGTAACTTCCAAATTTCAAAGTATAATGACGTACAATTCACCAGGTCTTAATACTCCGATTACCGAACCTTGCGGAACAGTAACAACAAAAGATCGATTTGCATTAGTAACGTCAAAATTTATGGATCAGCAATATGGTATGAGTAAACCATCGTCTATATTGCAGCCTGCCGGAACTGTTACCGCTAATCCAAAACTTAACCTGGTATCGGCACAATGGCTTATGGATACTCAGTTTAAAAACATAGGCTGTTCGCTCAAAAACCCATGTCCAACCATTACAGCCAACCGGAAACATTTTTATTTAATGAATCCACAGTTTGCCAATAAGGGCGGTAACATTAACCGTCCATGCTTTACGCTGATAGCCCGAATGGACAAAGCCCCGCCTTACCTGATTGAAACTACCAGTGGTAACGTTGAAATATGCATTAATCCGGATGATACCGAAATAATGATCCAACTTAAAACCCTGTGCAATACACACGGTATAATCGATGTACGCATGCGCATGTTACTGATAGAAGAATTACTCCGCATTCAGGGATTTGGCGATACATACAAACTGTGCGGCACACAAGCCGACAAAAAGAAATTTATAGGCAACGCCGTAGAATGCAACCAGGCACGTGTACTTGCCGAAGCAATTGCCGGAACTATCAATGTAACAGAATTAAAAATGGCGATATAACGATTAGGCTATGGTGGCACGAAACGCACACCACTGTCAAACCGCTAAAAGTTGTCGGAGTGCCGACCATAGGCGTTTGTTATAGGCTGGCGATTCTCTTTCTGTCAAACTTTCAAATTCATAAATATAAAAATCAAAATCAAAAAAAATGAGAACAAGAAAAGAAATAAGAGCTGACATTTCAGCTAAAATTGAGCAAATAAAAAATCTTGAAGAAGAAAAAAAACAATTGATTTTAGAAGATATTCAATTTTCAGACGAGGAAATCTGGTACACTGAAACAAGTGAAGTCCACGAAGTTTCTAAAAGACCTAAAATATCAGAAACATTTCTGATTGGTAGAACCAATTGGAATGAAGAATTTAAAGACGAAGATAGACCAAATGACCCGATTATAATTAAAAGAAGTCGAGTTGTACGCATTAACGGTGAGTGGCAATGGTAGGCTTTTTTCTTTCGCTTGCCTATAACGACCGAGGCTATGGGCATTTGGCGGTTTGCGGGAGCATTCGCTGTCGTGAAACGACAAAGTGAATGCGGGAGCAAAACTGCCGGAATGCACGTCAGCCAGCCAATGAACATAGGCGTGTGTT
>Ga0302271_10000783_pt1 | contig 31222 bp, 20 predicted proteins | sample III_Bog_N1_1_FD_198767 | JGI IMG/M metagenome (GOLD analysis project Ga0302271, IMG submission 198767) | Peat permafrost microbial communities from Stordalen Mire near Abisko, Sweden - III_Bog_N1_1 | ecosystem: Environmental > Terrestrial > Soil > Wetlands > Peat | place: Sweden: Abisko... | reverse complement strand
AAAATAAATAAAAAAATACAATAATAATTTGCTTCCTGAAACTTTGAAATAAAAGTTTAAAATCAATATATTAGGGGGAAAACAAGAAGCATTTAGATTCATCGATTTTCAAGCAACTTCATTAGAGAAAGTTGCATTTACTGATTTTTTCACGAGGAACCCACATACCTCACCAATCAGACAAGTATTTGTTGTGAAGTACATAAGTCTGGACAGGTAGTATACATGAGAAAAAACCGGCCAAGTTGAAATCTCTCTTGTTACCCTGTCACACAAAACATCCCGGAATTTTTAATAATCCTACATGGAATCGATGGACGCTTCATAAATAACGAGAGTGTCATATTCGTTTGTGAATTCAGGACACTAGGAATTGCTAATTCCACGTTAATAATATGAATATTCGCTCAAAAACATTATGCATGTATACCAACTATTCTGAGCGATTGAGACTTGTAAAATAATTGTATTTTAACAGAAGATATAAGAAGATAAGAAGATAAGAAGAAAAGAAGAAAGAGAAGAGAAAGTCAATAAACTAATTAATCATGGATATATAAATCCACTACATTCAATTTTATGTGTGTTATGCTAAAAATATTTAAAAAATAAACATTTAAACAAATAAATTAAAAAATTCAAAATTATTAATCTTTAAATTTAAATTCATAAATTCGAAGCATTTTTGCTTGAAAAAAAAATTACATTTCTTAAACAATATTTCTATACTTTTGCAATTTTACTCTTTTTCATATTGACCTCTTTTGTTTTGCTTTAAATATCATACCAGAGAAACAATTTTTAGAATAAAAAATCAAATAATTTCATTTGTGATTTTTTGTCTTTTTCTCAGGATCATTTCTATGGCTTAAGTTCTTCAATCGCCTCAAGATGCCTCTCCATGGACGAAGGCTATCACTAAATCACTCTTAAATAATGCCCAGCTGTAGTTTTCCGGAATGGCTTCTATTGCTTATGTCCATTAAAACTCAGCTTGCGTGGACATATGCTAATTTGATTCTCTTAGGAAAGTAAATGAAGATTCCAAAGAACCATCTTTGCTCTTCCCAATCGATATTCGCAAGACAACTTTCTAAGAAATGCGGACGAATAGTATTGTAGAAGTAGCTTGGTACTTCCCTTTGACGAAGGAGTAATTCAGAATCAAATGTAAATTAGCTTGTGCAGTTGCTGGAGAAGAAGAATCTTCTTAAAAATTCGCCAAACTTCTCCAAGAAGCATGGGACAGAGTCGAAAAAGAAAATAAAAAACTGTTTCATGACCCTCATCCAGATACGTACAAGGAAAGTGGACTCGTTTAGACAGATCTTGATAGGTTCAACAGTTTTGATAAGAAGACTCTTTCTAGTAACTTTGCTCTTTTGATCCTGCAGCCATTTAGAGGTAAACAAAGATTTTAAACTAGTGGGGCTGTTAATAACAATCAGAAAAAATATAAAAAAAGGTTTTAATGTATTTTTTTGATGATTTTTGATGAATATGTAACAACTAAAGTGGAGCAAACTTCTTTTGCTATGCCTCAAGTTGTGGCAGATGGCAGAAAGGAATTCGAGTCTCTCTTCAAACCTTACAAGAAACACATGAAATTCTTGCATGTATTATCAGAAGATGGAATCTGGAAAATTCAAGAATTAAATCCTTGAAAGTGAAAGGGTAGACAGCAAAGAAACTTAAAAATTAATTGAACAATGATGTATGCAAGGAATGCAAGTTTAATAGTGAACAGAGAGTGGATGAGAGCTCTTATTTTGCTTATTATAATTGATGAGAATTTACAAAACATAATGTGCCTAAATCAGATACTTTTTCATAAGTTGTAGGATGACTTATGATCAATTATTCAGAGAGTTCATCACAAAGATTGTTATGATCACTTTTATGCTTATCTTCCTCTTGTGAAAACCATTTGTTATTGTAGTTATTCTCGTTGCTATTTTTATTGTCCTTTCGTTTTTTTCCCGAAGAGCTGCTAGTAGTTATCGAGAACTTCAGTGTACAAGTGGCACCTTGTTTAATTAAACAGATACTTGTCAGCAATACTCCTTGCTGAACTTTGATTCCTATTAGGATTGATTGAAAAGGCTCTGATGCTTTCTCCTGGATTTTTTGCTATCTTATGAACATCTTCAGTTAGATTACGATCTTACTTTTACTTAAAATATGGATGAGATGATTTACTATTTCCATACTATTAATCTTGATATTAAGTTATTGCCGATTATGGCTACTAAAACGAATGTCTTTTAGAAGTAGCTGCAGTTGAACCATGAGACATTGAAATCTACTAAGAATAGTTAGTGTAAATCTATTTTTGTTAATATGAATGTTGCTCTTGATTCTTATTAAAATTTTAAAGGAAGTAGTTGATTTTTGTATTATTAGAATGATTAGTTTATACATTCAACGATCGGGTTGCCTACTAACACGACCAAGATGAAGAATTATTCTGTCTTTGCCTTGATTGTTGAAGCTATTATTCTTAATTGCGATTTACAGCTTGATCTTTCAATAGATTTACTGAAACAAATTAAATTAAAATTGAATACAAAAAAATAACTTTATTGTTCTTAATTTTACTGTAATCTTGTGTAAGTGGTATGAGTGTTCCAGTTGCTTTGTCGTACTTAAAGTAAATGATGTCATTGTTGTCCAGGTTCGACGATACTTGTAGTTATTGTGCATCGATTCTATGAAGCAAATTAGAGTTATTTAATTAATAACTATCCACACTCGTAAATATCTATTTCTACTATTGCAGAAGTTGATTATTGCATGCAACGTCTTGAGGTTAAGAAGTGGTTGAGTTTTTAGTAGTAATATGATGTTTTTTAGCTGTTGAGGAGAAAGAAAGCGAAGAGTTAGATTAAATTTGAGCATTTATCTTCTAAGTTTTAGCATCTTCAGTTGGTAAGATAATCCCTTCAATATCCTCTTATCCGCAGGCATCTGTGAGAAATCGTTTTTCTGGCCCAAAGGAAATCTAATCTCTTGCGAATTCTCTAGGTGAATCAGCTAATTCAGTGACTTCTTCCCTCGAATCTAAAGTCTGAGTATTGCCTTCAAAATCGTTGTCGAAATCTTCAAGTAGTGATAATTCTCGGAGGTTTTTTTTGCCGCTGTGTTTGATTGAATTATGCATTTTATTGAGAATTTAACAAGGACTTTTAGAGTCTTCTTCTAAGGGTTTATTAGAATTATAATTACTCGATCCACTGCTATTATTATTAGGATCATTTTTCATTTATTGGTGATCTCTGAATTGTTTAATTTTCTGTGAAACACTAAGAGATTTCTAGATATTTGGTGAAGAAATAATGGTGTTTTAGCTTCTAGTAGATTAGATTATCTATGATAAAGGCTGTGCTAAATCTAATTAAATTTAATCTACTTGGAAGCTATCTAATTTAACATTGTAATTACTTTTCAAATTATTCTTTGTCTCAAGTTTGCATAATTTTGAAGATGATTCTAAATCATGAAAATGGAGATGGACATTAATCGAGTCAAATGGAATATCTATCTTTTTCAGCTATCTCTGTTGTCCTTAATCATGATTGTCATCACTATCTTCCTCTTCTTCTGTTTTAGTGATTTAAAACTCATCAGGTGCTTAATTACCATATTACTAAGGACTTCCTGGAACCATGCAATCAGCACCTTTTTCAGTATAATTACCAACAATAAACTCATCAACATTTCTTGGTTCCTATTATTGATCCTTCTTTTAATCAATTTCGTCTTTCTTTGATGCTCCTATTTCTTCATTTTTATCTTAAAATTCGCCAGAATTAAATGCAGAAGTTATCCCTTAGCTCTTAAAATTGCAACAATTATCTAAATTTCTTGAAGACATTCCAACAGATTTTAGTTTATCTTCCGTAGTACTTTCAAAGCATGAGTGATGTGCACTTGTATCACCGAGCACAGCAAGAGAAGGTTAATTCATTGGTAAATGGGTACCATAAGATTTTGTAAAGGAATTTAACTCATTTTGAATGCGATTATTTTGATTTTTGACTGAAAAGCTAGGCTAAATAAGACAAGGTTTTATGGAAACCTTAACGTGCTATTAAATTGTATTATTAAATTATTTTGTTTAACTTGATGTCGAAATAGGTTAGAGCTAAGTAGAATTAGTTAAAATATTGTTATTAGGTTAATATGATGAATTAGGGAGATAAGCAGACTATTGCGAATCAATAATGATAAGTGAAGAATCTTGGCTGATATCAATTTCCATAGATTATTTATCAAGGCATGTTCTAATGCTTTCAGACTTAATTGCCTCGGGAAGTTTACATTAGATTTGTTGAGGAGTCTGGCATTTGAAACTCTTATTAGAAACTAAATCTCTCAAGTTTGGATTTTTTTTGTTAGAAGAAATTGACAAAGAAGAAGATAGTTACTAAAAGTCATGTTGTTTGTATTGTTGCTGTTAAATATCATAATTAGGGTTTCGAGTAGTAGAATCTACTGATTTTTACTGCTTTTAGGTAATCTATTCCTGTTTATATTGCTAAGGACTCTAAGGAGTATTAGCATGATGCTCATGATTAAGCACTTTGAATTGAGATTCTTAAGACATTCTAGTTTGAGATAAATACAAATTATTTTAACAAGGAGAGATGGAGTGCTTCTAAGTTGGGATTAATTAAGGCATATTGCGGTAGGAATGTCTCAAAGAAGCAGAATTATTATTGACATTAACATTCCCTTATTAATGTGATGTTATCTTGAATTCTTTGTTTAGTTGTAATTCATTTCGTTATATTTTAGACCTAATCTTCTTTCCAAGAGGTTCCTTAGTAAGAGGTTAACTCTATTATTGTATAGCATAAGGTATACCTTAAGCTTTAGGGGAAATGTATTTCATTTGATTCTAAACACTTAAGTTTATCATAGATGGGTTGAAGTTATTTTGAATTTATGTGCCTTGTGATGAAGATATTTTTGAGAATTCTGGATTACTTATGAGCTATCTTATACCAACAGTTGTTGAGTTTCTTTAGGATTAATTAGATGAGTTATTGCTTTAACTAGAGTCCATTATATTAGTTCTCCTATGGTTTTTGAGATAAAAATGTGATAAATATGAAAATAACAAATGTAAGGTATTTTATTGCAATACTATGGAGGAGGAAGGGATTAAGATCTAGAGTCAGATTGTTATTGTTGTTGCAGTAATAGCTGTATTTCAGGCCGCTTTGATGGAGATGAACCCATGAAAAGTATTCTTTGAGTAGATTTACAGATAGACTAAATGATCAGTTAAATTATTTAGAGATAATAAATAAGTTTGAATTTATCAACTCTTTTTGGTTTTTTTTCAGTTTTGATTTGATTTTACCAATAGTTTAATAAGATATTCAAATTCAACGAATTATCAAAAAGGAATGTTAATTCTAATTTATTTTTTTAGGGGTGTGGTATTCACTTTGCTGCTTTTAGTTTTGGAATTTTAGGCAAAAACGCAGTAATAGCAGAAATAATTTGAGTATGATTATTAAAAAAATCATTTTTGCTATTTTGATGTCAAGGCCTTGCTGTGATTATCCTGGGTTTTCAACATGAAAACATTACTGAAGTTTTATTGTTGTTAGGGAAGCTATGCTGAGCTAGATTTAATCGTATGGGAGTGGCTAAACTTCATCTTGTTATGACTTTAAAAAAAGGGATTATTTCATTAGAAAAGAAGATATTTAAAAGATGAACAATGCATAATATGAGTTAATATTATTGCAATTCTTAAAATGTTTTTTTAATTTTCTGTTGAAATGAGTTGTTACGAAAAAAACAAGCAAAACAAAGCACTTTCATTTTTTAATTTTTAAAAGAACAAAGTATTGAAGGGGAAAAAATAACATTTTTTGGTGAAAATTACCAAGAGAAAAAAGTCAAGAGAGATAAATAACAAGGCTCGAAAGGAGATATGAATTCACTGCTTGGGAATAAGATAAACTTTGAAAGGATTAAAAGTACCAAAATAAGGAAATATAAATCAATAAATTAGATAAAAGAAAAGGAAAAAAAAGGGAAATGTAGATTTTCGTCAAGACCCTCACCGGCAAGACTATCACTCTTGACGTCGAGGCCTCCGATACCATTGATAACGTGAAGGCTAAGATCCAAGATAAGGAAGGAATTCCTCCTGATCAATAGAGACTCATCTTCGCTGGAAAACAGCTCGAAGATGGACGCACTCTTTCCGATTACAACATCCAGAAAGAATCCACTCTCCACCTTGTTCTCAGACTTAGAGGTGGTGGTATGGAACCCACTATTGCAGCTCTTGCTAAGAAATACAACTGCGAGAAGAAGGTTTGCAGAGATTGCTATGCTAGACTTCCTCCCAAGGCTACCAACTGCAGAAAGAGAAAGTGCGGTCACTCCAACAATCTCAGAATCAAGAAGAAACCCAAGGAATGATTCTAAGCGGTAGCTGCCTTATCTCAAATTCTTTTGTATGAATCTGTGTATTTGTGTTGGTACAACCTACTTTTTGGTATTTAAATAAGCTAAAGATTTCTACTGATTTACTGGTAATATTAATATTTAACACTAGGTTTTAAAAGAAGGGAGAATACTTGAAAAAATAATTATTTACTCTTATCATTTTCATAAAAGTAACAAAACATTATAACTCCATTTCATTATGAAACATCAAGGAAAGCAAGGAAATGTTTAAAAGTGATACAGATTCAGAAAGATATTTTGCTTATTTTTGCTATGGATTCTTTAATATGAGTTGAATCACATGAAAATATCAGAATCTAGTTAAAGATTATATTTAAACTCAGATTATCATCAGCTGATTGTACAAAGGAAATGGAAATGATTAAAAAATGTAAAAAAAGAAAGTATATTTTCAAAATTTGTATATTAATCAAGAACTGAAATGAACTGAAATTGTATTCCCTTTCAGTAAGATAAAACAATAACGATAACATCCAGGAAAGTTGATGTCTCTGTTGAATAAAAAAATACTTGATTTGTTTTTAAAAAATAGAGAAACAGACGATTGAGTTTTAAAATTCAAAAGAGAAAGTGAATTTTGCGTTGTAAATAGGATTAAACAAAGAAGGAGAGGCATATTTGGTTAGTTGTTAGTCTCATTCCTTCAAGCTATTGTTAAAATTGTTGATTCAAAGAACTATTTGTAAACCAAATAAGTTGTTATTATTCTCTCAAAAAGATGCCAAATATCATTTTAAACCTCTTTATTATTATTTTCTTTATCAACAGAATCCCCTCTCCCCAAATAATGGAGCTTCTTTGAGTGTTTTATAAATTGTAAATATCTATTTCTATTACTGGAACAGCAAGCTTTATCTTGTTGCACTCTAGTGAATTAAGCAATCATAAGATTGAGATTATGATTATTATTTTTTTATCTTAATACACATCGCAAAAACAAATAAAATGGAAACCGCAGAAGTATTTGTTGTGTGTCATTTTGTGAATATTTTTTTTTTGGCATAAAAACTAGAAAATATTTAGCTTAGTAAGGCTATAAAAAGCCAAAGCAATTCCTCTCAACGATCGGTGATCTTTCTAAAAGCAGCATTGACATCTTCAACGTATTTGCTGAAATACTGAGAAAACTCCTTCTTGGATTGCTTGGGGGTCTTGGAAAATTAAACGAAAAGGGAAAATGGTTAATTTAATTGTGGAAAAAGATCAAAATGAATTTAGATATTCTAATGAGTAATTTGTTTGTTTTTGTTACCATGAATTTCATCTAAGTGAGTTCAGTGAAAAGAGGTTTGGTTTGGAAGTGAATATCGTTCCAGTTGATCTTGGTTTCACTGGAAGATTCGACGATGGCCTTACGAGCACCTTCATAATAAGTCACGATAGCTCTCATCATACCAATAGTCTTCTCAAGAGGGCACATGTAATCGTACTCTGAGAAAGCGTTCTATTGTAGGAAATCTTCTCTAATGATTCTCGCGACTTCGAGGGATAACTTTTGATCTTCGGAAAGAGAGTCCTTACCGACCAGCTGGACGATTTCGTTGAGCTCAGTTTCTTCGTGGAGAATCTCCTTGAGTTGAGTACGCAAGTGAGAGAAGTCAGGATCGAAATCATTGAAGTATGGATCGAGTTATCTAAGAAAAAAAAGAGGAAAATAATAGTTAAAATAAATGGAAATGTTTCAAATTATTGTGAATTGTTACCTTTCATAGTTAGAAGTCGAGATATTCCAGTTTACTGAAGGGAAATGCTTACGCTGAGCGAGTTTCTTATCGAGACCCCAGAAAACTTGCACAATCGAAAGGGTAGCAACGGTAACGGGATCTGTGAAATCACCACCTGGAGGTGAAACTGCACCAACGATGGAAATGGAACCTTCTCTGTTGGGAGAGCCATAGCATTTCACACGTCCTGCTCTTTCGTAGAAGAAAGCGAGCTTATTAGCAAGATAAGCAGGATAACCTTGTTCGGCAGGCATCTAAGCGAGACGACCAGAGATTTCTCTGAGTGCTTCTGCCCATCTGGAGGTTGAGTCAGCCATCATGGACACATTATAACCCATATCTCTGAAGTACTCTGCTAAAGTAATACCAGTGTAAATCGATGCTTCTCTAGCTGCGACAGGCATATTAGAGGTATTTGCGACAAGGCAAGTACGTTACATGATAGATTCCTCCTTGCCGTTGATAATAGTAGTCAAAGCAGGGAAATCAGTGAGCACTTCAGCCATTTCATTTCCACGTTCTCCACATCCGACGTAGACAATAACCTCCGAGTTGGAATATTTTGAGAGAGCTTGCGAAATACAAGTTTTTCCACAGCCGAAAGCTCCTGGAATAGCGCAAGTTCCACCAAGCACTGAAGGGAAAAGAGCATCAAGCACTCTCTGACCAGTCAGCAGAGGTACGTTGCTGTAATAAAAATGGAAATATCATATTTAAAGTTTCTTCAAAAAGTTGATTTATTTGCTTATCTTACCCCTAAAGTCTCTCTTAGACTGGACGAGCTTAACGCACAGGCCAGAAGTGGGACATATTGTAAGAGTGTTTCTTGCCATCATACTCCAGTTCGAGAACCTTCTCGTGGATATTGTAGTCTCCCTCCATGGCAATGTAGGTAACTTTACCCTTTCCTTTAGGTGGCACCATGAGATTGTGCTTAGAGAACAAGTTGTTTTCCTTGACATGTCCGTAGATATCACCACCTGTGAGTTTAGAATCAACCTTGACAGTCGCGCTGGGAATGAAATGCCATAATTTAGATGCATCGAGAGCAGGCACATCAACACCTCTTGGAATGAACACACTCTTTGATTCTCTAGCAATTGACTAAAGTGGTCTCTGAATACCATCGAAAATTTCCTTGAGGATGCCAGGCCCCAACTCGACAGACAATGGCTCCTTTGTTCTCATAACTGGATCACCAACAGTCAAACCATCTTTTTTGTAAAAATACACAAACCTTCATTACAAAGAAGTAAATATAAATATCTTTTTGCAATAAAAATCAGCTGCTATTCATCCCAATCGCTTACAAGTATCTTCGTAGCATTGAATTGAAGCAGTATCACCATCAAGCTTAATGATTTCTCCGACTAACTTGTTCCAGCCAACTTTGACCTAAAAAGATAAATTCAGTTATTTAGAAATAATTAATTGGCAACATGTTCCTTTCTCCCTATCTTGAAAGCTATTAATCAACTTACCAGCTCGTACATCTTTGCTCCTGTCATTTGCTCAGCGACGACCACTAAATTATAATAAAAAATCATCAACCATATCCTCAAGAAAGGGAAAATGAATATATTAATTCTCAAAGCAAAGTCGATCATCTTTTCTTCTTGCTAACAAACATTTTTTCTCTTTTGAATCCAACTCCCTCTGGCAACTTCAATCCCCAATAGCATTGGCAGCATATTTTCAAAGAATGTTAGATTACATGGACCGGCGACCTTGAAGACTTTGCCGAAGTTGGACTCCTTTTCTGCTATCTCTTCGAGAGCTGTTTTTCTCTAAGCCATTGAAAAATTGTTTGATGTGATATTATTCTGTGTTTTTTTATTTATTTATTTCTTTTTATACTCGGCACCTTGGCTGATTTTATTTTATTTCTCAGGTTCCTCTCTCTTCAATCCTCCCCACCCTCCTCCTAACTATTCCTTTTATTTTCGTTCCATTTGTGCTTTTTTCTTCTGAAGCTTCCTTAAACAAATGATAATAAAAATAATTCATTTATTTATTTGCTTCTCTCAATAGTATGTATCTCTTATGCTCTTTTACCAAAGTACCCACAAGCAATCTGCTAAAAAAAAAATTAAATCTAATGAAATCTTTGCAATAATAGAAAATCTTTGTTTGATAATCGATTGTCTTGAAAATACATATCTTTCTAATCTTCATTTTTAACAAACTTGGATATTTTTCTACCCAAAAACTACTAATGAATTTATTCACACCTTTGCGGTGTTGGTATCATAAGAAGAGAGGAAATAGATGAACACTTTGATAGGGTTCTAATGATATCAAAATGACTGCAATAATAATTTTATTAAAACAATACCCCTGCAACTGGAAAGAACCTCTATTTCAAATTTATTAAAATAATCTTAAATCAATAAGCATAATTTTCAATCTAGCTTTAAGTTGAAAGAGGTGAATCCTTCAAAAAAAGATGATTAAACAGATGATAAGAATGATGATTCCACAAAGAATTTCTCAAGGATATGTAACAAGAAAGAGAGAGAGAAATAATTTAGCAGTTTTATTTACTTATCAAAGAGACTGGCTCTTGGATGGTTGGTTAAACAATTATTGTATTATTTGTATTATTCAGAGATGGAATTTCATATTGGCAGTGTTGTTGTTCTGCTTATCTTCAGTGGTCTTATCAGCAGAGACTATTCGATCAAGTAATCATTATTTTGGATTTAAAATATCCATGCTTAACGTCTATTTTTTGTCAACTACAGCTAGCTCTCGTGAAGATTGTCCATGCGATTAATTATCTGGTGCCTGCGAATATAGGTGCTGTTGTGATTCAGATGCATCTATTTGCACAGCTGCTTAGACTGCATAATACAAGACATACAGTTCCTTTGGGCAGTGCATTGAAAAGGGTAATACAAACCATATGATAATTATCTTTTTTGTTCCATTTTTTCTGCCACAAAAGATTGGTAACTAAGAAGATTGTTTTGCTAATTTGTTTTTTTCTCAGATTATAGCTCACAATTTAGGATTCCATTGACTGAAAGTGTAAATAAGTTCATTGTGAGTCTAGATGATTTGTACTCCCCTTATAGATTCGTTTACTAGGTAAACATCTCTGTTCATTATGAACTAATTTTGATTTCTTTTTTGAATTTGTCTTATCTTTTTCAATTTGTGCTATCTAATGATAAACAGATTATCAGAGTCTTAGGCAGTGTAGCAACTGGGTAATATAAATCTTCAGTGACATAGGACTTGCCATCGCCTTCTTCAACAAAAGTTTTCTCGGAGATACTAGCTGCAAGAGCAGCGCAGACTTACTCCTTCTCTGATTTAGCTGCTTATCTTCAACCTGAAAAGAGATTGATAAGTAGAATTACAGAAGCCACAGCAGCCACAGGTTTTATATTCTTTGTTAGAGATCCTGCTACAGGAAAATGTATCAAATACTTACAAAAAGATTATGTAAGAAAGAAAAGAAATATGAAAAAAATAGAATAAAACAACAACAATATTTAATTGCTTTTTAAACATTTGTTTTGTTTTTTGATGATGTCTCGCTGCTGACTTTAGGAAACAGTGAATTATCAAGTCTGCAAACCTACAACAACTTAGATTGCAAGTTTTCAAGCCTATGCAGCTTCTGCATCAACAGCTGGTGGTTGCATAACTCTGCCAGCAACATACTAAATATAAAAGTCAATTCTAGACATAACTGGCGTATGTGCTTCGCCACTCGCTAATGTTATTGGAGTCATTTACTCCTAGAACACGAAACTTCCAACATTTTTAATCGGCGCAGCATCTACAAATATCTTCCTTGGAGCGATTATCTATCATGATCTCACTGTAAAATCTAGAATTGCCATAATTTTAAGAAAAGAAGTTATTTCACTGATAAAATCTCAAATAAAAAGAACTATTTTTATGCTTCAAAAAATGAAAACAAAAACAATAATTTGAATAATGACTTTTTTAAATGTTTGTAGGCCGCACCATCTACTAAAAAGCCAATCAAAGGATATTCCCATGGTTAATTGCTGAGATTGAGGGATTCTTCAGGTGTTTCAAAGGGAATCATCCTTAATTCAATCTATGCCATTGATGGGAGTTGTCTCGCCACAGCTAACATCAATATGCTTCATCCACTTGTAAGATTTAATTGTTTGAATATTAGAAAAATACCTTCTTTCTGTGACTGCATCTGTGAGTGATTCAATTCATAACATTTATTATTTTATGCTCCTCGTTTCTAGCAAATAACTTTCGGCACAAACTACACCGTTTCTTGCACAGGCCCGAATATGTACTCAACTTCATATCTTCATTCTCTGAGTCATGTGGGTGCTTTCCCTGAGGCAAATCCATATTATTCGCTTGATTGGGTGACTATTACCTCATCCCCTTCAGCTTCTGCTTGCTAGTATAATCTTGTGATCTCAATATCTTTCTAGAAATAAGGAAGAAAATCTAATCCATCATTTTATGTAACTGCTGCGTAACAGTATTGTTTCAGTACTCCTACTGCTAAAACTGGTCTTAGCAGCTTCTCGGTGCTTTTCATAGAAGAAACCTAATCATCAACGTATTACTTATCCAGTGCGCCAGAAGTCAAATCGAAATTGTCAAGAGATGTGCTTTATCCATTTTTCGAATTCAACGAATGAAAGAAGAGTTTAAATAATTGGCTGTACATTTGTGTATTTTAAACGGTCTGTTGTTGCATTGTGTTTTTTAAAGATAAAAAGAACAGTTTTGTCACCCTATATTTGTTAGAAAATAGTGCATAATATGTAAAAAGAAAACTAATAAAATCATCTTTTCTTTTTCAAAATGTTTTAAATTTTTTTTCTTCAGATAATTGATATTTTTTTCCTCATATTGACTCTTTTGCTCAATGTAGTTTGGTCTGCAAAAGATAAGCAGGAACATTCGAAATAATTCCTTGAATTTCATACTAACCAGGAGAAGGCTCAAACAGCTAGCGAATATCCTGCTTGTATCTTATCTACTATGAGAACCTAAATCAAAATGAATCGAATGAAAAATCTAAAATAATCAGTGCTAGAAGCAATAAAAATTAAATTTTGCAGAGATGCAATTGATCTTACGAGAATTTAGGTGCAAGACTGCTAAACGATGCATCGTATGTGCCGGGACCAGGATTATCACTTTCAGTCATATTATTTCGCTTGTTCGCAAAACTTATGCCCTTATTATAGTCACCTAAAAGCCACAATAGGTTAAACTTATTTATCTATTACTACTAAAAAAATCAATTGTTTTTGAATTACTTGCTAAATCATTGGAGACATTATAAGCACCTGGTCCAGGAGGCTCTGATTTGATATTCATATTCCCCTTAGTAGTTACAGTACTGATTTTACCTAAAGCACTTTTATATCCTATGCTTCTGGAAACTTCATAATTCCCCGGGCCAGGCACTGCTTCATCTTTCACTAGGTCAGGACGCTTTGCATATCCAAGTCCTCTATTTCTAGAAAAGTTTACCAAGAATAAAAAAGTTGGATGATTGTTATTTTTTTAGTAAAGAAAAAGATCTTTGTTTGATGATTTACTCTAGAGAAAAGCGATTAAATGAGTCATCTTTCGATAAAACAGAGCTGCAATATGATCCTGGACCTGGTGTGATGGCAGAATCAAATCCTCTTCTCTTAGAGTCTCCAATTCTTTTTTAGAGTTATTCAAAAACCAAAATAAGAAAAATGTTTATCCTGTTATTGAGATTATTATCTTTCCAACCTTATTGTGGTATTATTCTTCGGAGCAGATGCATTGTACGCACCTGGACCAGGCACATAAGAGCAGAAGGAGTCCTTAATAGGAATCTTTTATCCAAATGTAAATTTCTTTTATTGCTGATTGCCAAAAGGTACAATTTCAAAAGAACCTGGGCCAGGTGTATCACTCATTTTCATTGTCATTCTACCACTCTTTGAAAACCTTGTTTGAATGAAAACAAAAACAACAAAAATGTTCTTAAACACATTTCAAAAATGTCTCATAAATAAGCTTAACTAGAAAAAAGAAGAAAAAATTTGTTTATGTCTTTACGTTGATCCTTTTTTTGTCTCCTAACCAAAATGATATTCTCCTGGACCTGGACCAGTAGTTTTATTCTCCTCTTGATGCTTAATTGTTGGCTAAGATGTAGAAGGTCCAAATGATTTTGGCATCGCTCTAGATGGTCTTTTCTTAATTGCGACATCATATCTACCTGGACCTGGGACATCTAAAGATGGTTTTATTTCATCATACTTGGACGAAAATGAAAACACAGGAGCTTAAGGCTTGTCTATTGTACTTCTAGCTAACTCATAACTTTAAAACATAATATTTTAGTATGTTTTGATTTTAGCGAATTAGAAGTCATTTTTGGTTTTAAAAAAAAATCTAATAAATCACAATATTGCTAAAAATATTACCTTCCTGGCCCAAGTTCTAGCTTAGTGCTTAGAGGTTTAGATTTCGTTTTCCCGAAGGATATTTTTGTGCCTTTGCCCTTTTCAAATGAGTTTGAATAACAATTTGGATTATATCACGAATATTGGAAAAGGAATTAAGGTTTCAAAAATACAATACGATGTCAGAGTTGATATCGTAAGTGCCTGGCGAAGGAACATGTTTATCTTCGATAATTGGTTTGCGAGAAGAACGAGCTAATCTGTTTCAAAGGAAACACAATCAATTACACAAAAAGCCAAAAATACACTTGTGATAACATTTTTTAGGTATGTTCGGAAGATTTTTTAGTATTTGTTTTTGTGTAACTCTTTTTGATTACGAAGAATGGGAGTTTGCATGCTGATTCGAAAGGGAATACATTGTGCTATATGCACCTGGTCCAGGTGTGTTGTTTCCTTTATCCAGATTTTCTATCAAATTGAGGTATGTTAAAAATGATAAAAATGAATCCACTGGAAAATAAACTATTATGGTATGATGTGCTTGCTCATTAGATTATTCATTTGTAAAATATGGTTATGATGAATATCTAACATTTTAAGAACCCAACGCATCATGATCATCCCTTCTCTAATTGCAAAGAATAACAAGTTTTTCATTGTAGAGTATTTTACATCTCTATGAAGTGCCCATCGAATAGCATCCACCGAAGGAATAGACTAATGCATTTTGTTATGACATCTTAGTGGGAAACTGATGGTTGAAATAGCAATAACCAAGAACTAGAATGATAAGTTGGAACACTAATTCTATCACAGATTTTTCAATTCTTTATTAGATTATTCAACGATAAATAGAACTTACAACATACTTCACTCAAACTCCCCCCTTGAAATCTCTTAATTCTTATCGAATTCAATTTCATTCCTTAAAAGAATGTCTAATTAAATATTATTGAGAATGTGATCATAAAATGTACAGATATGAATAAGATAGGGCATATTTAAAATAAGTTTTCAATTGAATTAACTTATGTAAACTGAACTAGTCTTACAAAACTCAAATATTGAGATCAGAATAATTCTCATTTGTTCAATTTATGCTCTTTTCTTCACCAGCCATCGGAGAAATCAGCAACTGGTTTCTTAGCGGGTTGCTTAGCCTTTTCAGTTTGCTCCTTCTTTTGTTGCTAAGAGAAAAAATGAGGTTAGAAATCACAAGTAGGCAAATAATAGAAAATCTTTTGTTTATAATTTACGGCTTCCTTTTCTTTCTGGAGTTAAGCAGCAGCAGCTTTCTTTTTGGCTTCTTCTGCTTCTCTTTTCTCGACTGCAGGGTCTTTCTTGGTGATCCAATCGTCAACTGGAGCTTTCTACTTTTTTTGTGATACAATTCTGTTAATTTTCATTTTTTTGGGGAAGAATTAATTGCTTACTTCTTTGTGAGTTTCAGCTGCAGGGGCGTTAGTAGTTGCAATGGTAGAAGTTGTTTTGGCAGGTTTGTTGACATCTCCAATGAATCTTCTGGGTCCTTTATTGTTATGATCGGATGATCCAGCAACTTTAGGAGCACGAGTAACTTTATCAGAAGTTGGCTCTTCCTTGTGGAATTACCTAGTAGGCAATTCGAGACCTTCTTCTTCTTCATTTTCTTTAGTCTCTCCTTCAACTTTGTTGACTTTCTACTCTTCTTCCTCTAAGTAAAGCAATTAATTTTTTGTTGTTGATATTTTAATACAAAATATGCGTTTATTTTACCATTTTTGTCATTTTTCTCGTAGTTCTTCTTGTAGTTCTTGGACTTGTTTTGATAATACTTTTTAGTCTCGAATTTCTAAGTGTGTCCATCAGTTCCCATTTCATTCCAGCCAGAGGAAGTGTCAGGTTTGAATCTGTCATTGAGTCTCATGGTGAACTTCTGGTCCAGAATGGGCTGATTTTTTTATAAAAAATAATAGAAATTGTCAAAAATTAATCCACTGAAAGTTCAAAAATATCAAATTTGTAGCGATGTACAAATAAATACATTTTAAAGGGAAAAACTATCTCCCAAAACAAAGGCCAAAATAAGAATTTTCTAATCTTTAATGTTATTAAGATGTCAAGTTAAATTCTCTTAAATATAAATATTGGGTACCTTTGGAGAGACGCGAATGAACTCGATGGCATCGTTGTGATTGCGGAAAAGCAAGTTGAAAATTCCTTCTTTATTGGGAACTTTTTCAATCTTCATGGAAATATCCTTGTAGACTTCTTTGATTTCTTTCCATGTAGCCTCTGGATGGACTCTGAAGATGTTCACAACAACACTTGGCTCTTCGGAGGCTTTGATTTTATCGATCATTTCCCATTCTATGTTAAGCACCAAAGTTAGTAATAAGCCAAATGATAACACAGATCCACACAAAACGTTTCCTCAACTTCCAAACAAAAATCATATTTTTACTTGAATCGAACTTGTGGACTCTTTTTTCTTAGGGCTCCTTAGAAGCCTCACCTTCTTGTTAGCTCACCTAAACTAATTTAGCGCCTTCTTAAGGTTGCTCATTCTGCTATTGTTTACTGTCTTTGAGTGATATTATAAAACTTGTCAAGAAAAATGTGAATATATTTATGTAGTTTACCTACTACTTCGGTCATTCTTTCTGAATTCCACGTGAGTCTTTTGAAGCAATTTAATAATTTATGAAAAATTAAGTTATTATAAATTTGATTAATATCTTCTCAAGGATTTTTGTCAATATCCTAAGACCTTCCAAAGCTGATTAGATTTTAGGGTAAATTTAACTCTGTTTCATTTTCTAGTTTGCTCTTAACAGATACAATTACAGAGAAATATTTTTATAATTAATACGAAAACATGAATAGAAAATTAACTAATTGTAATAAAAATAATCTCATGACTTTTTTAAATAAATCTCATTTTTTAATTTAGTATTAGAGAAGTGAGTTAAACACTTTGAAAATTCTTGTTTCATTTTCTCAAGCAAATCAATCATTATCATCAAACGAAAAACGAAATGGTTTTTTTTATCAATCTTTTCGCTTTGATAACTAATTATGATAAAATTCCTTCACCATTTCTACCAATGCTACTCTCCATGATAGATAGATCTAAAGATGTGAGAGAAACACACTTTGAAATTCCTTTTCCTAAAAACTTTGCACCATTGTCACCAATACTATTATGGCTGAGATCTAGGTTTAAAGAACTGAGAGTAGCACACTTTGAAATTACTTCTCCTAAATACGTTGCTCCATTGTCATTAATACCAATTTCACTGAGATCTAGATCTAAAGAAGTGAGAGTAAAACACTTTGAAATTTCTTCTCCTAAATACTTTACACCATTGTCACCAATACTATTATCACTGAGATCTAGATCTAAAGAAGTGAGAGTAACACACTTTGAAATTGCTTCTCCTAAATACGTTACTCCATTCGCATCAATACTATTTTTGCTGAGAAGTAGATTTAAAGAAGTAAGAGTAACACACTTTGAAATTCCTTCTCCTAAATACTTTACACCATTGCCACCAATACTATTTCCACTGAGATCTAGATCTAAAGAAGTGAGAGTAACACACTTTGAAATTCCTCCTAAATACTTTGCACCATTCTCACCAATACTATTATGGCTGAGATTTAGATTTAAAGAAGAGAGATTAACACAGTTTGAAATTCCTTCTCCTAAATACTTTGCACCATTATTACCAATATTATTCTCACTGAGAACTAGTTTTAAAGAAGTAAGAGTAACACACTTTGACATTCCTTTTCCTAAATACTTTGCACCATTCTCACCAATCCTATTACAGCTGAGATCTAGATTTAAAGAAGTGAGAGTAACACACTATGAAATTTCTTCTCCTAAATACTTTGCACCATTCTCACCAATATTATTCAAAATGAGATCAAGCTTTAAAGAAATGAGAGTAACACACTTTGAAATTCCTTCACTTAAATACTTTACACCATTCTCACCAATTCTATTTCTCAATAGACTTAGATCTAGAGAAGCGAGAGTAACACACTTGGAAATTCCTTCTCCTAAATACTTTGCACCTTTCTCACCAATACTATTTCTCAATAGATTTAGATTTAGAGAAGCGAGAGTAACACACTTTGAAATTTTTTCTCCTAAATACTTTGCACCATTCTCACCAATCTTATTTTCACTGAGATCTAGATCTAAAGAAGTTAGAGTAGTACATTTTGAAACTATTTCTCCTAAATACTTTGCGCCATTCTCACCAATACTATTACAACTGAGATTTAGATATAAATAAGTGAGAGTAACACACTTTGAAATTCCTTTTCTTAAATACTTTGCACCAATGTCACCAATAATATTCTACCTGAAATCTAGCTTTAAAGAAGTGATAGTGACACACTTTGAAATTTCTTCTCCTAAATACTTTGCACTATTCTTTTCAGTATTATTCTCACCATGAAATAATTGGATTGAATCTATTAATTAATGAGGTGTTTATTGTAATTGTTCCATCAGTTTTTGTGATTTCTTTGCGCTTATTGAAATCCTCTCAGCAATAGGTTCTTAGAATTGTTGAGTCTCCATTCGAATTTCATGAAACATGTTATCACAAATGGTATTCTAGTTAGATATTTTCTTTAATTCTTTCTTTTTTTATGATTTTGTTTTTTTATGATTTCTTTTTTTTCAATTTCTCAATTACATAATTTAGAAAAATTATATTTTATTAATTCAAGCTAAAATAGCGCTTTTTATTATCAATTCTTTCCTAGGATTAGCAAACAATTTTTTGAAAATGCTTGAGATATAAAATAATTTCTTGAAATTAATGGGAAATTTTAAGTAAGGGGTACTAAAAGACAGGGATTGTGATGAAAAATATAAAATAATTGTTAGCTAAATCCTTATCTGTGCAAAATAATAAATCATTTCTTCTTCTTTTTCTTTTTTTTCTTTTTGAGGTTGATGGGCGGGAATGGCATACGAAGCCCATCGTCTTTGACATCTGTGAATTTATTGATATTTCGAACGAAGAGAACATGAGGGAATTAAGTTTTGAGATCGTCTAATTCAGGATCTCCGATGCTTGTTGTGAAGTTCAAGAAAACTCGCTATACGTGCAGAGAGAATTTAAGGAGAGTCAACACAGCTTCTTCAGTGATACTCTCTAGATTATTGAGCTCAATGAACTCTAGAGCAGGCAAGAGAGAGAATAATTTAGAGAGTTATCCATTTGTTAAACTAGATAGCCCTCCTAACTTCAAAGTTTTCAAGTATAAAAACATCGGATTTTTCTTGATGGAGGATGTTCCATTTGCCATTGCGGAGATTCCACTATCATCTATGTGCTTGCTGCCAGTTAAAATTAGTTGCTCTAATTTTCGGCAATCTCCAATTTTCTCCATGACATTCTTTCCAATATCATCCTGTGTACAAGTTATGTTTTAGTAAACTGGCAAATAAAATTTAAACAAATGAACTTACTTAAGGCATGAATGAGATATCTAAGTTCTAGAGGCTTTCATAGGAATTATGAATGATTATTGCTAATTTGTCTCCAGAAACCTTTTGGACATCTGAGAAAAAAAACAAAAATAACATTAGAAATTCTTAACAACTTTTTTTGAGTTTAAATCAACAACAGAAGAAAAAAATTAAACGACCTAAATTGCTTTAAAAACATTGCTGTAATTAAACCCAAAATATGCTTACTTGAGAGGTAGATATCTTTGAATTTTTGACCCTTTTCAATGAAGTATTCTAAAGTAACATTTGTCAGCTCATAGCAAAATGAAAGATTTATTTTCTCCAGAAACTATGCTTCTCTCAATGGGGCAAGGGAATTATCTTTTTTGTTAGAGGACTCAATGTTAACAATGAAAGATAATAAAAATATTTTAAAATTATCTTCTCATTTTCGCTATGTTTTATTTACCTGTGATGGATGCATCATCATGAGCTGCAAAGAACTTACGGATATTGGGCTTTGCTTCAAGAAAGCGCTTGACTCCTGATTCAGTGAGCTTTGGACAATTACTCACATCGATTGAATGGAGCCTAAAGTGAAGAAAAATAAAAAATATTTCTGTTAGTTTCAATTCTTCAAATATTGTAAAATGGACTGTGAAAACTAAACAGTCCTATCAATCTTTTTTAATATTAACTTCAAGCAAGAAACAGCCAGTTCAAAGAGAACATCATCAAGAAGATCCGTCCCAGCAAGGCTTAGCTCTTGGATATTTGGTGCAAAGTAACCAATCTTATTGACAAGATCGTTTTTGATCCATGTATGATTCTAGAGTGACAGATAAAGTAAGCTTTCGTTAAGCACCGTGAGCAGATTCTACTCTGTGAGAATGGAATTAGGTAATTTCTTGAGATGCCTAATTTCCTCACTCTCATAGCTTGGCTCGTATGTTATCTCACCAATTTAACGGACATGACGACTGAAATTACCATCTGCTTTAGATACTGGTATCTCACTGCTTAGTGGTAGCATATTGCTATACTCCTCTAAGCCTTTATTTGTCTCTTCGATCTAAACCACAAAACATTAATAATTTAAACAATAAAGCAAATTCCTTAACTAATTTATTCAATTCTTTTTTTTTGTTCAACTTTCTTAAGTTATTTCTTATCTTTATTTGCTTTACAATTTTCGCTCTGGCTTCTTTTGAAGAAGTTGTTAAACTCAACGTAGAGTTCTTATATCCGTCAGGTGGTACGCCTACCTTTTCTTCTAGCAACGGCTTGTGGATACGAGCAAGATTCTGAAATGGTTTTTTCAACACAAATCGCTGTTCTGCATTTTATCTCATTTTTATCTGATAGAGATAGTCCAAATGCGTGGGATCTTCTTTTGGTAAAGGCTTAGGCTAGAAAATAGGGTTTTTCAATACCCTTGGATAGTTCATAGAGCACCATCCTTGTGTAAGTTAAAACAAAGGTAAATTCACTGAGGATACACAATTTTACCAAAAACATAACATTTTCATTTTTTTAGCCTCCAAATCTACTTACCGACTAACGATTTGTGATTTCGGAAAGAAGGAAATTAGTTATTCTCTATGTTCTTATTGACTGTTTCAGCTATTGAGAACTAATCCTATTTGCCAAGTTAGCTCATTATTCCTTGGCTGCACTCAGTTCCTCCTCTTTTCCTTCCTTTTTTTAATTTATTCAAAGAAGTTAGACAATTTCAAAAAAAGCAACCAGCATCAAAACAGTTTATTCTTTTCTTTCACAGACAATTTGTGGTCTAATGAATGAATTCATCTAATTTCCACAGGAATTTTGAAATAAACTTATAATACTTCAAATACCCTAAATTGAATTGAGCAGCTCAACAAAAAAACATATTTTTACACAAATATGCTACAATAGATTCAAGCTTAAAGTCTTAGCAATAAATTTCAATAACTTTTTATATTTTCATTACTCCTATTAAAAAACCATAACTTTTTGAGTAATTCATAAACTTTCAAGCCCTAAAATGAACAACTTTTTCAATTTTTAGGCAAACAATCCAACAAGCGCGAAATATTAACAGGAAATAACCAATATCCTAGCTTGTATCAAATAAAATAAAGAAACATCAGAATGAACAATTATTATTAGACAAAATATCTAGCAAACAAGCCCAAAACGAAAGCAATAGATATCAAAGTGAGTTTAAATTACTGTGACACAGATAAAAATAATAGTTGTGTTTTTGACAAAAGCAAAAACAAATGGAATAAGGATTCACCTAAAGAGAAGGCTTAGAAGTGTATCCTCTAGGAGCTGGATAAGATGTTGGTAGAAGCTGCTTATTGATTAGGATCTATGATAAAGTCATTATGCTAGATTGTGGTCTGCATATGGGAGTGAACGATCAAACGAGATATCCTGATTTCGATCGTATAAAATAGCTCTGGAATGGAAATGAAAAGAAATCCTTCGATTAACTCATCGATCTAGTTTTAGTATCTCACTTTCATCTCGATCACATTGGAGCATTGCCTTATTTCACAGAGATTTACGATTACAATGGACCGATTTACATGACAAGTCCAACGAAAGCACTTCTACCCTACATGTGTGAAGACTTCAGAAAAGTCATCACGGAGACTTAGAAAAAAGAGTTCACAGATGATAATTACATAACAAGCAACAATAACTCGAAATAGCCTGACTCCAAGTATCCTCTCGTGTATTCACAAGAAAATATTTCCAAGTGCTTCTAGAAAGTTAAAACAATTTAGCTACTTGAAACGATCGAAGTCAATGGGATCAAAATCAAACCGTACTATGCAGGTACTCAAACATGAAGGCAGATTTAACACATATTAGGCAAAGAAAAAGAGTTAATTGCATTTTAATAAAGAATATATGATCTATTGGTAATTAATTTGCTTGTAATATCCTAGGTCATGTTCTCGGTGCAGCCATGTTTTCAATGGAATACAAGGATGTGAAGGTCGTCTACACTGGTGATTTCCATTCTAATGCAGATAGACATCTCGGCGCAGCTTGGATTGATAAAGTTAAGCCTGATCTACTCATTTCCGAGTGTACTTATGGAACAATTATTCGAGACTCCAAACGTGCCAGGGAAAAAAATTTCTTGAGATAAATCCAAGAAACCATCGACAAAGATGGGAAAGTGTTGATTCCTGTGTTTGCGCTGGGGAGAGCTTAGGAATTATGCGTATTGCTGGAGACATATTGGCAACGAACATAGAATAAAGTTCCAGTTTATTTTGCTGCCGGAATGATAGAAAAAGCGAACTTTTATTATAAACTCTTCGTGAATTGGACAAATGAAAAAATCAAAAGTGCATATCTCACTGATAACATGTTCGATTTTAAGCATATCAAACCGTTTGCACGATCGCTAATTAAATCCACTGGGCCTATGGTTCTTTTCGCAACACCTGGCATGCTCCACGCTGGTTTATCAATGCAAGTTTTCAAAGAATGGTGCTCAGAAGAGAAAAATACTCTTATCATCCCAGGATACTGTGTTGCAGGCACTCTTGGTAAAATAGGATAATAAAAATACAAGCAAATGTTGTGATAAGTCTATGAATGAGTTTGCAAATTAGTCTATTTTTTCAAAGGAAACAAACTTTTAAGTGGATGTAAGTAGGTTGTTGTAGACAAGAAGACATATGAAGTGAATATGCAAGTGAAGAATATGAGTTTCTCAGCGCATGCAGATGCTAAGGGTATCCTTGGACTCATCAAGTAAATTCTGTTCTGTTTCAATGGATTCTGTGTATTCACTCTTTTTTGTTTTATTTCTCTAATTTCTTTGTTTTCTATTTTTTTTTTTAAGGCATTGTGAACCACGTAATGTAATGTTAGTGCATGGGGAAGTCAGTCGTATGATGCCGTTAGCAGATACCATCAGAGATCAATTTGAGATAAATGTATTTACTCCAGCGAATTTCGAAATGTCAAGGATTCCAGTTTAAATAGAAGAAATGGTAGGTGTGAGTCTAAGTGAAAAACCAGGTAATGAATCTGAATACGATGATAAAACAGCTGATATAAATGGAATCATAGTCATGGTTGAGAGTAACACAAAAGATAACAATTCCACAAGGTGCAAGATAGCAAGAGATATGGAAGAATTCTAAGCATTAATCGATGCTTTGTCTGATGAGCATTACGCGTACTGGCATCGAATCGAAACTGGATATATTTTGAAAATAAATTCTGCCATCAAAAACAAATGTCAAGCTGAGAGTTCCAGTAGTAATTCGAATGTAATTATTGAAAAATCTAAGCTAATTGCACATTATAAACAAGTTCTTGAGACTATTTTGAGACTGCACGATAAAGCTAAAGAGAATTTAAGTGAATACATGGAGTTGTGTAACACAGAGAATTTTGATGTACTTGATAATGAATTCCTAGTGATTAAAACACAGACTAGTTTTAACCCTTCTTAACTCAAAAATATCGATGCCATATTTAATGCGCTAAATGTGTATAATGCATAGTGAAATGCATTTTTGAAAAAAGAAGAAGAATGTCTTGATAAGTTTTTGATATTGTGTAGATTAAGAATGGGAAAAAGAGGATTTTTCTGTGAAAATTTCTCTTTTTTGCTTTTTGTTTTTAGAGAGAAATCAAACATCTTTCTTGATATGTTTTGTTTTTAGCTTAATAGCATGATCTTTTAGGGTTTCAATTTATCAAAAATAACTTAAAAATTGTGAGAAATATGTGTGTTGTACTGAAAATAACTTTGAATACTCTCTGAACTTCTTCTTATTTGAATTATTTTGATCTAAAACATGCTCATTTGTGAATTCACATACACATCACACCCAATAATTATAGTATTCACACAGTTTTCAATGTATGAACTAATAAAGCAACTTTGAATTGATAGAGATTTTATGTATGGTTGAAGTACGTTTAAATAAGAACAAGAATCTTAGCTAACAAATAATTAAGACTCAACAATCTGAGAGAACGAGAGGAAGAAGATAATTAGATCAGTGACCAATAGCGAGTTTAGTCTTGTTGGCAGCCTTTCTGGTAGTTTTCTTGGTGACTTCCTTGGAAGCTTCCTTCTTGATTTTAGCAGCAGATTCTTGGGCGAAAATCTCGACGTGGCAGCCAGAGTTAAGGTAAGCTTTTTAAGTAGAATAAAAACAATTATTATTTTATGAACAAGTTGGCTTTTGATTCTGTGTTTTATGAATACAAAAAGTAAAGTTTACGATTGATTCTTCCGTGAGCTCTGTAGGTTCTTCTTCTTCCCTTTGGAGCCCTGTTGACTTGTCCGTGATTGATGACGAGGTTAACAGTGTTCAAACCCTTGCTCTTTTTTTTACAAAGTAAAAAATTAGAAAAGTTATTTTTATCTCTTATTTTGTAAATTTATTGCTAGAAATTAATAAATACTTGAGCGTTAGCAGTGAGATTATCAAGGAGTCCAAGGATAACCTTGACAGACTTAACAGGCCATCTTCCTAGATTATCGCAATACAAAAATATTATGAAGGGAATTTTTGGAAATATTCTGAATGGCCTAAAGTAAAATGGAATGCTGCTTAATTACCTTGAGTTTTGCCGAATTCGTGGGCTTGAGAAGTTCTTCCAATGCAACCGGTGAAGTGAGTGAAAGGAATGCATCTCTTTCTGTCGATAACGGCCTTAAGATATCTCTTAGCAGCTTCGATGTTAAGTCCTCTGAGGGCTCTGACGACTTCGAAGGTGTTCTTGAAGTGAACTCTAAGGTCGGTAGCTGAGGTTTTCACAGCTTTTTTTCAATAACAAACACCAAAAAACAATGATATTTTTGAAAAGCTTATTGGATAGGGATTGTAGAGCAAATGCATATGCTGTAAAAAGAAGTTCTCTAAAGTCATATCTCTCTCTCTCTGTTGAGAATAAATAACGTTCAATATGTACCCTTGGCTTGAACAGCAGGTTCACGAGAGTAAATAGTCTTTCCCATCTTTGTTTTGCTTGTATCTATTAATTGTTCCTTGTATTTTTGAATCTTTTGCGAATTAAAAATACGCCTCGCTCTCTCTTGCCACTTTTCTTTTGCTCTCACGCCTCCCCTTCTGATTATTTTTCGCCTCCCAACTTTCCCTCTTATTTACCTCTCAAGGTTTTGATTCTGTGAAATTCCTTGCTCCAAGAAATAGTATTTTTTTATATCTTCTTCTTCTTCTTCTTCTTTCAATATGAGTGTGAAGATACTCTTCTTATTCTTGCTACTCTCCATTTATTTGCTGACTTTTTTGCATAACGCTAAGTTATTTCCAAAGATAAAAAATTATTTTCTAACAAGAATTGATTTGATTTTGTCTTTCTTATTTTTATCAAAGTTATCAGAAAAAATGATAGAAATCAATAGTTCAGTTCATTATTTTTTTTACCTTTTCTTTCAAGCAAATACAAACAAACCTTGAGCTAAGATGAACTTTTTGATATTTTAAACTCTGTATTTCAATTTTCTTTATAATCTAAAACTGTACTTATTTTGTAAAGAGTGTCTGATAAAATGTGGTTTTTTAAAAATCGATTTTCCATTTTAATTATCTCAAAGAACAGCAAAATCTCTCAAATCATAAAATCATTGGTATTAGTTTTTCTTGTAGAATAAACTATCAAAAAATGCTAGGTTTGTTTAAGTATTTGCTCTGTACTCTTAAAGAGCAGTTTGATTTTCTAAGAACATAGTAAAATAAAACAAACAACCACAGTAAACCTTAAAAGTAGTACTATTCTCTTATCTATCTTTGGAGTAATTTAAGAGTCCGAAAATGAAAACGAGTATGATAAATTTGCAATTTGCATTTGTGGAAATAATAAAATCCCCCCTATCATCTTAGCAGAAATTGAAAAGCCATGAAACTCTTATGATTTTAAATTTTTAACTCGCAATGCTGAGATTGCCCGAATTGGTTAATTACAAGTTTTAATCTCATCCCTTGCTTTTTTGGAATTGGACCTCAAATAAAAAGGTTATTCCTATTATTTGACTCTGATCAAAATAAAGGAGGAAGTTTAGGAATAACAAGAATAATACACAGCGAAATGCTCTTTTACATACTAATAATCACAGGCTGCAAGCGACAGCTTTTGAGCAGAGATAAAAAATTATGACTCTAACAGAGAATTCAGCATAAATCAATAGGTCTTTTTGAAAGAAAATCACTTCTTGATGATTTTTCACTGCTGTTTTCATTGCTGCTGAAAAAGAGATTGTAGCAACAATAGATATAACTGAATAGAATGGAGTTAAAGATGTTTCAAAGATGCTTTTTGAGCTCAACTGGTTTGACAGGCTTGCTGATGATTCCATCCATTCCGTTGTTGGAAGATCGAGCCTTAGTGTCATCATCTTCAACTGCAAAAATGCAAAAGAAAAAAATCCATTTTCAAAAACGAAGACAGTTCTTCAAAGCATAGAAGAAAACAGAGATGATTCTCTTTTGTTAAAATATTATTGCTTTCCAAAGCAATTTCATAAAATGCACATTCAATCCATTCAAAATTACATGCCGACATAGCAATTATCTTAACAGGAGGGAGCTTCTTCGATTTTTCATATTCCCTGATTGCTTCTGTAGCCTGCAGAGCGAAACACATAAAAATGATCAGTAACATATTTGAGATACTACGTAATGGGACAAAATGAATGAAATATCTGACTTAGTATCCATCCATGTGAGGCATGTGGAGATCCATGAATATTATTTTATATGCGGCAGGATTTGCTTAATATTTCGTGACGGCTTCTTTTCCATCGGAGGCAGGATCGACGTGTTACCCGAGAGCTGTGAGAATAGTCGTGAACATCTTCATTGCGAAGGCATCATCTTCAGCTGCCAAGACTTTCTTGCCTTCCATCTATCGGACACTTAAGTTGTTGTTTTTTTTATTTCGCGGTTGTTTTTGTTTGCGGATCGGTGGCTCGTTAAGAACGATTTATTTGTGTTTTTTATTTTTTTAATCTAATTTACACCGATTAAGTGCTACCGCTTGGTGATGATAATACCTCTATATTTTGGCATTTAAATAGCTAATTTTATGAATCAAACTACTCTTTTTTTCTATTACTTTTTTGGAATGCATTCAAAAGATCATTTTTTCATACTTAAATTTGGTATAAAATTCTAATTATTAGCACAAAAACAAATCACAATGCATTGCTGTTGTTTTTTTCTTCACAACATATTTGAAGATTCAGGTGAGTTTTTTCCTTTTGCAGAAGAAGGCAAACATTTTTCAAGATTCAGTGCGAAAACATCGTTAAATGACATTTTATGTCGATCTCCTCCAAAAATATACAGCTTTTCTTAAAATACAAGAGCAGAGTGTCCATCTCTAGCACAAGGTTTCTTACCAACACGGGAACTCGTAGGGGATTTAATTGGCTCAAGGAATTTAGAATAGGTGGTTTTACCGAAATCAGAAGTACGCCCTTTTCGAACTTTGAGTTCTGGCATGGGATTACCAACAGTCAACAATGCATTCTTCATAGCTTCTGAAGTCGGGGAATTAGATTTATTTCTTAGTTCAGTTTCTTCAGTTGCATTGGTTTAAAGCATTGCTAGCATGTCCGCTTTACGCTGAAAAAATTATTTTTTCTTTTAACTTTCAAGATTCCGAGTTGGCGAATTGCCATTCTCTTCTTGCTCTTCTAGAATATAGTATGGATCGTTTTGCACCATCGTCTTCGACAGAGCGTTCTTCCTTGTAGCACTTCCCCTAGGTGAGGAGGAAGAGCCATTAGATTTTGCTGGTGAAGGTGGACAACATGTTTTTTGTTTGATAAGTTAAGGCAGGTTATTGAAGAATTATCCGTTTGTGTTTCCCATGAAGGTCTAAGAATGCTAGAAATTTCGTTTTATTGAGTTTTTCTTGCCGTTTATTTGATCTTTCGTTGGTGATATATCAGTTACACTCGAGTAATCCTTCCTTCTCGCTGAGTCATCTTCTATGAGTCTCCACTGGTTTTCTGAGACATCAAACGCAAAAAGGTCATCAAGTTCCCAAGTTACATCGTGAATTCCTCCAAAAAGATAGATGCTGTCTTGGAAGAGGCTAAGAGTATGTCCTTTTCTCTTTTTTGGGATTGTTTTTTCCCCTTCTATTTGATCAGTAGAACCAAAGACTTCTTGGAATGTATTTGTTTTCAAATCGAAATAAAAAAGATCATTGAGTCTCTCTTATCCATCGTACCCACCAAAGAGATAGATTTTATCGTTAACTAATGCTAAATCTGCGCCTATTCTTGGTTTGAATCCACCATCATGTGGATGGTGATGAATTTTACTACCATCATACAGCACTGACCAACATTAGCTATTCATATCGAAACTGTACACAAGATCATTGTATTTCCCTAAATCTCCTAAGTATCCTGACATGACGATCATATTATCTTTGTACATTATTGCTTTATGAGAATCAATATTTGGAAATTCAATTTGATTCTTGTTTTTGTACTCAATTTCTGACCACAAACTAGTAGAGAAATCAAAGCAATACATTTTGTTTGTGTTCAAAGATCCAATGTATTATCCTCCTAGCATATACATCTTGCCTTTGTGAACAATCGAGTGCTGTCTACAGAGCTTACCTGGAAGAAAAAAAAAATGGGAGGAGGATCACTTTTAAATAATTATTATTTAAGAAATATTCATTATTCTTCTTAACATTTTTTTTATAAATTATGAATCTTTTCAATACCTGGAGATTTATTCTTCTAAATGACACTCTCCCAAACATATGTATTTCTCGTCAAATTTAGTTTGTAGAAATCGGAGAGGATCCCTGCGTTTATCTCATAGCCACCATAAACATAGAGACTTTGTCAAAAACAAAAAATAGCTAAACACACAAGCAAATCTATATATTTCATCTTTACCCCTTCAATCATTTATCCTTACCTATCTTCGAAGATAACGGAAGCGCAAACACTTCTATTCTAAATATTTCTGCCTGAGATAATAAGCTCTTCCCATCGATCATCTTTAGGACTTGGTATTTACGTTAGCTGCAATTTCAGCTTGCCGAAGGTATCGACCCTTAAGCCTCCATTAGGGGTATTATTTTCGTCAACGAAATTATCTGGATTAAGTAATTGCATCTTTTTCATATACAATCCTTCTTTTGCGATGTCAGCCTTCTGCGACATTGGGGTATTCTCTTTAATGTTTTTGAGGCCAACAGAATTCTAATCTTGAAATACTGCATTGTTGTTGTTATTCTGCGAATGCTTTTTCGAAGCACTACCATTTCCTGAACCTTTATTCTGTTGCGTGTTCTGCATGATTTCTTTACAGTTGAGATTTTTTTTTCTTTTTATTTTTTAAATTTTTCACTTTTACAGTACTTACACACAATTTCAATGATATTTTAGTGGGGAACGTTTGTAGTTTTTCTTATTATTAAAGCCCTTTTCTGTCATCAATCATATTCATTACTTTAACGAGAGATCAATTATTTTTTCTAACCACTCAAAAAAAGTTAAACCAAAATAGATTTTCTCAATCAAAAAACAAATTAATTCTTATCTCTTAATCAAATTCAATAAAGTTAGTTTTTTATTATTTAATCAACAAAAAAAAAGGCTGTCGACACTGGGACTTCCCAAGCGGTCCCCCACCTTAGTACTAACCCAGCCTTAAGGCGCTTAACTTCGGAGTTCGAATGGGATCCGGTGTGTTCACCTTAGTATGGCCGACAGCAAAAGTTATCGATTCAATTCGCTATTTAGAACCCGTGATTTTCATTGAATTCTACTAATCTTCTTTCTTTCAATTTGCTCATTTTATTTTTGAATCCTCTACTTAATTATTTTCAAATGGCAAATGACTTAAAGTGATATTTTTATTATTTTAAATGAAACATTAAAAAGCTGATAAAATGAGATCTAATCATAATAACATGCATTAATTTAGCAGCAAAAGTTTAGAAGTACATGATAAATACACAAATAGCACTGAATGCAGATTTTAAACTAGAAAGTTGGAGAGAGTGCTTTCACCAGAGTGGTCCTACCTTAATTTTAAGGTTATGTTTTTTGAGCTCGTTATTAATGATTTCAGAAGCTTTTGGCAGCTAATAGAAAGGAA
>Ga0302271_10000782_pt1 | contig 31237 bp, 11 predicted proteins | sample III_Bog_N1_1_FD_198767 | JGI IMG/M metagenome (GOLD analysis project Ga0302271, IMG submission 198767) | Peat permafrost microbial communities from Stordalen Mire near Abisko, Sweden - III_Bog_N1_1 | ecosystem: Environmental > Terrestrial > Soil > Wetlands > Peat | place: Sweden: Abisko... | reverse complement strand
CTTATGTAGATTATCTACTCCTCGAATTTTCATTTTCCAGAAATTCTCTCAGCAATATTCTAATTGTGCGTGAAGAGATTACCAACGATCTTAGATAAAAAGACAAATCCTGATTATATGTATTAATTCATGCAATTCTACAAGTAAATAGGGACAGAGATTTTTCCTGATGTATCTGAGGAGCAATATCTCGAACTTAAGACAACCTACAATACCCATCTTTCTTAAATCATCGAGTCTCAGACTCTTCCGTATTCGATACTGATGGCGTTTCTTTTTGTACAAGCATCGAGTCCATTTTTTTAGGACACGCAGATATTAAATTTAATAATGTAAGGTATTGAGAAGAAGAGGAAGAAGAGTGGGTTTAAGAGTGATTTAGTTTGTCTCCCTTATACGGTTGCTTTCTTTAAAATTAAAAGTCCAGATCTTTGGGGGTTCCTTATCAACAGCTTTGACTATCGTAATCAAAAAATTTATTTGAAAATTTTTTCTTTATTTTGAGAAAAATCATAACCAAATAAAAACTGATGATTAATTTTTCTTTTGTTTGTATTTTTCAGGTAAGGTACGTGATCCATCACACTTCTCCTAATTTGCTCTCGGGTTCAATTACTGCTTAAACAACGTAGAATAATTGAAAGACTCACAGGAACTCAAATAAGCACTCGCTGATATCTCATAAAAAATAAGAATTTTCTAGCGATAAAAATAAAATATGAACTTTAGCACAGCTCTTGTGGATTTCTAAAAACACTTTAAGATCAATTGTTTCGTTATTCAAAGTATTTTAAAGAATCTCTCTATCAAAGCTAGATTCTTTGACACTATTGAAGGCTGTCTTTATAATACAATAGTTATTAATGATTGGCGTAATTTAGTTGCAGCTGCTGAGTCTGCAGATGAATTTGAACTTGTTGAAGATATAAACTCTAAATTTACTTCAAAGGTGCTGATTTAATTGAACTAAAATAATTAATTTCGTTTCGATAAAACTAAAGATCTCGTAGTTCTCATGGATAAGCCTAGATTCTTCAATAAGCAAGGACTCATTGAGTATAATCTCGAACTTCTGAAGTCGAGAGGGTATAATGTAATTTCGATTGGTTAAGAAATTGGCGGGTGGTGCGATCCATGCGATTTCTAGTCCACAATGAAATTTACAAATAGTATAATTCAAAAATTTAGATCCATTTCGTTTCCTACTGCTGATTCCACATAGGATATTCAATGACCAAAAAAAGTATTTTTTTATTGTAATGATTTGTTTAAAAAATGTATGTTTGTTTTTTTCGTTCTTTAAGCTTTGTATATTGTGTCTAAACTGAAATATTCTCTCAATTGTATTATAGATTAAAGGAATTGAATGATAAAAGATGATAAGGAGAAGATATCATTTGATTCTTGAATTATTTGGAGAAGACATAGAATATGCTTAAACAGTGACAAATTTTAAATAACTCTTGTAAAGTGGGTACATCAGTTAGTTAAACTCTCGCTCTCTCTCTCTTTTTCTCATTTCTTTTTAGGATCTTTTGTGACGTTGAACTTGAAAAAGATAATATCTCCATCAAGGACTACGTAGTCTCTGCCTTTCTAGTGATACTGACCTGCTGCTTTAACTGCGTTTTCAGTACCATGGACGATGAAATCGTCGTATTTCATAACTTCAGCGCATATGAAACCTTTCTCAAAGTCGGTATGAATAACACCAGCAGCCTATGGGGCTTTAGAGTCAGCTCTAAGAGTCCATGCTCTGACTTCATCAGCTCCAGCTGTGAAGAAGTAGATAAGATCTAAAGATTTGTAACCAGTCTTGATGATTCTATTCATCATGGAAGTTGCAGCTAAATGACAAACAGAATTGTTTAGAAAAAAACAAAAATAATTCCAAAAGAAAAAAGAAACCAATTTACGATCTTATTTCTTCTCGAGAATCTATTTTTCATGATCAGCAGAGTAAGGGATGATTTCACCAGGTACGTTAGCAGTTATCCACTCTTTGATCTTGACAAGCCATTTGTTCTTCTTTCTCAAGAAATCCTCTGAAGAAAGATTGATGAGATAGACAATTGGCTTGGAAGTTAAGAATTAATGCTTGTTCAAGATATCGACTTCAGCTCCATTCCATTCTCCAACTCTCACCCATTTCTTTTCGTTAAGGAGAGCATCAACTTTATCGAGGACATCCTTCTCTTCTTTGGATTCTTTGTCATTGAATCTATTGATCTTATGCTTGACTTCTTCCATTCTTTTAGCGAGAATATCCTAATCTTTATAGACCAACTCGTCGCTGATGATTTGTAAATCTCTAACTGGATTAACTTCAGCTTCTGTGTGGGTAATTTCAGGATCATCGAAAGCTCTGACAACGTGGAAGAGTGCATCAGTTTCTCTAATGTGACTCAAGAAAGCATTTCCGAGACCTTCACCCTTAGAAGCTCCAGGCACAAGTCCAGCAATGTCCATGATGCTCAATGTCGCAGGGACTTTAGATTTAGGCTTATGGCTAAATTATTAAAAATAAGATAAGAATTTTAAACTGCTGTGTTCAGCTGTCATTACATATCACAGAGTTTATTGAAGCGCTCATCATCGACGAAGACTTTTGCAAGATTTGGATCGATTGTGCAAAATGGGTAGTTTTCTGCAGGGATGTTCAAATTTGAAAGCAGATTAAAAGTTGTAGACTTTCCGACGTTTGGAAGACCAACGATTCCCATCTTTAGGGTGTTGCCAGGACGACCTAGCTTGACTTTCTTGACAACTTCTTCTTTCTTAGGAGGCATTCTTAGTGGAATTCTTAAAGCAGCTACTTCTTGTTTAAATTTATTAAAATATCTATTTGGAACTCCTTTCCTCCCTACTATTTCTTCTAAATTTATACTGTGTTTGTATCCTTTCCCCCAAACCAACTTAGAAACAGAAAAACTAACATAAAACTCGCAATTCACAAAAATATATCTAATAAGAAGATAAATATCTTATTATTTGTCTACAGCTAAACAATACCTTAAAAGTTTCTCATAGAGTTTCTTTTGGATCTTTTTTGAATCGATTTCAAAGATAACTTTTCAAAACAAAAAACGAATTCTAACTTAGCAATATTCTGAATTAAAAGTAGATCTATCAAGACACGTCAGACAATATCCTGAACATTGAACCCAGTTCCAACTCCAGCAATCGATAGAATAATTAGAACTACAATAACGAGTGTGATGGTGCAAATGAGACACATCAGAATCTTATCTGTGCTGACAGACTTTGCGAAATATGTTATCAATTTTGTAGTTCGCTTTAATTAAGTCTAAATATCCATTGTTGTAGCACTAATATTGTCAAGCTTCTTGATTTATTCGTCCAGTTCTTGGTTTATTCTATCAGCTAATTCCAGATCCTCTTCCAGTATACCCTCCATAGCATTGAGCTTCTCGATACCTAAGCGTTCAAACAAACATAATTGTCAAGCATGCAACAGAGTTCACTATCCATCTTTCTATTATTTTACCTTTTTCTTGTACATCTTGTCCGAATTAGATCATTTGGTCCTCTGATTATTTTCATCAAAAACAAAATAAGTTAAAAGATTTCCAATAAACATTTGTTATTTTATGAAAAAACCTTTTGCTTGATTAGAATAATGACATGATAAGTCATATCCTTTTCTTTCTTATTCCTCTAATCATTCGAACTGATAAAAATATCCAAATGAATTACGATCCATAGCTTTAACATTTCTGTCTTGAAGTTCAACTTTAAACTTTTGCGCCCGATCTGCAAACAATTATTCAGCTGCTTGATTGCCTTCGTTACGTTTCAGCTCGAAATCATTCTTAACTAGCTTATATCGACCCGAAAGAGTATCAAAGTTTTTGCGATATTGAGCTTCCTCATGACGATCGAGATTACTGATCTCAAATTCATATGTCTCCAAATCATTCTTGATGTTCTTGATCTTCAGTTAGCAGTTCTTTATCCTATTAGCTCTCTATTATCCCTCTGATTTTTCAATTTTCTCGATAAGCTTCTGTAGCTCATCAAGTTGTTCACTGATTTAACCAGCATATTCTCCAACTGATGTCATTGTTTCTGTTTCCCTTAGAGTTGTTTGTCACAATTCCTTCTTCTTCTTTTATTATTATTTAGAATCTGTAAAAATTCACACTTTCTTTACCTCTCTCACTAATAATTTCTTAATCTTAAAAACTTGATAATCAAACCGATTCTAAGGTAATTTAAAAAAATATTGGCTGAAGTTTATATCATCAAGATTAAGCAATTTTTTAGGAAGTAGATTGATTAATTCAAAAATACTTGTTTTCCTTATTGATTAGTTAACACAATTTGTTTATCTGAGCTCTTATTCGTTCATCTAAGAGCAATCAATGGCTAACCTGACATAAGGATATTCAAATTATTAATTACCAAGATAGGAGAAACTAAGAATCAGAGTAGAAAGAGAAGATTGGAGAAATGATTATATATTTGAGGATTATTTGTATGCTTGTGAGGCGGGGAGGAGAGAGGAAGGGAGAAATAAATAAAATAAGGAATACAGGGGAGGGGGAGAAAATTTGGCATTGGAACATAATATAAAATAAAATAAAACTAAACCATCTGGGTTTTTAAAAAGACGAAGTGCTTCCCTTCCTGAAGAACCAGAGCAGAAACAAATTCGATATATACACAAGTTAAGTCTTTTTATTGTTTGACGTATTCTCCCTGTACATTGTTAGAAGAGAGAGAGATTTATTAACTTCATTAATTCTAAGAAACATCTGTCAATATTCTTAGGACCTTTATTTACTCTAGTTGCGTGGGAAAGACACCCTATTTATATCTACCTATCTCTATTCTTCCTTTACGATTTGCTCCTCTACGAGCCTGAAGAAGTGCTGCACGATAATTGAAACAAAACGATCCAATACCAAATGGGAGATGCTTAAGATATTGAAATGGACGGCAGCTCTGAGTATGATGAGGAGAATAGTTCTTAAATCAGTTCTAACATCAACAATCCAACATCAAAAAGACAATAACATGAAGAGAATAGACGTGGGAAAGGTTCTGAAACGCATACGTAAAATGGCACTAGTGGCGGAAAGAAAAAGAATCCTGGAAAACAACTCGCACAGGAAAGTTCTGTTCCTGAAAAACTATCCAATAGGGAGTTGAAGAAAATCAGACAATAGATAGATAGGCTTGAACATCAGCCTGGAAGGACAAAAAAAAAGGTAATTATAGATTCTCTCTCTATCTCTGTTGGTATTTTTAAGGGGCTAAGAGTCCCGCTTGTGTACATTTCTCTGTAGTTCCTGAGACTCGTTTTTCACTCCAAACCTCTCATGTTTCTCATTGCCATTTTGGGAGAAAGATATTAGATTATAATTTCGAGATCAGTTTGAAAATATTGCATCTTTTTTTAGAGATAATTTTCTTAAACTTGAGAATCAAATTTGCTATTATTATGCTTAAAAATATGGAAAGAATTGAGGTTGGGAATGTCATAGAAAAAAGAAAGGGATATAATTGGATAATTTATTATTATTGTGACTGCTTAAAATGGTTTCACAAAAAAACTATTATTTTTGATGCTTTCAGCTAAAGAGATAAGCATCAGAGAAGAAATCGATTGTATCAGACTCATCACTCTAAGAAAATTAAAAGAAAGAATAATCCCAAAACTAATAGACATCCCAATCTGAAACAACATCTGGCAATGATCAATCCAATACTAAAAACTCACCAACACAGCTTGATACACACAAATTATTTCAATCCTCAAAAAATACTTCAAGTAATGGAGTAATTCCAGCCCACAATAATAATATTTACTCTAAAACAACTACCGAAGATTAATCTGCATAACTAACTTCGGAGTAGTCAAATTCGAAATTGTTAACAGCTCAAACAAGCAAGCAAAATTAAAGTCATAACCCAATAGGAATTATTATTACAGAAGATGATTCTGAAGTTAGTGCTTCTTGTGATTAATTAGAGGAGGTATAAAAGCCAATTATTGCAATGCCCAGTAATAACAATTAGAACCTAAAAAGCAACGGGAACACGAATAGTACAGTTGTATTGTAATAACTTCCTTAAACTAACATTTCTGATAAAATCAGCTCTTAATAAAATAATCTAACAACTGTAGAAACAACTTTAAAAAAGAAGAGAAAATATGAACGTAGAAACAAAGAAGATAACAATAATAATACGAATATCTTAAAATAAGGTTCTTCAGATAGTCCGTTAAGCAGTATATAAGTAATATCAACTACAAATGAAGGTAAATCAAGTAATAAAGTATCTTCCCGATCTGGATCTGCAACCCTCATAACACCAGCAATTTCAACAAACTCAAGTAGCTCATCTGCAGCGATTATTTCCCTTATTCCTAGGAAATAAGCTGTCTCTATTGAAAATAATTTATCTCTTGTACCATTAAATGCAGAGTAATTGTCTTCACATTAATCTGATGAGACTACCAAGCATGAATAAACATCTTAAAATAATAATAATAATAATAATACCGTTTTGCTTAATTTAAAAAAAAATACTGAAGATATCTCTGCCTTATCCACCAATACCAATGTTAGTCTTCATCAGTCTTAAAATGGCAAACAAGATTAAGGTTCAATTGAGGGATCTTAATTGAGTAAATTGCCTTTATTAGTATCTTCAATTATCATGCCAAATTATAATACTAATATTCAAATTAATAAGAATAAGGATATTATTATTATTGCAAACTCTAATCATATTGAGTAAATACCTATTTCAATGCCTGCACAGAGCTAATCAGTTTCTCTGAACGAACATATTTCAACGCTGTCAAGTGATTACATTGAAATGAAATAATAGTAAAAGAAGAAAAGATCAAAATTGTTCAAAGAAGAAACAACAATTTCTCAAATAGAACCATCTTCTTAGACAATTGTGTAGAGTTTTGTAGAGATTCAATCTGAAAAAGGATAAAACGATCAAAAAGATGATTAGTTTTAAGCAAATTAGAATAGTATTTCTTCTAATTTTGTTTAGAAACCTATCTAAATTCACGGGTAAAATGGAGATAAAAAAGTAAATGGGTTGGTGTTAAATTCAGAAATTGAAAATAATAATTAACCCAATAATCTTTCAACTCATGAGAACAACTCCTCATCTGTGTTGGTTAAAAACTCCAAGAAGATTGAATTAGAAATCAAACCAAAAATAAAGAGAGGCCCATATTAGGGAGGACCCTATGAAGATCAACCAGATCTTTTCCTTAATCTTAGCAGCTACTAGGAGTAAGTAAAACATGAGAGAGAAAATTAGGCAGCGAAGTGCTTTGAATCAAATATTCGAGATTAAAATATTCAAAATTACAGTCATAAATCATAAGAATAATAATGGTCGTCATCATTATCTAACTCCTCCTCCTCATCTAAAATGCCAAATTTTCTTAAAAAATACAGTTACATGTGCCCAAACCCTGTTTTTTCACCGAAAGGAAACAAGCCTCTACTAATTTTCAACCCGTCTGAAAAATAATAACAAGGTTCTCAGTTTGGATGTAAAAACTAGTTCGCTTCTGAAATTTAGAATACTCCAGAACAAGAAACTTCTAAATCTCGTGTGATAAAAGCTGAGAATTCTCTTCTTCTGGATCAAACGCTTCTTCTGTAGGATGCTATTGTGAAAAAGTTCAAGGCACAGAACTTCTAAGAAGCTATGAAGGATCCTTTTTCACCTCTATTAAATGATTTTGCAGCAACTTATCTGGATCCTTCATATTGTTAAAAGGTGCTATCTGATTTCAACCGTCATTAAAAGTTTAATGAATCTCTTGAGAATCAAGATATTGATATTGAATACTGACTGAAAGCTGTCAAAAAAGGTGTTATCGTCATTTCATTATTGTTGCTGTGGTATTATTTCAGTTGTAACTAATGCCATCAGATTCTCTTTAAATTTATATTTCAATCTTTTCAATTCCAAGAGAGTATGTTATCTCTCTTGATTTGTTCTTCTGAAATTGCCTAAAAAAACTAAATTATTCTCTAGATAAACCAGCTAAATTTAAACATTAATACTTTAAATAATTTGCCGTTCTGTAAATACCTATTAATAATCTTGAATCTTTTGTGATTTTAATAAGAAAAAAATATTCATTAAGAGAATAATAAAGATTATGTATGTCCGTTTTCAAATAATAAAAAGAAAAATAATTTGTTCATTGTGATGTTTCAAATTAAAAAAAACAAGACTATCCAAAATACAATTCAACCAATGAAAAATCCTTTAGCTCCATCTCCAAATGCAATTTCTAATTTTTAGAACATTGCTTCTTTTGAATCATACACAGGAAGTTCTATTGCAGCAAAACAAACAAAATTATGACATGCACAGAATTGAAAGAATATTAAATATGCTACAAGCAATAATTAAACAAAGAGTTGATTGATTTACCCATTTCTTTGGAGCATGTGTGAGCAACTGGGAAGGATTGCGGTGTTCCTTTTTTTGAGATGGTGATTTAAAAGTTTTTAAATCCTCCAAATGGCACTCTAAACGAGCCTGTAATGAAGAATAAGAACCCTCCTAATTGCTCCTATGAAAATCCTGATAATATTTCAAAGAGCCAAATAATCTAAGGACTGTCTTTCGTGTAGTCGTTGAAATCCATGTGCTGTTTCATATCTTCAATATCAATGGAGTGTTCACCTGATAATTTAAAGCCTAACTCACTCACATTGAGAACCTTGATTGCTTAGAAAGGGATTATTTCATAGAATCCTTGCTGGAATGCTTTCACTTGAGGTTAAATCTAAGTCACCATTCTATATTATGCGACCAGTTTTACATATTCCTTTTTGTTCTCTTCATTGACTTCAATATCTGCTCCATTAGGTTTGAGTTCAATTGTCGTTTATCTCCCAAGTTGATGGCATGTGTATGTGAAGTCAATGAATAATTCGGAGACATCATTTTCAAGGATCCAAAGTAAATTCTTAGAAAGCTCAGGATCTATATCTTCCAGATCTGCAATATACAGATCCTAACCAAGAATCTATTTGAGGAACGAACGAGTAAAATCAACTTCACAGTTATAGTTACTGAAAATTGACTTTGCAAGCAATCTGCCTGCATACTGGAAATGAAGAAGATGATCAGGAATAACAGAAGAATAAGGACTCGGTTAAGTTGTGATGCCATTTGCTGAAGGAGAGAAAAACCCTTTACTTGGATCTACCAAATCCTTAAAGATCAAAGAGTAAAATTCTCGAGAAACACCTCCAGCATCGATTCCTAAAGAAATCAAGGCTCTCATCACAAAAAAAGAGAACAGATAAAACTCAAAAAAAGTACCTTCTTCGTCTTTAAAGGTGATGTCAATATCCTCGGTGATAAGATTCGATGGCCTAATTCCTGTGAAGGAGGTTAGGAATGAATACCACATTTACTCTCTATCAATAGTAAAGCACATGTTGACATAACTTGATGTTTCTTTACGAAGACTATTTTCATGCATCGAGTAGATCCTAAGTTAAAAAATAAAAACAATATTGTTAAAGAACGATATTTGTAGAAAAATCAAAAAATAGATTTATTGTTAGCATCCGCTGACTTGATGAATTTCAATTTTTCCTGCGTTGATCTTGTCGAAAAATTCAATGATAAAATAATTCGATTCCATGGTTCTTCCTGAGATGTCAGCACCAAAGATGAAAGGTCGTTCTTCAGGAATTTATTTAATTCTTCAGCTTGCACTTCGCTGGAGGTTTTTTATTGAGTTAAAGACACTTTTCTTATGCCCTACGGGAGATGCTTCTTTGCAGGATCTTCCTTGATGTTTTTATCTTCTTCTTCCTAATTAAAAAATGTATTTTTTAAAATAATAATGTAGAATTTAACCTTTTCTCTTTGTAACTTACATCCTTTGCAATGTATGTGTGGATTCTTCTGAACGCAGGCAGCTAAATATCGTCTTCATTGAGAATGACTTCATTCTGATCAAGAACAATTTCTTTGTTTTTCTCCGAACCTTCGAAGAGCTTTTCATAGAGTAATACGAAAGATTTCGGACATTGAAGGAAATCCTAATAATAGTCGGGTATGCTGTCTTCGTCTTTTTTTATCTCTTAGAGTGAAGTGCACAAATGGATAAATGAGAAGTACAATCTGTAGATAGCAGGAAGAGGCTTTGTTTCTTCCATCCAAGCTCCTTTGATTTGCTCTACAATGTATTGCTTTTCTAATTCCTCTTTTTCTTTCCACCAAGCAAGAGCATTTTCATTTCCTATTTGCTCACTCTAAACAAAGAATACATAGCCAAATTAGAAACATAAAATAAAAAGAATTATGTTTAAATTCTGATTTCAAGTTAATTTTCTAGGCGTACCTTTTCTAAGAACTCTTGGTAATAAGGCAGCATTTTTGAAGGAAGAATGTGATCTTTTGATTTGATAAGGATCTTCAGGTTATAACAGAAATTATTCATAAACGGATATGAGTAAAATGAAGTAACATTTGCTAATAGATCATTAATTGGCTGGCATAACTCATAAGAACATGGTTTATCTTCATCTTCATCAGCTTCCTAAATTACATCAACATTGAACTTCGTTTTTAAATAGTTTTTATAGATCTTTAAACCCTCCATGATATCTTCTAAGACAACCTTGAATATCTTTTAGTATTCTTAAAAGAATAAGCCAGATAACTTCAAATAGGAATCCAGTGAAACGATTGCTTTTTGTAATACTTTATAAAAACTGGTTAGATTCTACATACTAATTGAGTTTACTACTATTATTTGAATTGCTTATTCTAGACTCTATTTCAGTATCTCTTACGACCTTTTGTTGCTTGTCTAATTTACCACTATACCTTTGTCAATATTTACAATAGGAAGGACTGAAATTGATTTCTAATCTTACCCATAAAATATTTAGTTCTTAGGCTTATCTTCAATATGCAAGTGAGAAACAATAACTCTATCACCTATGAATTACAACAAGTCAAAAACTGTGCTGATTAAAGTAGCTTAATGAGTTTGTTCTACTTTCATCTCTTTATTTCCATACTTTTCTCCATCTAATAGCTTACCAAATTAAGGTCCTTTTACTTTCTCTAATTCAAGCAATTTAAGGCCAAAATCTTCAAAACTTGTAAAGCTGATTTCCCCGTAATTTTAAACTATTGGAAAACTAGAATCTTTAAACGAAAGATCATTAAAGCTCAGCAATTATAGATCAAGACTATTTTCATTTATTTTAGTAATTGTCTGCATCTTATTTCCTAAATCTTTCAAGCCATCTGATGAATCCTCTAAAAATTACAGGTTTTCTACATTCTCTTCCTTGCAAAATATCATCTCTTCAAACTGCAAAATCCTCACTCCATAAGAGAATTCTGACAGCATGTAATTGATCATTTCAGCACATCGCACAAGAAGAAACTTTCTCTGAAATTCTCTTTTAGTATCTTTATCCTGAATCATATGAAAATTACAATTTAACCATTTAAATTATCAACTTAAATCTCAAAAATTTACCTTTCCAAATAACTCTTTTGGATCGATTTCTTCAATAAAATCGTCTGTATTGTCAAAAAGATGATCGTCTATCCAAGGAATATTAAATAACTTTTATGCAAAGATATTCGACGCTATGAGTAACAGCAGTCCAAGAATTCGTAAGTAGTTAAATGGATTCAAAAAAGTCGCTTCGAGAATTTATTTAATACAATCATTATTTTCTAAATCAATATCTGGTATTATGGTTAAGACAAGCAGTTTCATAGCTAGCTCTTCTGAAACAAGAGGTACTTCAAGTGATTTTTGAATTCTATTATCTTTTTCCTATTTTTCTTTTGCTTTTTAGGTTTCTTTTTTGACATCATTTGTTTTATTGTAGCACTTCTTTACAATCTTAAATAATTTAGAAGATGTTTATTTTTTCTTTTCATGTTTTTCTGGATCGTTCTGTTTTCTTTTGCGAGTTATTCTTTACTTTTTATGATAAAACTTAGATTGTTTTTGAAGAGAAGCGCCAAGCAACTCAAGATATTCATTGTCTTATGAGATCAAAATAAGTCGTTTCTCACCTTCACTTAGATTTTTAACAATGCCTTTGAAATCTTTAGACGATAGATATTATCTTAAATCATTCTTTTATCCAGTAGCTTCTTCTTTATCTCCAAATAATTAGCTCATAAGAATTTATTCTCTTCTTTTTATTGCTTCTAACTTTTTTTCCTTTTCTTTTGCTCTAAAAAAATAAGAAAATAAAGAATATTTAAAATAATATCTTTGTAGAAAAGAAAGATTTAAATAGTTTGCAAGAAATTTACTGATATTCTTGTTTCTTTTGATCAATAAACTATTGTCTGGATGCAATGTCTATTAGCTAAAATTCTTTTTTAGTTACACCATACTTTTTTAAATTTTCTTCATCAAATAGCTCATCTGCTGATTATAATTCTTCATCTTCTTTTTCTTTAATCTCTGTAGGTTTTTCTTTTGTATCAATTTCTGTAGCTTTTTATGTTTGGTCTTATGATTTTTCAGTTGATTTAATCACAGTAAAAATGTCCGAAGTCGATAGAGATTCAAATTGTTCATGAGTATGTTATGATTCTGATTCTAAGGATTCAAGTTATTCTTATTTTATGTTCTCCTTTTAAGACTCAGCATGAAGATTTTTATTTTTCAATTAAGCACTTATTTGCTGAAAGAATGCATTATTATCTCCAATTTGAAGTTTTTTTTATATTAATTTGTCCTCAGTTTTTATATTCAGATAGTATTCTTTCATAACCAAAGGAGAAGCTGAATAACCTTATTTGTTCTTAGTAATTTATTTCAGGAGATACTCAAACACAACTTAGTTCTAAATTGAGCTTGCTTTAATTTTGCGTTCTTCAAATTCTATTTGTGTCTGATAGATAACAGAGGCAAATAGGATTTCAGATTCATCAGATATTGCATCTAGGTTCCAGAGCTACTGAATTGCATTTTCAGACGTTAACACTAATGGTTCTTCGATTTACTCTTTCTCAAATATCCAAGTAACATTATCTTCTTGGTTGTCTACTAAAAACTAATCAAATATCTCCTTTGTGTTGATTGTCCCTTTCAGCATATTACTAGCGATGTTTTTCTTTTCAAAATATGCAAAGAAATGTTTTGTGTTGGCGGTTATTTCTTAAGATATCACTACATCTTTTCCATAAATCTACTTTGCGTATTTTAGCAAGATATTTTTGTAGAACTGGAATAATTCTATCTTTTTAATCATTCTTAAGCTTTCAATATCACTAGCTTTGTTGATAATGATTTCCAGCAGCGAGATAACAATTCGAATCTGCTCTTTTGATGGAGATGATTCCTAAAAAAATAAAGAGAAACAAACAAAAATGTTTACAAAGAAAAATCAAAAACAATTTTTGGTTACTTTTTCAAAGGACTTCTGCAGGAATTAGAGGATATTTTGAAAAGCAAAAGTTGTTGTCATGCTTTTTAGAAAGTTAGATTCTTGGCTGATCAAATCTATAAGCTTGAGAGTTTTAGCAAAGATTTATTGACTGACATTATGAGATTATTTTGAAAGCTACACGATCTGTAAAAGGGTATCTTAAGCATATGGATCGATTAATGGATCTACATGCAGTAGAAAATCCAAAAACAGTGACTAATTTTCTTAATACTTGAAGAACGGTAAGAGTTCTTAAGATAATTCACTAAGATTCTAAATTTTTAGTGTAGTTATTATTGGGAGGAGAAAGGAGTTGAATTATCTCAATAGCTACAAGATAAATGTACTTAGACTGTTCAGAGATATGGTATATTCTTATTTTGGAGTCTCTGGTGAACTAAATTTATTTTTCGACTAATTTTTCTGAATTGGATTCAACTTTTCAAAGCCAGCTTCATTCACCTGATTTACATAACTATCAGTGAGAAGTTGAATAAACTCGGATTATTCTGTGCTCATTTTCACAAAATCATTTCGTTAATCATACAGTTTCCGAACTGCTTCTGCATTCCGCAGCATAAAAGACTTATTCTTTTTAGATGTGCTTTCTTTTTCTTCTTCTTCTTCTTTTAGATCTCCATCTTCATCATTATCTAGTTGATTTGTTTCTGAACAGCTACTTATTTAATTTGATGATGTGTCATGAGAATCCTCATCTTTAGTGTTTTAATTAGTTTTTTTCCCTTTTTATTCAACATTTTTATCATTTAGAGGTGCTAATTCAAATAGCTCATTGATAGATTGTTAAAGAATTTAAGGACAGCCTGTGCATAAGTTAGCATATTTAGAGATGATTAAAGTTTATAATTCAACTGAAGTTATTCGAAAAGACGGAAGGTTCAATAATTATTCTTCGATTTCTTTTTGAAGTTTCTCTTCTAAAAGCTTCTTTTTTTCTTTAGATTTATCATCCACATCATTTTCATCTTTCTCACTGGAATCTTCAGAAAGAGAATTCCTCGAATCGCTTTAACTAGAGGAGCTTCCATCGCTTTCTTCTTCGTCGTCGTCTTCCTCATCTTCACTATCCTTATTATCTTCATATTCACTACCGTTGTCATCTTCGTCTTCACTATCTTTAGAATCTTCATCTTCACTATCTTTAGAATCATCTTCATCTTCCTCACCTTCACTTTCATCACTATGTTCATCTTCTTTATCTTTATCTATGTCTTTCTCTTCATCTTCTTTACTTTAATTTTTGTTTTCATCTTTATCAGAATCATCATCTTTTTGACTTACAGATTTATTGGATTACTTATTTTCGACATTATCTTCATCATTTTCACCTCCATTAATAATACACTCTTCTTCTTTCTTTTCCATTTGAGAAGCTTCTTTATCCGATCCTGTATTATTAGATTAGACAGAATGTTGTGATTCCACTTCATCCTTGTTGATATCTATTTCTTTCTATTCTTCTTCTTTATACTTTTTTTGTTCCTCTCCATCATTCTCTTTGTTATCTTTAATAATATGTTCATCTCCTTTTCTTTCTTCATCTTACAATGTCTTTTATTCATTATCCTCAGTTTCAGTAGCATTCTCTTTTGATATTTATCCTGTCTCTTTTCTCTTTCCTTACTGAGCAATCACTTCATTGAAACGTTTTCTGCATTCCTTTTTGATAATACTTTCTTTTTCGCTTTTTTTATTAGTTTTGTGTATTTTCAACCCATTTTTCTCCTTGATTTACGTGAAATTAACTACATCTTCTGAGATTTATTTCACCAAATATCTTCTTAATGGACCTCTTCCTTTAGCTACAAATAAGATCTGCATTTAATAGAAAACTAATTCATTTAAGAATCCATTCACTTCTGTAATCTCTTGTTTCTGTTTCAAGAACAACTTTACTAATATTTCAATTCTATCAATCCTTAAGTCGCCAACAAAATTACTCAACGATTTAAGTCCCTAGAAGCAATCTACTATCATTTGATTCTCATTTCTCTTTTATTCATCAAATAAAACATCTCCTTTTGGAAAGTTTATCTTGTTCGATAATAGAATATCTGATAAATCTAAAAGTTAATCATAGATTTCCTAGAATTCATTTGATTATAGTGCAAAATTCTTCATTACAAGAGGTAATTAATTAATTTACATCTAAATCTCCTAAAGACACGGAAATTCTTTCTTAGTATTTTCCTTCCAAACCTATAAACTGACTTTAAGAGATTCAATAAATTCATTTTAGCATGAAAACATGTTGATTTCATCATCTTGCAGGTTTTTTTCACTTTGCTGTGTTACAAAGTTGATACTTCGAAGATCTTCTAAGATATTATGTTTCTTTGAGATTAAAAGGATGAGCTGTTTTAAGAAGAAAAACAAATTCTAATAGAACTACTTCGATTCCATTGTAGATTACCCATTCTTACTCTGCACATCTTTTGAAAAAGAATAATCCAGAAACATACCCAATCCAAATGTTTCCATTGGAGAGGTTCTTTTTGGTAATTTCTCAATATTTTTTAAGTGCCTCGAAATCACAGAAAAAGTCTCATCAGTGAAGCTCATTCTAATCCCCTCAATGTTGAGTATTTACCAGGCAATTTTCTTTATCACCAAAAATAAAAATTCCTTGTATATTTAGGTTTTATTATTTGAAAAAGCTTTTAGTTTTTCCTCCGAACTTTCCTTATTATCGGGTATACTACTACTTTAAAGATTGTTTTCATCTAGTGTTGCCTTTTTATCTTACTCTGCATACTATTATCTCTTGATTTCAACAACATAAACGAAATCTGTTTCAAATTATCCATCGATGAGTTTAAGAATGCCTTTAAGGGTTAATTCTTTTCTTTTGTTGATTGTCTGTCCTAAAATATTATTGATTATGCTGCCACAAAATTGATAATATCTTTGTAATTCAGAGACGATTCTGCTTACATCAAGTATTTGGTATTATTTTGTATCAAGAGAATTGCCATAGATATCAATAACATTCCTGGATGCATTGATAAACTCCTGAAATGCACTTGAGTAGTTCTCTTAAAGAAGTAATTCAATTTATATGTTAGCATTGATGTATCTACTGAGTAACGGCATTGTATTGAGAGATCTCATGTAATTGATGTTTGAGCTTTCGGATAACTTCATCAGCTTATTTAATATCTCAAGGCATTAATTATCTCTATGATAAAATATTTTATATATGAATCCTGAGAGATTGTCTTATTTTGCAAGTCTTGTAGATGCTTTGTAATTCTCAAGAAACTTTATCAAGAATTCCTGCCAGACTACGAGTTCACTAAGAATGTCCTCGATGTTATTGGTATAGTAATTCTTTTCTTGAGAGGAAATGGTTTCTTCCTGCTTATCAAGAGAAACTATTGGATAAACTCTGATTTACAGTTCTAAAAAGAAATGAGTTAATTGTTAATACTAATCCCATCCCTTAAGAAACGCTTGAGAGTCAACTACATCCTTCATGGATTCACCGAATAATCTCGATTTAGCTGCTTCTAAACATTCTTCAGTGCTTTTATGAGATTATTTTTCTTCATTAAAGTGCTCTTTGAGTTAATATCCGTACCTAAAAGAGATAAATTGATTCAAACATGATTCAAGTAGGAGACTTTCAAACAAGAAAGATTAGAAGCTTTCAAAGAGAAATGTTGGAATTGTTTCAACGCAATAATGATTTTTTAGTTAGTTTGCTTTGAGGTAATCACTTAAGAATGGGTTTTTCTTAATTTTTCTAAAATAATTCCACAGAACCGATAATGATTCTTCCTACTAGCATTCTTTAATCGAGTTGTAATTTTTTATGCTTAAGATTGCGTTGAGAGCACGGCTATCATAGAGACTTGCAACTTTCAGGAAGATTTTCTTGATTGTTTTGCTCATAGTTAGTTTCTCAGCTTTTCTTTATTCTTCGTCCTCCCAAGAACCAGTTTTAACAAGTTCAGATGCAATTGACATTAAAAAAGAATATTAACTGCATACTACACCTCCTTCGTAATCTTAAGATGCACAAACTCCTAAATGATTGAGAAGATTCTCACTTTATCCCAAATATTAAGTTCTTTTTTTGATAGCATTTCTTAGGATTTCTTCATTTTCGTTCAAGAATTCCTCGAAGATTTCCAAGAACAAAGTCACAATATTCTCTCCTTAGATTTTGTTCTCGTTGTCGTCAACTACGTTGGAATAGCTGAAATTAGAGTAGCTAATGAACTGAATGTTTTTTATCATTTCTTTGCTAGTCACAAGTGAAGAATTTAAAAGGCTTAAGCAGTGTTTTATGAGTCTCTTAAATGTTGGTTTTTTTATCTTCAAAATTTCTTTTAAAAAATGAAAAGCAATATCGTCAAAAACCTAATAATTGAAATAATAACAATAATATTCTTACTCTAATTGATATTGGAAAAGAGATTAAAGTAGTCTCCCATGAGATCAAGGAGAAGAAATCCCCTAGCGAAGTTTTTCTCTCTTTCCAATCTTAGCAATGTTCTCGTGATTTAATAATTTTCAGATGCATAAGTTTTCAGCTATTCAGTGAGTAGATTCTATTCTTCCTTTTGAATTTCTTTCATCTTTTCCATGACGATTTTTTCATAAAACAACGGAATATCTTCGAAATCAAAAGGAGCAACAAGGAATTGCTATGTTTTATTGAAATAGAACGAAAACCAAAGAAACAGTCCACCAAGTTCTTCATATTCCGTTGTCATTTATTGCTTCTTGAAGAATGAACCCAATTATTCAAAAATCTCTACAATACATTGTTCACTTGACGCATTGATACTTTTGAAATCTCCAAAATGCTAACAAAGAAAGCAAATAAAAGAAAGCATGTGATTTTACATATTTTCTACCATTTAAAGTTGAAAAGGAGAAGGAAAAAATAAGTAATTTTACTCTTCGAAGTATTTTAAGAAGCTTAAGAGCATTATCTTAGGTTAACTCTAGTCCTTAGTAGAATTTTTCGAAGCCAATGATCATATGAGAGATAAAAAATGATCCATAAGGACAATCTAAAGATCAAAAATATATTAATTTAAATATTTAAAACCAAAAAAAGCTAATTTTATATTATATTAATAAACAAAATATATTTATCATATTATTACGTTTTTCAACATAGTGTAAGTGAATATAGTCTAACAGTGCTATAGGAGAAGAATTCGCTACTTATTTGAATATCTACTCCTGCATCGATTCATCTATGTCTTTTTGGAACGATTGTTGTAAATTCACAGAGTCAAGATGACTGTTTCTTTCTTGCAGCTCAAATAATTTAACATGAATTGAACTCAGTTGATCCTTAGTTTTATTATTCTATCCAACCAAATACACTAGCATTACATTTGTGTAATCACCTTGCAAGACACTCCCTAAGACAAATTCTTGTAATTTTTTGGATAATTCAGTTTGAAGATCTTTAAATCGCTGGTATTCTCCTTCATCAACAAGATCAAAAACAGACTCAGGAATCTAATGATCGCCTTAACTTCCTATGTTCATAATTACGCATTATGAAAACACTGGATAGTTGATTTTCCCTGAAGGCTTAAGATAAAGATCAACGTATTTCTTTAACTATTCGATTTATTTTGGTTTTCCATTTTGAAAACTGAAATTGAAGCTAGATTCAGCTTGAAGTAATTATTTCAAGAAAAAGTCAGTAATTATTTCTGGAATCTCAGAGAGTTGCTCGAATTTGAGACTCAAAATCGATTGAACAAGACATTAAGGTTATTATTCATTTTTTAAATATCTTGGCTTTTCAAAGTAATCATTGCGGTATTATTCAAAAGCGAAAAAATATGCCAAACAGAGATAGACTCTTTCCTCCATGGAACTTTGAGTTCGCTGTAGTTTCCGTCTCACAAGCTCCTTGTATTTAGCATGGTTAGTGATTTCAGAGAATGTTGTCTCTTTTTGAATTTCATTGAAAGCAAAATCAGAAGGTTATTGAATGTTCGACTTATTTGAAATTGCTTTGGAGACAGTTTCTAAGTGACTGTATTGCTTTGAAGTATCATATTCTGCAGTTTATGAATCGAAGTATTCTGGAAGAAAATGACCTAAATGGAGATAGTTTTCTTCTTCGTTCATTGCTTATAAGAATGCACTTTGATGAAGACAGAACTACTCGAGATTTTTTTTTCTTAGAAACTCAATATCTCCATCGAAGAGTAAACCACTTTTCACAATGGATAGAAGGTATTTATTTATGATATAATTGATCTTCCAGCTATCAGATTAAATCGCTACTTCAAATAGATTTCTTTCTCTCTTCATAAGGAAGTTGTCTAGACGCTTTTTAAAGGAAGAAAAAATGAATAATTCAAGAATTAATTAAAAGCTATGGCTTAGAGGCCGATAAAGCTAATTATTCTTCCAAATTACATATCTTTTTCTATTTTTTGTTGTTGTTGGATCCCTTTTTTATTTTCTTTTAGTTACCATTGATCAAACAACAACCCACTTTTAGAGCCACCATATAAAACTGCAAAAATATTCATATTTTTTGATGATGATCTTACTGCATTAATATTGAGACACTCGATTCCGTATGAATCTGAAAGCAAGAACATTTAGATGTCTGCAAGCAAACTTAGAATTTTATAGAGATTCTCTTCGATCTCAATTCTCCCTTGATAATTATGATCCCTCAAGCAATCGTAAAACGCATCAATGGCTTTCTCTGTTAGCTGAATTGCCCAAGATTAAAGTGTTCCTAGCTCGATGAAGTCTTCCATTTTTTAGAAAAGACACTACCGTTATTTGACCATCTCCTAAAATAAAATTTCCACTTTTTCATATGTTATATCCTCATCTTTTATTGCAAAAACTTCATTCCGCAGTGTCAGATGCTGTTCAAACAAAAACAAGCGGTTAGTGATTTTCTTCAACTGGTGAATAGAAAAAGGATTTTGTCTTACAGGCTGGAAGTAATATTTTTAATGGAGATAAGTTCCATTTATGTAGGCTCTCAGAAATTACATTTTGAGTTGTCTAATCTGCTTGCTTATGAATAGATTTAATCAATAATTAATAATCTTTCTCTCTGAGAGTTAAAGTACTTTGTTTATTAGTTTTCCTTAGAATCGAACTAATATTTCTAAAACTTCTAAAAGTTCATATCAAATATTTTTAATTCCAAAGATATTTTTGAAATATCCTGTACAACAAGCAAACAAAAAGAAAACATCCTCTTTTTTATTTTGAGGTATTCCAAACCTAAAATGATCTATTTGTATTCGTGTTCATATATGCTCCCACACAGACACAAATATTTGTTTTTATGAATAATAGAATAGGATAATATCAATAGAATTTTTATTCACCAAAGGAAATTAAATTTCAAAAATCAAAATGTTAAATAAAAAATGTGACACCACCAGTGTATCGCTTCCACAAATTTGATGAATCAATTAAAAATCTAATAATTGTTAAAAAGAAGTAAAAAACACAAAGAAACATTCCATTAATGAAAACGAGTTGAGAAACAAATAAACTCCCCTACACCCAAAATACAAATTTATTCATCGAGTAAGAAAGGCAGAATCAAATTGTATTTTGGGAGTTCACTCAATAGAAAAACATATTTCACATTTGATTGAGGATAGTTTTCAAAAATTTTAACTTCGGAAGCTTGAGGGGAATTAAATCAATCACTCATAATTATTTTTTAGTTAGTTAAACTAGACTTATCTTCAATTTGTAGTTGTTAATTTCAAGGGCAAACTAAAAGAGTATCTCCAGCTATAGAAAATGATGATGCATCCTATCCTACTTATCAGGCGCTTCCTAGAAGACAATCTTTAAAGCTTATTTAAAGGAGTTTCTCGTCCTCTTTGGATGTCAATAGTCAGTCTTATCACTGAGCATTTCCTTATGTTTTCCCTTTTACTCATACCAGAATTTGTGGATTCCGATACACAAGATGATTCCCACAATTCTAGTCTAAAATGGGTATCACTTCATAAGATTACCAACGATAATTACCTTCAAGAAGTGGTAATATGCTTTCTTGCTCTTAACTGCGCAATTTACGGTCTAATTTCTGTTCTCTTTCTTGTCTACTGTATCCGTCCATACTAACAAAAGAAAATGAGTATCTTAAGTATCTGCATCATGAACTACAATCATTTCATCAGCATTCCTTCTTTTTTCCTTTCTCTCTAGACGCTCACAACGATAAGCTCAGTGAATCTTGTGTTAACTATCATACTCTCTATAACTAGCTCAGTTCTTTCTTCGAAATATTATAATTTTATACTTTCTGACTTTCTTTCAAAGCGAGGAAGTACCTGGGATATTCTTAAAGCCATTGTGTTGAACACAGGTATGATAGCAATTAGAATATCAGGCTATGCAACACCATACTCTTTCTTTATTATGGCTGTTGCGTTAGTTAACGCACTGAATCTTCTTAACAACCATCTATTTCACAATAAGATCATATCCATGACATATTTATCTCTGAATTTAGGCTTAATCATCACATCGATATTTGCTTCAAGTGATTAAAATACAGATTCAAGAATTACGTTCCTGTTTGCGATCATCTGCACCTTGCCATTGGTTGTGAAGCTCAGCATATTTATTATAGAAACTCTCGATAGAAGAATAATACATAACATTGAAAGGTTATTTTCATCTGCTTAATTGAGGACAGCTGGGGTGGATGACGAATTAAAACGTCGAAGTGACTTTCTCATTGATTACTACACGCGATATTTGATTTCAAATTATTAAGTTTTTTCGAGAGAAAAGAAAGTTTTTGATGATTATTATAGAAATGTAGTCGTGTATAAATAGTCATAATAAGAAGAAAATGATCAATCATCTGTTAGTTCCTTCAAGTTAAGTGGACACGCAAGCACATTTAATTTAGGTTTATTTGTGGAAAAACAAGAAAACACATCGTTCAGCGCAATGAAAGAGAAAATTAGAGATCTTATGGAAAAATTAGAAGGAAATATTTACGCTGTTTCTGCTGAAAAGATGGCTGTAGCGAAATAAGAATCGAATACACTTCGATATCTGTTTTATTTGCTTGAAATCGAATAGAATCTACCTAAAGTAGCTATTAAAATCTATGAGTATTTGCATTTCATGAAAAATCACATTGGAATAATTGAGCAATCGATTCTGAATTTAGTTAAGCACGAACTTGAGTTAAAGGAATAAGAACTTTAGAGGACAGAAGTCGATCTTACAGGAGCATTCGTGTTTGAAGAAAACTTAACTTAAACGCGATAATCACTGCTACTAGGACACAGATAAAAAGTAGAATTCCTAAAAGAACTTTCAAACGATGTCATTAACATTCAAGCTATGAAAGCGATTGGAGTGACATTCGTGAAATAGCGGGATATTATTGCGCTTAAATTACTCACGATTAAGGAGATTAATCATAATAATCCAGAGTTGAATCATCTACTTTCTTTGTTTTTTGACAATCTTTGGATGGATGATCGTGATAAAAAATGTACACTTCTGAATCTTGGAAAGAATGGATCAGGTAAACCAAGCAGCTGGAGATCAATGATAAGAAAAATAAAGAAACTCGATTATGAAGCTATGAGTAATAAGTCTTGTACAGTGCTTTCGTCACTGAGTATCGATAGGCTTGGTAGAATCATGAAGATTTCAAAAAATAGCGAACATATTATTGGTTTTTCTGGTTTTGATCTTATTGGGAAAAATTGCAATATTCTGTAACCACATTCGATCGCTGTTTCCCATAATAGCATCATCAAACAGGGCATCGAGAGAAAGCTACAAAGACACTACAGTAAATCTAATTCGCCAATAATTCTCAAGACAAAAGATTCTTTTGGATTAAGGATGTCATTAGAATTATAAGTTCTTGCATTTTCATCTTCAAACAGTGAGATCGGTCTTGTAGCGAAGCTGACAATCGTTGAGAAGGAATTTGAAAAGTACGTCTTAGCTGATGTTCTAAACGGAGGATGCTAAGCGGAATTATTTTCAAAGTAATTATTCAATTCTTTACTGTTTCGATATTTTAAATCTGTTGAAGACATAGAAGGAATTGAACTGCATTAAATCTTCCCAGCATTGACTGGGTTGAGTACTCACATGAAAGCGAATAGACTTAGTAAGATGAAATTTCGTACATTTGCTTTTTTGCCTGTGCAAAAAGCTAATAATGCGGAATAAGTTCAGAAACGTTTTAATGACTCGTCATTTGATATTTTAACCAGCATACAATAACAGTACTTTAATATTTCATGGAATGATGTATATCTTGTCGACATGAGTGTAAGATATTTCAGTAGAGCAGGAGCATTTGAGGTTATGTTAGTTAAGATGAAGAATATTGATTTTGTTAGTGATGTAGCGGAATTACCTCATCTCTTAGAAAATACGCTGTTCCCTCATTTAGTGAATCTTAAACTTATCTCAGAAATATCCCCTTAGCTTCTCGATGGGTTCATGAGAAATGAAGATATATCTTTGTACTCGAACTCAGTTAAATTACCATACTATTTGGAGAAGAACTATTCTCTAAAGACTGACATTATGGTCACAGATGAGCAGACTGTGATTGATAGAAGGGTGAATATAAGACCCTTGAGAATGAAATCTCATGATCCTCGTGGGTATTTTTCTAGAAAATTTTAAAAATAAGATTAATTAATTGCTAAAGAAACTGGAGTTTAAAAAGGGAATTTAGCAGAAGGATTCCGATAAAACTCTAGGAATGAAAGTAATATTAGTTTAATATAGAATAGTCATTTTAATGCCCTGAATAGCAGTAGCTTAAGGGTACCTTCTGACAACGAAATAGATTTTTCGAACTCCAAGAGATTGTAGATCAGTCATACGTTAAATGAATAATAGAATTCATAGAGAAAGTTGATTTTGAGGGAGGATATCACAAAATCTTAGATTTCTTTGGTTTCCTAGTCAAAATAATAATCATAATTGCACGCATTGATACCATCTAATTTAACATTGAAAATACAAGAGGACGATACAAAATAATCGCTTTCTAGTTAACCGTTTTTATCTCCTAAAGCAAAAGAAGAAACGTTAACTTTTCAAGCAGAAAATTTGAGCAAAGGTTTGCTGTCAATAGAGAATCTTTAGAAGTACTAAAAAGAATCACTTTCCAAAGAAGCACAGGAATCGGATAGCATGGAGAAAAATCAAAATAATAACATGGAATCTAAGCAAGAACAATTTGATCGCTAAACAAAACGTGGGACTATTTCTTCGTAGTTGACTTCCTAATCGGAGTCGCTGAGAACAGCAGTCAGACAAAAAATAGAAGATTAAAAATAAAAAGGACTTCTGAATATGGTGCTGTTTTTGATCACTCTAGCATTTATTGGAATGTTGGTGTTAATTGGAGTGACGTATGCGTTACTGCACACGAAACTGCAAAAATAAGAGCTGGCATTTACGTTCTCGTGGTGGTAAGATTTGGTGTCAAATCACATAATCAGCATTTTAAGATTAGACGAAGTGCGTTCTGTAATAGATTTGAATGCATTCGATTTCTCGAGTGATCCAGATACTATTTCCTTCGATGCAAGCATTAAAACGCTAATTGCAACATCCTATGCAGAATACATGACAGAATTAATTAATGTTTGCAGACACGATTTGAATGATTTGTACCTTGTGGATTAGCTTTATTCTCTCCAAACAAACTACACTTATTTTGACGTAGTAACTCTAGCATAACGAAATGTTACACTTTCTGTATTTCAAGCATTCAAGGTTGCGTCTTATTCTACTCTTGAGATCACCTTCATGGGATAAGGCATGAAATAACTAACATTTATCGAAATCATGAGCAATGTGTATAGTCTACAAGACAAGTTAGCTCTTCTTGTCACTAAGTAGGATATTGATAAGCAGAATCTCATCGACGACATGAACTTTTTAGTCCTTCGAACACTGATAATCATCATTCTCATTAGTTGCTTGGTTGCATTGATTATCTTCCCTTTTTATTCATATTTTCAAGCGAAAAAAGAATTCGTGCTGAGACTCTTCGCGTCGCTTGAGCCAACGAGCGTAAAAGAAATGTATGAAGAACTCTTAAGCTCAATTTAGATACTCGTGAAAATGTAAAAAGATGAAATTTCCGAACCAATAAATAGTAACACAGGACTGAAAGCATCCAGGGCAGTAGTCCGACCTAAAGATAATAACGAATTGAGCTACTTCCTCACAAAGAAAAAGAAAAATGTACCAACAACTTCTCTTCCTAAGTTTAGCTTCAAATTATGCTTTCAAATTGCGTTAGTAACAGTCGCAATAAACGTCTAACCGATCGTGAATGTGATTCTGACTTCCGCGCAAATTAGCGAGTAAGAAACAGAACAATCTATTATCAAAGGTCTTTTTTCCCTGGAAACAACACTCTTGAATGCATAGTTCGCTGGATATTCTTATGCAAATAAATTCATCAATCCATACTCTAAGTATCTCACTGCTGAATACCTCGCATAGTATCTTTAATCAACTTTATTGTAAATCGCTGCAATTATCAATACCTTCAGTGAGACTCTGTATAATTTCTCAAATAAAAGCTCATCCTCCACTTCATAAGCAAGTGCCTTTATCTCAACGCTTATCTCATCTGATATTTGCTAAGCGCTTCTTGACAACCCTGAGTATACAGCTGCAGAATTCAACTATAAAACATGCTAGTTGACTTTTAATGGAATCTTAAAATAAGGTTACCTTGTGGCGGTGAATTTTTTTACAGAAATATTCACATAATTCTCAGAGGTCTCTATTATTTCTGATCCTGTAGCTTAGTAAGCATAAATGGTCGTATTTTTTGATAAGTTCGACCCATTGTCAACAGAACATCTCCTAAATGTCATATAAATCACATCGAAAGCTATTCTTTCTTCGATTTCAGCAGAAAAAACTTCCTACTTCAATTAAATTAATTTCACTTAAATCCTCCTTTTTGTCTTTGAGATAATCCTACTGACGTCAATATTCCCACTTTTCATCTACCCTTTCTTTGTGCAAATCAGCTCTGAAATGGTCGAAGTTGTCAAGTTGATATCGATATTATAATTGCCTTATATTTAAAGTAATTCCTACATTCTCAACTTTCTAAAAGCAAGATGAGTTCACAAATAAAGTGATTAAGACCATGCACACAAACACCCACACTTTCATTCATGTAAAGTCTTTAGATATGATTTCCAAATAAGTCATTTCATTGGATTAATTTGGTTGTATGTTCACTGTATTTTATCGAAATGTTTTGAAATATACAAATCGCTATTTTCATTCAATTCACAAAATTCAAATATTTTTTTATTTTCCTAACGGTAAAGGAAAAGATATCCTCCGATAGCATTGCATTTTTTAGCTTTTTGTATGAGAAATAGCAAAGAAAAATAGAAATTATAATGGCATGATATTTTCAAAAAATAATTTAAATTACTTTGGCATTTATTTATTTTTGTGTTGAAAATTATGTGAAAATCTCTCCTCAATCAATGATTAACTTACAATAGCTGTAATTAAGTTATTAGGTGGAAGAAAAAAAATGAAAATATCTATCATTTCAAAGATTGCTTTCTGGCTTACTCTATTTCGTTTTAGAAGCTGGAGATATGCCCAAATAGAAGAAAATAATTAATTATTTAAATAAAAATCGTCAAAAAGCCTTAATTCATAAAAATAATTAATCACAAAAAGAGAGAGAAGAAGAAAAAAAAGAAAGTTTTCAAATAAATAGGATGGGAATATTGTAAAGTTATAATGAAGAAAAAAAATTATGAATCAGATTTGATCATTTTTTGAGAATCAATTGATTATTATTTAATTAATGCAATCAAGATAAGGAAAACAAAACCTAGTAAAAAAGTAATTTAAAGGTAACATTAAGGAAAATTAAGAATTAAATTAAAAAATCCAGCGCAAATAACTAAAACATCAAGCTTAAAACTTAAAATTTTATTTATTTTAACGAAAATGGAATTAATGTCAAGATTCAAAAGGGTTGTTCAATCTTGTTAGCACCTCTTTTCAAATTTATCCTTTGATGTTGTTAGCAATATTTTTTTAATTTATTTAGAAGCCTCAATTAAAGCTTGCATCAAGAATGTGAGAATCAAAACTTAAATAAAGGAAGAGGGGTAGAATCCATATGAATTTTTAATACAAATTTTGTCAAAATCGTTATTGCGAAACAATTTTTTTAGCAATGAGCAGCAATACCAAGAAGATTCTTCATTCACGACAGATTCAAAAGCAAACACTGAAGATTAATGAGTTAGAACTTGTCCAGATGCTTAGAAGATTCTACGCGGAGGAGCTCATTCCTATCTTGAAACAATTCAAGAGAGGACGTACTCTTAGTTCAGTTTTGTTGATGGCGAAGATCATCTAATAGCTAATAGTGCTAGTCAATGAAAATGTGCTAGAATCTCTTATTAGTATTGAAAGTTATCTAAGCTTCATGGAGAGCTACAATCCTTAGAATTTTCTTGCCAAACATGCAACTGTGTGCTCAGTGTTCGTGTATATATCGATTGCTCTGAATGGGTTTCTCATACTCTTCTTGTTTTTCAAAATTGCTCAATTCATCTACAAGTAAAAAGAAAAGAACAGTAAGCTTCGAATGTAGAATTTCTTGGAGGACAAAGAGAAGAATGAGGGTTGCGAGAAGAGTAAGGTAACTGCGAGTGTAATTTCATTCATTTTTTAGATCTATAATTATGTTCTAGTTATTCCTTGGTTTCTGGTTTCTTCAATGGATTTGACTTATCTTGCCGATATAAACATTGGGCTCACATTCGTTGTAAGTAAACAAAGCAGCATCACAAGAGAGAGGAGGGGGGGGGAGATTTTTCTTAAATTAAAAGAATGTTCATTCAAAATAATCTTCAAATTCTTGCAATAATTGATATTTGTTTTTTGGTGGGGAGATAATTAATATGTAAAAATCGATAAACAACTTTTTAATTATTTGATGTTCTTTTTAGGTATTATTGTATCAAGTTGTGAGTATGATTACTTAATGACCTCTAAAGATGCTCTTAAATAAAAGAAAGTTGATATAAACTAACTTCTCTGTGTATTCGAGGGAGTTATGTACCTTCTAATGCGGTAAATAGATGGAGCTGAAAGCATACTTCTCCTGATATTTGTATCAGGATTTGAATTAGTTCGGTTAGTCATCTATCAGCCATTTTTCGATACATAAATCGAGCTTCTTGCTTTGATATCGCAGCTTTATTTCTTTGCTCTATCAATGACTTGTTATAGTTTTATAAGGATCCAATCTGGGATAGGTCATTTTCTGAGTGTCTGCTTGTTTATCTTGATTCCTTTGGCTACCAAATTAGGTTCTTTAATAATATAATTCTTAAGGAATCGATCTTTGAATATGTTTGAAGAGTAGCTGCGAGGAGAAAGTAGATTCAATCCAGATGTGCTCTACAATGCGTTGAGAGCAGCTGTACTTGAAAAATAGAACAAATAAAGCATCGCGCTGAGTGAGATTTATAACAATAGTAGAATTATTTGGAGAAATTTAAATCTGCAGCGAAAAATTGAAGAAGATTAAAAGAATAAACTTGCATAGAATCAAATCTCAGGTGTTCTTTAAGTTGTAGGAAGTGGCAGCAACTATCCAATAACTTCGGAGTAAATCGAAATCAATGGATTCAGAACAGATGAAAAGATAATCGATGGAGTTATCTACACATCGAAAGATCAAGTCTACGGTGAGAATGTTGATTTGAAGTATACCATCAAGGAATTCTTCAAGGAATTGTTTGAAAGATAAAGAAATCCCAAACAATTTGGAGTCGGTGACATTTATTATTTGAGTTTTATTGTTGAAGTATTGCAGAACTATTAGCTGTTTGAACTGACAATGGTGTAGATCTAAAAGAATGTTAGCTTAAAGCATCTGCAGACTCTAGCGAGTTTTAGAAGAGAAGTTGAATCGCAGAAATAATTGATAAGATTAATCAGCGATGAGGAATAATTATTTGATTTCTCATATTACGAAGCATTAGTGTATGATGAGTAGATTCTGTCAACGTAGAAGATGCTAGAAGATCTACTTTAAAGGAAAATTGCATTGCTAGTCATCATGAAATAGAGGCATATTGATCTAGAGGATTTGTAGAAGATTCTTGAAAAGATGTTAGAGGCGAAAGCAGAAATCATCAAGAGTATTTAACTTATGATTAAAATCAATGAGTATAATTTGAAATTATACGATATTTACTTGAATTACCTTGAAGCGTTGTCATTCAGTGAAAGTGATATAAAATTGGAGTAGTATAACCGATATCAAAAGAGTGAAAGTCATTTATATTTTCTAATGAACTCCAACGACGCGTGTGTGCTATTTACTTCTTTCAAAACAGAAAGAGATATCAAAATCGTTAAACTATCTAATAACTTTGAGATTTTCCTTGGATTTCGTCCAGAAAGTCTCATAGGATCAGATATCGACACTCTTATGCCTGAAGCGTTCTAAAAAGCACACAGATAATATGTGACTTCGTTTTTTCAGCGTGGTGATAAAACTACACTGAAATAAGATAAATTGTTCTTTGTGCTAAATCACACGGGACATATTGTGCCTTCAGCGATTGATATCAAAGTGAATATGCTATTAGATGATAGAGATTTTGGTTTAACTGCGATAATAAAAAGAACTGAGAAATAAAATTAATACATTCTTTTTAACGCTTAGTCTTCGAAAATGATATCAATAACTAATGAGCTTCATAAGTTTGCTTTTTCGTCTCTGAAATAGATTACGAAAGTTAGTTTATTGCAATATTTCCCGTTTATTGTGAATTTCAGAAGCGGTTCATACAATAACTAATCTTCTTGTTATGTGTTATCAGCTAAATCAGCTGGAACGCTAAACTCTGGCGCTACTAGGAATCTATCTTCTAATCACAGTCGTGGATAATAGGATGGTGGAACTATCAATATTATTTAAGAACCAGTGAAGATGTTTTCACCAAAAATACCTCAAAAACCAGATGGATTGGAGGTTATCAATGAATACTAAGAAATTACAAAAACACGGACATTTTTGGCTGGTAACAAGGACAAGGATGTATCACATGCCAAAATGGCTGTCAGCAGAATGCCGTAGAATACTGTGCAAAGAGATTTGTTATTGCAAAGGAGATTGAAAAAAAAAACTGATTTCTCAAACTATTAATCAGAAGATACTCCCGCAGGATTGACTTCAACAAACGTAAAGGAACACACAATGCAAGAGGAGTTTAAGGTCTCAGATGTTTACGATGAATCTGACGATAGAAGGTACTCAAATGTTTAATATCTACTGTTGATGTAGAAGTTTCCGAACGGTAAAATGATAACTATATCCAGGACAAAGAGGAATTTAGGATTAGATGATTTTTCATTTTTCACAATGAACATTACTGTATTTTCGATAACTTCAAAGGGATTAGAAAACATTAAGTATCTTTAAATAACTAATATCAAGTAAATCAGTCCTACGCACAATGTTAAGCTGATCTAATCGGTGTATAATAATGAGCTAGATGGATACATGAGTAATCTTTCTAGTCTTCGCTCGTCGGATTTGCAAACTGTGATGATCGAACTTGATCAGAAAACAAAAGATTCGTAGAGGAAAGCAAATATTGGAAATGATGGATAGGAGGAGAATAATGGTGAGTATTAAATTAACTAAAAAGATGAAGATATACTTTTATTTAGTGAGAAATAAGATAACA
>Ga0302271_10000781_pt1 | contig 31271 bp, 24 predicted proteins | sample III_Bog_N1_1_FD_198767 | JGI IMG/M metagenome (GOLD analysis project Ga0302271, IMG submission 198767) | Peat permafrost microbial communities from Stordalen Mire near Abisko, Sweden - III_Bog_N1_1 | ecosystem: Environmental > Terrestrial > Soil > Wetlands > Peat | place: Sweden: Abisko... | reverse complement strand
GAATTCGTTTCTGCCTTGAAGCTCTTGATGCTCTTATTAGCGTCTATGGTGCTGACAAAGTAGGTATTAAACTCTCCCCCACTGGCAGATACAACGATATCTACGACTCTAACCCTCTCGAGCTCACCAAGTAGCTTTTGAAGGAAATTGAGAAGAAGAACCTCGCTTTCGTCGAACTCAAGAGACACGGTTTCACTGATGGTGGTAAATCTGCTGATGGAAAGGTTGATGAATACGGTCAAACTCTCCCAGCTGTGTAGATTCCTGATTTCTTCAATGCAATCACTCCACTTTACAATGGAACACTCGTCCTCAATGATAGTATCGATAAATAAGCTGGTATCCAACTCCTTTCATCTCATAAGAATGTGAAGGCTATCAGCTTTGCTTCTCTTGCCATTGGTAACCCAGACCTTCCTGAGAGATTCAGGAAAAACTAGGACCTAGTTCAGCCGGACTATTCTACTCTTTTCACTCCTGGAGCAAAGGGCTACTCTGATTATCCAGCTCATGTTTGATTTTCAATTAGAATGATTGATGTTTTATATTGTGTGTTTTTCCATAAAATTTACCTATTTTTATCATTTTCTTCAAATCTCCAATAAATCAAACAGCAAGTTTAGAAATAAAGGGTTTTTAATTTTTTTAAAATATTATCAATTATTCCTTCGAAATAGTAATTTTGTTAAATTGCCAACCTGTTGATACTTTTTTATTATTTTTATGAAGTTCCTTGGATTTATCATATACATTTTATTTCAAATGGAACTACACCATTCTTGATCTTTAAAATCTAATTTAATCCTCAAACTTTTAAATGATTGACCAAGCAGCAAAAAGAAACATAAATAATAATAATAATTGTATTATTCACAAATTGTATTTTTGAAATAGATTAATATTATTATTTCCCAACATCTTACTTATTAATTTTTTGCATAATAAAATTAATTAAATTTGGTTTTACCACAGATTATTGATTGTTATTTTGTTTACTGATACTGAACCAATTACATATTCTTTTGATTATTAATTTAATTATTCAAGGTTTCTATTGAAATGATTAGCATTATTTTTAAATTTTTACCATTTGTTATTTATTTTTCGAGCAGTCGATTCTGAACTGATCCCCTCAACATAAATATCTCTTCTAATCAGTGAAAAAGCTCAAGCAAACATTGAAAAATAGATTAATATTTTTATTGGATTAAATTGCGCTTGAAAACAACAACACACACACAAACGTATGGATTACTATTCCTCGTCAAGATAAAAGAAGCTTCTACCTGAGCTTAAAAGCAGCAATATGCCTGGGCTCAGAAACGAAGCAACCTATTCCACAAAAGAAAAGACAATTTCGTGCTCTGTGTGTTTGGCGAGAGTGCCTGCGAAGTTAATCGATAAACACGAAATCTAATGCAGACAGGATGCTCTTTAGAAGAAATCGAAAAACGGAGGAGTAAGAAAGGGCGCAAATTCTTATGCTCCTCCTTCAAGATCTTCACGAAACCCACCAGAACCTGAATATACTCCCTCCCCTGTGATTTCCAGGCCTCTCACACTTATGTGTAGAAATATTCAGAAATTAAAAAGACACATTTTCTTAGTTTTACATTGATCTCTCTCTAACAGGTTATATCTGCGGAAGAGAATACGGCACAAGAAGCCTTCGGATACATTTGAAGACGTGCAAAGAAAAGTGGGATATTGAATAAGTCAACGGTGTTCTTAAGAACCGCAGACCCGTGCCTTAAGCTCCTCCAGGGTTTGAAGAACTCATTAATAAAGACAACATCACAAGGAAAGACATTCAAAACTACAATAATAGGGCATTTGATGCATACAATTATGAAGTTCTAGTACCATGCAAGGTAAGAAAGAATAACTTCATAGACAATTTATCTTCTTTTTTGATTTAATTAATTCATATCATTATTCAAAATATTTCCATAGAATTGTGGGCGAACATTCAAACCAGAAAGTCTTATCCCTCATTAAAAAAGCTGCAAGCCGAACAACCCTCTGAAACCTCTTTCAAACGCCTAGAAGGAGTATCAAGCTGAAAGAACAATGAACCCTAATCCAAATGCAAATTAAGATCTAGTACCTTGTAGAAAATGTGGAAGAAAATTTGTTTCTGATCGTATTTCCAAGCATGAATCGGTATGCAAGCCAGGTCCAACGAAATAAGCTCTCAGAAAGCAAAAATAGCTTGCTGTGAAATAAAAAAGCAACGGTTATTTCTCATCAGAAAAGTCCAGTAATTGGAGGTAATAGCATGAAGATTTTCAGAATTCAATGATGGCAATGCGTATGGGTGGAGGATCTTCAGGGAAATAAGGAAATAAACCAACTATTTCTTAGTAATATTCTCAGTTTTCTCAACCAAAATCTTTTTCTACTTCAAAGTCCAGACTGCCTCCTCAGGAAACCTCTCAGAGACACATTGTGAACTGCAAAAACTTAGGGTCTAAGCCAAGCCAATCACCTGGTGTTTCTTTTGGAAAAGACACTATGTTTGCGAAAAGTCCAAGCTAACCGAAAAGTGGTATTCGAAAATTGAGTTAGAATATTTTCGAAGACGACGACTACGATTCAATCCCTTCTTATGCTACTCCTGCAAGATCTTTGATCTCTAAAAACTACCCCTCTTTGAATAGCAGCAATATTAGAAGCACTAGCAGCAGAACAAATAATTCAGGAATGTTTTCGATTAGATAAAATGATAGGGATTCTTGGATGAAACCAATGGGATAAAAATAATAAAAAACACATGATATGCTATATGGGATTGGAGCGTTTAGTGGACCACCATTATCAAATAACTCTCCCTTCCCAGCTCCTTCTGGATATGGAGGGGGTCGGTGATGTACTGTTAGCGAAGTTTGTTAATTTTATTCAACATAGTATTCATAATATTTTTTAGAATGTCTGTATTGCTGAAAAAGCTAATATTATCCATTAATTCTTTGAAAATCGGGAGGGGTAAAGCATATTAAATTAAAGGACTTAGTTAGATTCAAGAAAGATAAATAAACAGTAAAGTTTGATTAGTTTATGCAATCAAGAAAGTGAAGAAAAGTTTGACAAAAAAAATATACAACCTTAATTGAAAGAAGCAATTTAGGTATTAAAATCAAGTTGATATTATCCACAATATCAGCATCCTGAGTCAAGAATGGTAATTAATAAGCGCATCCTCTTGCTGGCTTGTCCAATATTTACTGCAGTAATAGTTGCCATCGCGTTTATTGGCTATTCATCTTTTAAATTACTACCAAGTCTCCAGGATTTCATACAAAAGGGTCACATCGAGCAGTAAATGAAGAGCAAAGCAAGAGACTTACTTTTTCTGGATTCCTCGATTGAAGCTGGCTATCAAGAGAGTTTCAAACAAGTCTACGCGCTTCGGGCGTATTATCAAGCAATCCTTAATAAAAAAGTGCATTACAAAACTTCTAGCACGCAGCCTGTTTTTGTGAAATTAGAGGATCTCAAAGACTCCTCGTTTTAGACTTCCAACCCTGATTTATTCAACAAAATCAACTCAAATAATTCAAACTTACAAGTAACAGCATTCTAACCAATAGTATTTCATTCTAAATCCAGTTCTGCTAACCAGTTAAATATACTTCTTTTTTCTAAAGATCACAGGATGGAGCGATAAATACACATCTCTCGATTTCAATGACATCTTAAACTAAATTAGCACAGCCTTATACCCAGATATTACATAAGATCTAATGCAATTCTAAGTCCTCATGAAAGGAATCCTCTCTACATATTACCTGCAGCAAGATAAAACAACTACTTCCTCATATGATCCGATCTACACAGTTGGAGTGACTTTTCCTTCTTTAGATTTTACAATCTTCCTCCCTCTGCCAACTGATCCCATGCTAAAGAAAGCAGGTAAAGTCTCTACAGTATTTCCCTCTGAATGCGAAATGACATCCAGTGATGAATACAATTTCAACAACGTATGTGACAATAATCAGCCTACTATCTACACAATTAAAGACATGTATTCATTTTACGTTGGTTCTGGTGCAATAAGCTAAGAATTTGAAATATCCACCTAATTAGAAGCGATTATTTATGCATAATTTGATTTAACTTCTGTACAAACTGCGCTGGACTCTTCTCTCATCAATAACGAATCAGGCAGTCTCTTTATTGTCCTCGCCGATAATGCGTTATCTTTGTTAGCGTTTAATGAAAGAAAATCTGGTGAAACAGGAGCCAGTTCAAATCTTTTAGAGAAAATATTTTCATCCAGCACTTCATCCTCAAAAGAAAAGGATAGGGCCTACTTCAAGGTAAACAAGAGATGTTCATGCACAAATAGAAACATGTTTAATTGGTGATATTATTCCCTTTGTAGGATAAATACCAAAATGCCAGAAACACTATTGAATCGTGGAAGAAGGCAAATAGTAATTCAAAATATCTATAAAGTCCTGTGAACTTTACCTTCAATAACAACGGAGAAACACAGTATTGCATAATCTCCCCGATCGAAGTGTATCCAGGTGCAGTTAGCAGCCAAGGAAACCTTGAAATAACATATTCTTATATTATTTTCTATGTCGGGTATATTGTCTCTGAAACTGAGCTCTTAAATGGGTTTGAAGTTGCAAATAAGAGATTATAATACATCGAGTGGATATAATTCATAGTTGTTGGAATCTTCTCGCTGTTGTCTGTATGCATTGTTGTCAGATACAGCTACATGATTTCGTATTCATATCAAAATCCAATAATAACTATGTCACGATTGATGCAAGAAATCGATCCAGAACACGTCGATCAAGAAGAGCAATACGAACAATATCAAAATTACTTTACTTCTGATGAAATTAAATCTCTCTTCGAAGCAATGGTTACTCTTCTCAAGAACTTCAAATACTCCAACTAGCGGTAACACAACATATGCATTGATGTTAAGAGATCAGCATAATCTATATGAAAATGTGTTTCTCTTGACTAAAAATGAGTAAATCTTCTTTTCTGAAAAGTTTCCATGACGACGATGCGCTGACTCTGCTAGAATTGTCGCGTGCTAAGCAGTTCTACACAAAGTTTGGGAATCAGAATGGAATGGGCATATGCTGCAATAATATTGGAAATATTCACCTCAAGAATAATCGACATCTTGAGGCAATATCTGAGTATCAAGAGGCGATTCTTATGGCAACAATGGAATTCAACCTCACAATTGAAGAGATTAAAAAGGAAAAGAGTAATAAGCTCAAATCTGAGAAACCTCAGCCAACAGATCTCAATCAGATTCTCAGACCGATTTCAAATAGATTTCGTTCCAAAGATAAGTCTAAAAGGTATTATTATAATTATTTTCTTAGATTACTTTAACCAAAAATTCGATGTGAAACGAGTAATTCATAGTTATCAAAGTTCTGGCAATTTATTTGTTTTCCCACAGGAACAACATGGCGTCAACAGGGCAAATCAATAACCCAATATCTCCATTGAAATAACCCATAATTCTAAATCATCTGGTCTCTTCTCAAGATAGTTCAACTAAAACAAACAACTTGAACATCCCCATCAAAAAAAATGCTTACATTTAAGGAGAAGAATAAATTATGCCATCGTCGGTAGTTTAAAACGATGAGGATATGCTTGACGGTGACCTGGATAACTCATAAACAGTCAGGATCAATATGGAATAACAGCAGCAACAACAATAATAGCAATAGGAGAATCTTAATTAATGTTCTGCATCCGAAAAGAAACTCTTCGATTTATGTTTAAAATAAGATCTCTCTAAAATGAGGCTAATTAATAGGAAATATCAGCTAGGAGTCGCATTGTTTGAGTACTCTACAATCCAGAAAGATGACCTGTACCATGAAGCTATTCGAGTCTTCGAAAAATGCCTTAATCTCTCCGCTTTCGAGGGAGACACTCGCACGAATCTCATAAGAAAGATTCTGATAAATTCTAAGACATCATATTGTCATCTACGTCTTGGCGAATATGCCAAAGCAGAAGCACATATTGAGGATGTAAGCCATCAATTAATTGTTTGATTCAGAGAATGATGGTGATGAGGGATTACCATTTTTTTTAAATGAATTAGAAGATTTTAGAGCGAGCAAATCAAAGTTCAATTTGAAAGAAAAAAATTAATATTTCTCTGATTTCTTGTGTGTTTGTTGATTTATTGTAGGCACGTGAGATGCTAGGAAAGCTGTTCTCGCTGGGGATCGAAGAAACTGCAGAGGAAAACAATGCGTCGTTGTTTTCGAATATTTTCACTTGCATTCCCTTGGAAATCTTAAAATCAAAAATCGATCTGTAGAGTGCAATCTTAGAATTAGCGAAGTTTAACTTCAAGAAAGCAGCTTACTTATTCATCTAGATCATCGAAGAAGGATAATACTACGACTCTTAAGTGAGGAAGTATGCAATTCTGTGTCTGAAAACGATCTTGCAGAAATTCAATCTTGGTGTACCAGGATTACTCAAAAAGCTAACAAAATTTAATTTGAAGACAATTGAGCTGATCATGCTCATCGACTACTCTAGAGACATGACCTTTGAGCAAATCAAACAATCACACATTCGATGCAAGAGCATCTTCGATAGCATCAGTGGACATGATAAAATAGGCTTTGCATAATTTAACGAACTCGTTCATGAAAATTTCCCTTTGCAAGAGAAAGAACTGTACAATGATCTCTTGGAGAAGAAAATCAGATCCATTCCAATGAATATCGGGGGACGATCAAATTTATTTAAAGCTTTGGAGGTGACAACGAACCTTTTTGATAGGAAGCAGTCGATAAATGTCACTGAAGAGAGCTCAGATAATAATTAAAATGAAGAAACACGTCCTTTTTCGAGATATCACGATGATTCTTTGAAGGAAGATTCATTTGATGACCAGAATAGAGGCGATCGAGTACGATTTATATGTCTCTTCACGGAGGGTGGCAGTAAAATCAACGAGCAGGATTTTCAAACGATCAAAGAACAAATGCACAGAAAGTAAGTCCACCTGCTGATTGTCAACATATGCAACTAGAACGCAAACATGCTGTATCTAAGGTCTTTGGTATCAGAAATATCGGAGCTCAGTGTGTTTTTCCACTAAGGAGAAAGTGGAGTAGAAGATTATCTGAACAGTTAAAGAGAATGCAAGATGAAGAGACAACTGATTGCAGAGTATTTTTGAGCGTAAAAGGAAATAACATAACTTAGATTCTTTATGAAGATTACAACAAAGAAGTAGAGAGACTGTTGATATGATTATTAAGTGTGAAATAGTATTAAAATTGCTTGGTCAAACAAAAACTTTTTAAAAAAATAACTTATTTTCCTGTGATTATTTAGATAAAATTTGATGCTGCAAAAAAGAAGATTTTTTATGTTTGTCATCGAACTTCAAGCAAATTGTTTTTTCTTCCCCTTTTTACTCAAACAAAAATGGCTAAATAACTAACAATTATTATGCAAGAGAATATTTGTAAAATGGAAGGGATTGTCTTATCAATGTTCAATGATGATTTTCAGGAATAATATTTTTTGATTCTTTATTATCTCTCATCTGGATAGTGGTTTTTAATAAGTAATCCAATAGCAAATTCTATCTAAAATCGAAATATTTTTTGATTTTGATAGAATAGATATTAACTCTATTTTTCTAAACAACAACCAAGCCATTTCTAATTACCTATTACTCAATCCACAATTAATCTACACAGCATCATAACACAATGTCTGAATAAGCTTATGCTCCTTTAATTAAACTACCATCCGAAGACTCCAAGTCCTCAGATAAATCTCTAAGCTTTACTGAACAGAGAATCTTAGGTGAAATTGAAAAAGATGTTTTTACTATGTATCTCTAACAATAATCCTAAATGAATTCTTGGGAGACAACCTACAACGCACTCAAAGATCTTTCTAAGTCCCTCAAGTTTTCTTTTCCTCTGATTCTGTAATGCGATTCGAAGCAGCATGAAGTAAAGTCTTGGAAATGTGAGGTGGATAAAACCTAAATCCTCAAAATCTCAGATAAGAACATACAACCTTCTTAAGATAAATATGTTCATTAGCTAGCTGCATAAACGAAGAGTCTCATCAATCTTAGCATCCATCTCAAACAAGAATTTATTTACAGAGTTCTAAAACTAGCTTTGAAGATGATGGCTCGTAATGAATATGTGCCATTATACAATTTCAGATGCACTGAGAACTGCTCGATCTATTTGCCTTTTGGATTTATTTCAGGACAGACTTAAGGACTTGTTGAATTCCCCAGTATTAAGAGTGCATCTGAGTTTGACATATTAAAAGATGTGATTAGTTTCATTCATGAACACGATAAAAAGTATGATTGTTTCTCTTCAGTTCCTATGACTCCTTAGCATCTCGTTCTTAGTTATATTCAAGCGAACAACAATCATCCATACTACATTGCAATAATCTTCTTCGTCTTTGTGTTATCACTAATCTTAGGAATAGTCATTTTCAGATATTCATTATGAATATCTTCAATATAACATCCTCAAATAGTATTTATTAAGTCAATCAAAATGCATTTATAATACATATCTTACTTTAAAATGTTATTTCTTTAGGAAATCTATGAATAAAGGTAAGTAATTGAGTTAATATCTTTTTTATGTCAAAGAATTAGAGATTCCATATGCTGACAACAACAATAACAAAAAAACTAAAAATTTTATGAAAAAAAACTAAAAGAAAAGAAAAGAAGATTCAAAAATCTTAAAGTCTTTTGCCGTTTGCCTTGAATTCATCCGCTGACAGTTGAAATTCAAGAAATAAATGTTGGGAAAAGAGGATTTGAAATATTGAAGGAAAACAAAACAAGATTTGATCTGGAAAAAAGAAACAAAGAAATATAAAAATAACAACAAAATATCTCCATCCCCCTTCCGATGAGCTACAACAACAATCCAAACAGTTTTTCTTCTCCTCCTCCTCGCTCCAATCAGTTCTAATAGCTACAGGAGTATCATCCTCAGCCTTAGTAGCAGCAGTAGCTTTAAAACTAATACTAATCGCAGTTACGCTAGCAGACAATCGAATCCCATCGAGTCAACATTTCTCCGAGTAAAATTGCATAGTCAAGACTTCAAGGCAATACTGACGCAGCTCAACTCTCAGTGAATCCTAGAATACTGTATCTTCGTAAGTTATATCTAGCCGTTTTCTTTCAGCTTGCCTTAGCTGTAGGTCTTTGCGCTTGGGTGATATTTGATGATGATTTTAGATGCCATCTGAACAACAACCCCGTGTATTTTTGGGTATCTTTATCTGGGACAGTTCTAATTGCTTTATTCGGCTTGTGCTATCGAAATCGCATAAGATAATCCCCTATTAACCTGATTTGTTTTGTCTTATGGACTATTTTTTTCGATGCCTTCATCGTATAATTAATCAGTCTCCCTGATAGCAAGCAAGCTCCTTTTATGGCGCTTATTCTTCTAGCTGCTCTTGTGTTAGGTTAGTTCTTCTACACTCTGACTGTTAGGTATGAACTGACAATTCAAGGGTCGACTTTATTCGTCTTTGGAGTCTCCTTGGTTGTTTTCCATATTTTCACTCTGTTTTCAGATCTTTCCTTCTTTAAGATGCTAGGAATTTCCTTTTTAGGTGTGCTCTTTGCGTTTTACCTGATATTTGATACACAATCAAGACTCGCTGCTCCAGACTATGACTTCAATAAGGAAGAATGGAAATCAGGAGCTGTCTTGGTTTACCTTGATATCTTCCTTCTTTTCCTTAGAATCTCGGATCTCTTAAAGACAACAATCGACAAGAAATCCCTTTGAAATCAACTTGATTTTCAAAATATTGAGTTGAGAATCAATCATCTTTAAAAAATGCAAAACTACTTAGAAGAACAAAGAGTTCCTTCGGCTTGAATCAACAACAAATCTAAGATTCCAACAGCTTTTAAACTGATATTTTGTGTTGTTATTTCATGCATTTTGCTTCTTTTTCTCAAAAACACTGGCTTATTGCTTTCCTTTCATTGTTAATAAAAATTCCCTTTGCAAATTGACTTTTCTGCTAGCTCAATTAGAGGAAAAAGAGGGTTCAACCTCAAAGAAATGGTTTGAATTTTTTCCAAATAAAAGCTTTTTTTTTCTGCAAATGGAAACATGAAAACAGCAGAAAGTACAAACTCATCCTTCCTAAAGCTGATCATTTAAAAAAAGGAAGGTTGATCTTAGCCTTCTTTTCGTCTTCCTTTTCTTAGAATATCTGCTAGTAAATGGTCGTCACTTCATTTATATTGGATTGCTCTGTCTTTAGCTTAGGAAATGAAGAGTCCTTCTTTTTCTTGAGTTACTTTTGAAAAGAGAGCAATAAACAACAAATGTTCCTTACTTCAAACTCTCTATTTAAATAAATGCCTTACAGCCAATTTTTAGGGATCATATTCTTCTTTTGTGGCTAGTTAAGCGTTTCTCCTAAGATTTTGCTGGTTCTTCATCGGTACGAAAGCTGATATTGTATTACCCAACAAAAATCAATTATTTTAAATCCAATTTCACGTCTGTTGTATCTATGTTTGTCTGTTATTCTTACCTTTATAGATCTCTTTTTCCTTCACTGATTCTGCTTCTTCGAATGGAAAATCTTTGACTGAATGATTTTCAAGTCTACGTAGAATTATGGCTTCTTGATCACGAGTACGAAGATCATCCATGATCCATCTGTTTACAAAACATATCCCCAGTTGTAGAGATACTTGTAACTAACTCAATAAAAAATGAAAAAATTGTCTCTAACCGCACATCTTCTTTCCGCAGAGAGCGTTGTTAGTTTGTTGTGATCACATCTGCTGTTTCTAGAATTTCCGCTGTGATTCTCGCAGTAAACTCCTACAATTTGTCATAGACATCGGCACTGAATTCAAGTTAGTACTCGTTTTAAAGTAGATGCTAGAGAGATAATCCTTGCATAGTCTTCAGAGATTATACTGTGTAGCACTTCCAAAATGTTGGTAAGATTAGTTTCTAGTAATTTTTTTTGTTTTTGTTTTTAAATTTATTCTGAATGTCTAATTTTTTTATTCTTTTTTCCCCCGATTAATGCGGGTATTATCTCTCTCTCTCTCCAAAAATTAAGAACCTTAGAGCCTTTACGCATCTTAATCCAAGCCTAAAATATTACAAAAATATGTTTGACTTAAAAACATGCACGAAGCGCAATTATCTCTAAATATTTTAGAGTTGCGTGTCTACTAAGCAATAAAAACATTTTCCTATTATCTTGTCCTTATCCAATCAAATAATTCGCAAGTTCCTTATTTTTCTAATCATTCATAGTTATCTTCATCATCTTCTGGAGTTGGCGCTTTTTGTTATGGAATTGAAGTGGCAGATGCTGAGGATTTTTGCAATTATTGCAGACTATCAGGAGACTAAAATACTTGTTGTCCTTGATTTGAATTATTATTAAGGAGAGCACCTTGCTGAAGGTATTGCTGTTTTGCTTGGAAATTTAGAATACTGGGTAAAGATGGATGATTTTTATCATAAATAACTCGGTTTATGTCGTCTTCTATTAATTATCTGATTTTCTTTCTCTAAAAAGCAATATTAATCATTGCAAAGATGCCCGTTTGTAACTGTAATATGTACCTTTTCAATGGAAGCATTCACGCGTAAAGAAGAAGATGGATCAGGTGCTGGAAAGAGAAGACATTCCATTCTTGTGGCGTTTGTCTCTCCCCTTGAAAGAGGATCAGATGAATTCTATAAACTAGCTGCCAGCGCTTTAATTTCATCGAAGGAAGCTCCTCTGCGTTCTTTTCCTTCTCGAATGGCTTATCTAACGAAGTCAAGGGAGTTAGAGTCACACTTTAGTTACTAATAAAACACTCTCAAAATTCTACCTGATATCAATTAGAGAAACATGATCTTTGCTGGCATAAATCGAGCGCAACTTAGCTTCTCTGAGAATATCCAGTGTCTAATGCACCATGAATTCATTGAGTTTACCAGACACACTGGAGTCAAACTCAACGTTATATCCTTTCAAGATTCTTTCGACTATTTCTTGCCCACTCGCCATACCCCCTCTTTTTGGTATCTAATTAGTTCGTCTATCGGATTCTTTTTTTGAGCAACACAACTTCAAAAAAATCAAGATAATTTACTAATATTATTTTTTGATTTTCTTGGTTTTGTTAAAGAGAAACAACAATAATGATTATAAGTGTTTATTCCTTTTCTCCAACAAATAGTTATCCTTTCCATTGATTAAAAAGACATGTCTCTGTAGATGATATTTGAGAATCTCAATACACAAAAGACTCAAACTCCATCTTGTTTAACATAAAATGGCATTGATTGTGTAGTTAATTTAGTAGGCAGACTTTGCAAGAGATACTTCTCTTAGGTTTACATTCCTGCATATCCTGACATAGAGAGTTACTAATACTACTACTTTGCAGTTGCATTCTACGAAGAAACCTAATTATTTTAGTTTTTCCATTATTATTTTTATTCATAAGAACTTTGAGCAAGTTGCTCCTATGATGAAGCAGAAGCTGTTGAATTGATTAGTAAATCATTTTTTAATTAACTCTACCGAGCAGACTATTTCTCTGATCGTTTAAATTCATCTTCTGCTTTAAAATTAGCAGCAATCTAAGAAGATGAAGACGACGAAGCTACACTATCACCTTTCCTAGTGAAATTACTTTATCGCTTAGTGCTTCGATGCAATTCCAACTCGGTTTCTGCTAAGGTTGCACTTCTCTACCATTGATCTCGTTCTCTCTAGACTTGCTGCAGTGTCTTCTGTAGTTCAATAACCTTACTCACAAACTCAAGGATCTTCTCTTCATAGACAACTTTCTCGTTTTTCGCTATTGCCAACATGTCTTCCAAATGCTTCATAAACAAATAATAACCCCAATTAGTTGTTCAAACAATATTATTATTCAATATATTTCTATTTACCTTGATCTATTTCTTCATCTCTCTGACTTCTTTCTTCTCCAATTCCTCTGGTTTTTGTAAATCTCTTGATTCTCTGAATTGCATCGCTTCAAGTTGACATCTCTGTTCGATTAACAGGACTTCTTCTTCTCGCATACTTTACTTTTCGGTTAATGTCTTGAGATCGTTGTCTTTTCTTCTCAATGCAGCATCGTTTTCAAGCTAAACTAACTCAAGCTAACTCTGCAAAAGTACGATCTAATTGTGGAGAATCATCTTTTCTTCACTGCAAACCAACTAAACTTTCAGCAACTCCGTTTCCTTTTATCAGTTTCAAATCAACAAATCTATGATAATCGATAAAAGAATATTTTCCAATATCAACACCTATTCTCCCATCATTTACCAATTTTTAAGAGCATGCAATGGATATCTCTTCAATTGTTTCTTCTAACTTGCTTTCTAACAATGCAATCTTTGAGCTTAGCTGATGATTTTCTGCTTATTATTACCGCAATTCTTATGTGAGCTGATCATTCGATCTCTCCAATAAATTTATTAGCTGATCTGCTTTGTAGTCTTATTTGATTGATTGCTTTTAGCTCAGAACACTAGTACTGCCCTATTATGCTTTTGAATCTTCTATTTGTGCTTCTAAAATCACTACTTTATCAGCCAATGCTTCTTTTTGCTCTTCAAGTTAATGGACTTGTTTCTTGAGTCAAAGCAATATATCAATGTCAATTTTCAATTACCATATTCTTTGTCCTATTTCTTAAAATAAACTTACCTCTGCTTTTTCCTACTGAATATGCAACTCTTCCAAATATTCACTGCACTTTGTCTCCAGCTAATCAATTTAATCTTATTTTCTCTTGAACATCAATTCTGTCTGAGCCTTGTCAGCTTGCACTTGATTCGAATGATCGTCTTTCCCATCTTTTTCCCAAATTGTGATTTTAGAGACATTTTAACCTTCCCCTGATGCAGAAACAACATCCACACAAATATCTCTCTTATTTGTTTTACTTATTTTTTTCCTAGTAATATCTAATTATTGTCTTAGATTGAGTATTTCTTCATCCTTCGCTGTAAGCAAGCAATCAAAGTTATGTTTCTCCCTCGCTCTTAAATTCTCCAGTGCTTCCTCCATTCGCTTAGCCTTCTGCTCACAGTCTCCCACTGATTTCAATCCACTACTTAATCTTTCAATTTCTTCTTCTTTCTTCGTTATGATCTCCTGTTTTATCCAACATTGTAATCTTGTTAATAACCCCAACAACATAAGAATCTAAACAGACAATATCGTTACTAGCATATCTTTCTTGTCATTTTATTTGTCTTCTTTGATGATTTCCAGTTATTTTTATCGTTATTCAGACAGCTATCGATAAAATGAAAGTTCATTTTCTAGTTAACTGTACTGCCATTACTGCTACTGCATAGAACTGTCTTGTTTCTATTGTTCTCTAGCAAGTTAGCAGTTCCTCTGTAGTTCCATAATTAACTAATCTTTATCCCTAATAGCAATGTTCAGATTCTCGATTGCTTTCTGATTCATCTATGCGTTTTCCTCGAAATTCAGCATGACTGGCAAGTAATCGGCGACTTCCTTCTCGATGAGAGCTAGCTTTCTCATTTCTTACTCTAATTGCTGGAACTTCTTCTTCCAAGTTGATTCGCCTTCTGTTCTCAATTAGACTTCAACTTGCAGCTTCTCAAGTTCTTCTTTCTTCTTCTTCACCATTCCATTCAAGGATTCGTTAGTCTTGACAAGTGCAGTGATTTTCTCTTGGACTTCATCCCATTTCTCAGCGGAGATTTTCAATGGATTCTAAGAAGAACAAAATAATCGAAATCAGAATACAATATATGAATAAATGGATTTCTAGAAGAATTACTCGAAAATACTCGCCCTAAGTCTAAGGTGAATGAGAGCGGTCTGTGCGATTAGGCTGCTATGGTATAGACATTTAACGATGTTAAGTATTACGATCGATTGTTCGAAATGATATGTGGTGTTGTTGCTGTAATTCACAACTATTCGTTAGTTTGCTTTGTCTAATAATTTAATTGCTGGTTGTGTTTCAACGGCAGAAGGTAAAGCCCAAAAAATAACTAATAAATATCTAATTATTCTGACAATTGCTAAAATTAGATTAAAAAGAACACAGATGTCAGTTCAGTGTAACATTCCATTCTCTACTTGCATAATCAATCAAGAGGTAATCTTTGAATTAATTTCTGCTGTGAAACAATTCCATTTATGTATTAATAAAGTAAGAAAAAATCAATTCTTGTGAATATGCATAAAGTGCAGAAAAACAAATACTATTTAACTAAAACAGAAATTTTACCACTTATCATTCACTATCAAATCATTTTGTTTACATAAAGATTGAACTTATTAACAACTAATACAACCACAAATAATCTATTTAATATGAGCAAGAAACAAAGACAAACAAAATACATAATGGGAGAGGGGAGGGGAAAACTGCTATGAACTTCTATTATTTTTGAGAGATCAAATATCTGCCTCAATTTTCAATCGCTGGTTTCTACTTGATCTGGATCGATGAGTTTAAGCATCATTTTTTTGAATTCTGCGTATGACAGCTATCCATCTCCATTGTCATCGACTTCGCTGACAAGTTGATTCCACACAGTATCATCGACATTTCCCATGCCTTAAAACATTGCTTTGATTTCTTCTTTCGTAACTGTTCCACTGCCGTCTTGATCGAACATCTTGAATGTCAACTCTAATCGTTGTTTAGACAGTAGATTCTCTCTGTTTATCGTAGCTGCCACCCATTCTATTAAAGGATGTAAACAAAGTCAGAAAAGAAAACAAACTCAAAATGTCTTTATTTTCTTACCAGAATAATCTATTTCTCCTGAATTATTCTTGTCAACAGCTAAGAGAATCCTCTCGACTTCTTCCTCAGGATTGGGATGATTGAAAATCTTGCGATATCCTTCAATTAACTCACTTTTCTGAAGCTTGCCATCACCTGAAAAAATCAGACAGAAACCATAGGAGGTTAATTCTTCGTTCGATAAAAAAAAGGTAAAATATAATTACTATTAAGATCGAGAGATTAAAACACCTTTAATAGCTCGTTTTTCTCTTCTCTTGAAGCCAAATAATTCACCAAGAACATCCATGTCGCATCTTACAGCTTCTTTCCAGCCTAAAAGGGTTTACAAATAAACAAAATTACAACCTCTAGAAGTTATTATTGTCGTCAATTCCTTTTATATTTTACTCTAAACGTGTGCATGTTATTAAGAGCTCTCTTTAGAGTTGGTTTATCAACTTGATCGATACCTGAACTCATTTTCAGCCATGGATCATTCAGCGCATCCTAAGCAGAAAGCCTTTTAACTGGGTCTTTCTCCAACATTTTGTGAATTAAACTCTTTGCTCCTTCTGAAACACCAGTCCAATCCTCACCTTCCAAAGAAAACCTTTTTTCAAAGCGAACAAATTGGTTAGTGACAAGGTGAAGAAATACAATATTTATTTACTTTCCTAATTTGACTTTTTCCATGATTTGGTCATCATCATCCCCGTTGAATGGTGGTGATCCACTTAGCAAGATATACAGAATCACTCCACAACTCCAAATATCACATTTTTCATTATATTTCTTGGAAAGCACCTCAGGAGCAATATAATATGGTGTTCCTAGTTTTTAATTCATTTTGACATTCGGATCATATGCCATTGAAGTTCCAAAATCAACAACCTTAAGAAGAGCAGTTTGTTTCTGTGATTCATATAGAATGTTCTCAGGTTTTAAATCTCTGTGAACAATATTGTTCTTATGGCAATAATTCACTGCTTAAAGAATCTATCGCATCGTTTCTGCAGCTTTCTATTCATCGAAGGAGCGTTCTGCAATAATCTTGTCAAATAGTTCCCCTCCAGTGCATAGCTCTGTGACGATGTAGAAGTACTTCGCATCTTAGTAGAACTCGTAGATTTTGATGATGTTGGGATGATCCTGCAGAAAAATCAAAAGATAAAAACAAAAGCAATATATTTAAAAAACGTGTTAACAAAACCAATCCAATTCAATTCAATCCCTCTATTCCCCCACAAACTCTATCAAAATCTCTATGATAAAACTGATTTAATTATGTGGAGAGATTTAATAATAATAAGTGGATTGAAACTTGATTGTTTTATTCCTAGTGGAAGTTAAATAGATTCATTTTGATCCCACAATAGAACAGGGTTTTCTAATGCTCTTTTATCTCCTTCCCATAAACAAGTTTGCCTCTTTTAAACATAACCTTCTTCGCTTTCTTTAATTAACAAGGGGTGTGTTTACTAGTGATTTAAGAATTTCAACTTCTGTTTTGAGTCGATCTAGCTCTGACTTCGGAGTTTGTAATTTGCTGATAATCTTCACTGCTCGAGTTAAGTTAGTCTACTTGTGCACACATTTACGCACCTCCCCAAATGCTCCTGTATTCAAACCACAATTATTCGTTAGCTAAATGTGATTCTAATCCGCTTATGGTTTCGAACTCGCAATGCCAATGGTGGTACCTTTGCCAAGTGGTGGATTAAGGAGCTAGTAGTCAGTACTGATCTTGCCGTATTTCTCTTGCACGAGATTGGAAGAAGTCACATTGAACTTATCAATTGTGTCGATGTGATCTGACCAAACAATTCTGTAAAACGAAATGAATATTATATATGGTAGTTTTACTTCCATCGCTGGTTAATTTCTTTGTTGGCTGACTGCCAGTAACATCCCTTTCAGACGAGCCAGAGCATCCCATATGGTTTAGCTATCCACTTGATTCTTCTTATTAGCTATTTTTCAAACGAATGAATCCCTTCTTCCTTTTGTGCTTCTTCTTTCACAGTTTCACAAGATTAATGTGTTCTCTCTCTTTTTAATACTTTTTCTTATTTATTTGTTTGTTATTTTCTTCAGTTTTTCTAATAAATCTCTTCTTCATCCACTCAAATTATCTTGATCACATCTCTCTCCCAGAATTACTTTACCTTTTACTATAAATCACACAGAATCTCTGTTTTCTGCCCATTATTACTACCTGGATTATGATACTTATCTCGTCCAAGTAGTACTCACAACTTACAATCACATAAATCTTCTTTCTATTCTTAGTTTTTCTTTCTTCTTCCAATTTCTGGATTAAAATATATCAAAAACAGTTAAATTCAAAGAAATTCTTTGTTATTTTTTTCGACAATCAAATCACCAATCAACGTAATCACAATTTATTAATAAAGACTCAATTTTTCAGTTTAATTCATTGATCTTAGCCCGTATTAGCTTTCCAAAGTGAGAATTTGGCTTTTCCAATAATTCATCTGGACGCCCATCCTCCACGATGCTTCCTTCTTCCATGCATACAATACGCTAGAACTTATGCACTAATCCAAGTCTATGCGAAATAAATATCACCTGAAAGAGTAACAATTTTTAAATATGATTTAAAATTAGCCAAAAATAATTCATATCTTACAGTAGCTTGACGTTTAAATAACGATTCAAATATTTTATTCTCTAAATTAGCATCAATTTTCGAATTTGCTTCATCGAAAATCAGAATAGGCTTTTCTTAGAGCAAAGCACGCACAAAACCAATCATCTAGAACTGTCCTGAGCTGAGATTCTTCCCTCCTTCAGTCAAATTCGTTGATAACGTAATTCCACTCTCAAGAAGTAACTCCTCGAGATTCTGCGATTTCATAAATACCTTTAGAGATTCATCGGAGTTAAAGCGTCCTTTAGGGTCTAAATTCTACCTGACAGTGCCTTCAAAAATAGGACTGTCCTGTTAAATGACTTCGACTAAATTTCGAGATGCTGACCCTTCCCTGAGTTCTCCTCCTATTTTAATTTTCTTAAAGTACAATCAATACTAAGTAATTCTATTTGTTTTCTCTTTCGCTTACACCATTACTGTAGCCGAAAAGCTAGAGAATCGAAAACACTAGAGAAGATTTCCCCGATCCAGTTCTGCCAATTATGCAAACTTTCTCTCCTTCAGCGATCGTCATGGAAATGTTCTTCAAGGCAAATACTCTATTCGTGAAAGCACTTTAACTGTAAGCTGCTGAGTAGTCTTCAAATTTGATGGAAGCTCCTTAGTTCTGAGTACTCTTGGGTTTTATATTGCCTTCTGTTAATGTATCTTATTTTAATTTTTGTTATTTCAAAGTTGAGAGATATTCCATTACAAAATGGAACGAAGACAGATATCCACTGAGTTAATTGCACATTTTAACCGATGCAAGGGTGTTCGAATCTATCTGTGAACTCGAAGATACCTTTGAAATAGCAGCTTACGGTGTGGAGCCACTAAGAGAAGACCAAAGTGACATGAAATTCACACCCAACGTCAATACAGCAAGTTCTAAGTCTCGATTGAAGCCTTACGTGTATGAGTATTAACTCCATTTTCTCTTGCTGTTCTGCAGCGTTATGTAGTGTTTAATCGTCTGCTCTTCTAAATGGAAGGACCTGATAGTGACTAATCCTTTAAGACTTTCCTGAACAAAACTTGCAAGTGGTTCTTCTGCTTTTCTAATTTCCCTGGAAACTGTTTCTTGATCTGAAACTCTTCGTTGGGATAATTTTAGTCCCATAACAAGGAACCCTCCAACACTCAAGAGTGTAGTAGCATTTCGAATGCTTCCGTACAGTGTCAACACTATCGCATCTGGTGGTTTGGTTAGAAGACAAATAGCAATTAAAGAAGGAGTATAATTTGAATGGGGGATAATATTTTACTGAATAACGATGCTAGTTGGAATATGAAAGAACTCATTTCTAACCCCAGGAAGTAATCTAAGCCATAGAGTTGTGTTGTTAGTGTATCAGTGAAACGATGCGGTGTGATGTTTTAATCAAGATACTCTTAAAAATCAGCTTGCAATAAAGTTTTACAAGCTAATCTGTGGACAGTTCTCGATGCAATGAGTGCTTGTTTCTTAGCAAACACCAAGCGAAGAATCTACGAGAGATTTCCTAAGACGGTTATAGCTAAGTAGATTTGAATCTTAGATCCTTAGGAGAATGCCAGAATATTCCAATTCATTAGGATGTAGTTCTCACAGAAATAGAAGAAGTTGTATATGCAAATCGAGATAATTGCTAGAATCAGATACTTTGTTACGCCTGGATCGATACAGGTATATTCCTTCAGGTTCTTAAGGAATCGTAATGATGCACCAGAGTTCGAGGGAGAGGATTAAGGAGCAATGATATTATCAAGTAGGTTGACTTCAGATTGTGATTAGGAATCGATGGTTGAGCTGGTAACTCCTGTTGATTCGTCTGTTTGCTGTGTAATCAAGGATTCAAATGATTCACTTGGCGTATCTTAATCAATTTAGTTCTGCTGCTCTTTCTAATCTACTTTAATAGTTTCAGATTTCATTTCATCCTTGCTGTTTTCACTGGAACCTAAACCATTTTAGATATTGTCCTCTAAAATCGGAGTGCCGCCTACATCAAATATCATATTTGTCTCCTGAATAGAGAGAACATTATGATCTGCCGATAACTATACAATCACGTCTGCAGCTGACTCCACAAGATCGCTCGAAGAAACAGCGATTACAACGATTCTATCTTCCAGTAGAAACCTTCTAATATTGCTCAGAATCCTGCTCATGACTTTCCTATCTACTGAGCAAAAACTATCATCCAGCAGTATCAGCTTATTCGATTTCTTATAAAACGCTCGAGCAAGACAAATGCGTTGCTTTTGTCCTCCACTGATGTTATCGCTTGTGGCGGAGATAACCTTCTCAAAGCTGCTGAATTCGTTCTGAAGTTCAAAAGCATTCGCAATCTTGCTAAACCAATCTTCATCGCTGCTGTTATCAGGAATGCTACTTCCATCCTAAAGTATGATGTTCTATCTCAAGGAATCCTCTTTCAGCCAATTATCTTATCCCACGAATCCAATATTATCCCACTTGCTAATATTCCCTCCAAGTTCTCCGAGAAGCCCCATAAAAAGAGCTGTTTTTCCTGATCCAGTTGGGCCCTTCACGACTATTATCTGCCCTTCGTGGACTTAGATATTCACAGAAGGAGCAGCATTTGGACAATGTAAGAGTAACTTATTACTGGTATCTTGAATACTCAGTTTTTACTGTATCTCCTGAGAAGTAAGGAATACCTTAAATCGCTGAAGGATTCTGCTCTACGTGATATAGATAAAGAGAAATTTAGGGTATTATCCAAGACCTGAGCGGATAGTCCAGAAGCACTGATCTAGTGTGTAAAGGAGCTCGATATCAATTACCGAAGGCTGAATGAATATGAAATAAAGGAAGATAATTGCCATCGAAATAGGCTAAGATAGCTTCAAGAAGAATAGTTTGGCGTCTTGCATGAAGAAGAGTTTGTTTATTTGTTGGAGTTCTTTTTCTCTGACTTTCTCAAGTTTTTCCTCGAATATTGACTCTAGATTGCTGCCTCGGACATATCGCATATTTTCACTGATGCTCTAGACTAGCGCACTTCTTTTCTTGAGCTATTCTTGAGCTGATAGCATGCTTACTCCCATTCCACGAGTGAATAGAGAACTCAAATAGAAAATCATAAGAAGAACGGTTATCACCACAAAACTATACCAGCCAAGCTTACAATATCTTTTACAAACACCAAACAAGGATAAGTAATTCATGAATTAGAATGAAAGACAGAAATTTAAAATGTGTGTTAGTTAAGTTAGCTAACAAAATGGATATTATGATCAGGATAGGATAACGAGCTTACAGTACGTAGATCGGCTGAGAAATGGAAAACGGAAACACGAAAATGAAAGCTACAGCTTAATAGTAAGTTGTAAGCTGTGTACTCTCTTAATTGATCATTCTACTCAGATCAGAGCGATTCAGTCCATTCCATCCTTCCCCTGGCTCGAAAGAGACCTTGAGGCTCTTACGTAAGAGCTTCTGTTGAGTTTTTTCGACCAATGTAGCTCCTTCACTTTGATGCATTCTTTCAGAAAGAGCCATCAATGCGGAAACTAAAAATTAACTGATAGTAGCTGCACCCGCAATCTTCAGTGAACTCCAAGAACTTGCACTTGAACCTGCCTCCTTTGTGTCGTTGATAAAGCTAACTATTTCGCTAATGATGAACGCCCTGGAAAGGAGTTTGAGCGCCATAGCCGCACCCAAAGGCAATATGCATTTCAGCAAGGAAATTATTTGCAAGAACATCCAGCACACAAGTAGCACAAGGAATTTTTGTTTATCTACAAGAAGATTAAAATTATGATTGTGGAATCAATCAAGTATTTGCTTTTTGAATCATCAAAAGAGATGTTATTACATGTTGTAGAGAGAAAGAGAGAGAGAGATGCAAAAGTATCAGTGTTAATTAGTTAATTAAGGTGCCCTACGAAAGTGGAAACGAAAAGAAGATTTTAGAAAGATAACAAATAAAGAAAAGAAAGCACTGCTGTGTAATACGACAAATCAATATGAATTATATTTTCCGCGCAAGTTTTCAGGCAGTTCACAGCAGCATTCAGGCCACCCGAAATGCTGGCAAACTCGTTTAATTCACCGATCTCTTTAATAAGAAGGCAGCTGAAGAGAAGAATCAGAAGGTCTCCACAGGTACATTTTGCATTAGTCGTTCAACTCTCCCCATAGATTGAAATGATCTCTTGGATTGGTTTGAAATAAAATAGGACGTGCTTGGAAAGCTGCTGAGTTGAGATTCAAATCTAACGAAGATCTCCATAAACTCTGGTAAATTAGATGAATATGAGGCTGTGTACTGAACTCCTTTGTTTTAGAATACCTCTAATCTTCTTCTTGATTTTCTACATTTCAAATTAGGTATGTGCTCCTTAGGGAAAAGAACTCCCTTAAATCAGACAATCAGTATAAATTCAAAGTTCATGAGAAGATTGGGCCTCAGGGCAGACTTGGTAAGGTCAAGCGAACCATGGCGAGATTGCTAACAATCGTCAATGAACGCAAGAAAGTCCGTGAAGAATACCGCACCCATCTTGAAGAGGAGTATCTCTAGAAGCAGCGCGAAGCCTTACAAGCTGTTGTGCGCAGTGAGCAAGAAAAGAACAAGCTAACTGGGTACATCCCCGAGTTGACTTAGAAAGTTTTACGCGCTAAATATCGTGATCTCAAGAGAGGTATCGATAACACCGATTACATCGCGCAAGCTGCTAAAATCGAGCAAGACAAGACAAGGCTGTAGGAAGAGTTGAACTCTAAATTCGATTACAAGAACAAGAAAATAGTCAGCGAGAATTCCCAAGTCGAAGACGAAAATACTGTCATCAGACAATTCTCGTCTGGTTTCTTGAAGCAACTCGAAGAAGGTAGAGTTAAAATCTCTCAAGAGGAAGTGCTGCGTTCTCACGTCAAGAATTGGAAGATGCTCTCCATGAAGCAACGCAGAATAGTTCTGAATTTGATTAACGCTCGTCGTGCTAAAGATGCTAAGCAAGAATTCCTGAAGGAGTTGAATCTTTTCAGCTAGAAAGTTGCTTTCGACAATCTCTAGTCTCGTATCACCAAAGATGTAACGAGAAACGTAGTTGCTAAGCAGTGATTTTAGAGGATAATAAGGGATGGTATGCACTGCATGGTGTTGTGCTGAGTAGGCATAAAATACAAGATGAAAAAGCAAATACAACTAGGAGATGATGATCAAATATTTTTTTTTCTATGATTGGATTGGAAACATGCTTATTTATGAGATCTTCTGGTTTGTGAGTTGATTCTAAGCCAAACATACCTTAAGCTATGTTTTTCCTTTGAAATCCTATTTTTCGCTGTATTATTTAAATCGTATCATCCTATGGTAGTGCCTTCTCTCTCTCCTTCAACGAAACAAACTGTCCATTTTATTGAAATGAACAACACGAATATTTACCTTTCCATCTCAGAAAGATTTTCACCAATATTTTTGCTTCTTTTTTTAGAAAACCTATTATTTTTGGTATGCATTTTTCTTTAATCTTTTGTGGTATTATTTAATTATTTGAGGTGAAAAAACTTTCTAAAAAATAACCATCAAATATCTTTCAAATAACAAAATGTATTTGAAAGATTATTTTGATTATCAAGCTCTAATATACTTGTTCTTTTCTCAGATACTACTCAAATGAAGAAGCAAACTGCACTCTTAATCAGTGCAGTCATTGTCTGTGCTCTTGCGGTTGGTTTGCAGAGACATTATTTTCATTTCCCTATTAAACCCTAGCGACTCCTATCCACGTCATCAGATTCATCCTATGATTGCAGTGGCTCTTATGACACATTTGAATCTGAAACGAATGCGTCTTCTGTAGCATGGTCGTTTTTATCGTGGATGCGTGGCAATTCAAACAGACTCCTGACGACACTTCAAAAGAACAGTTCTGTGAGCAGTTTAGATGAGACATTCATGGTTTCTTGAAAACCTGTGACAAAATTGAGCTGATCTTGTTTGTTGATTGGTTTACAGGAAGAATGGAGTGCATATCGGGTGAGTCTTGTACCAGTGCTCTTAACCTTAGCAATTATCTCCTTGATCTGCGGGTTGATGTGGCTGGGATGTTTTGGACAGATGATATTTCAGCGCTGTTGCATATGCTGTGCTAGGGATCTCTACCATAATCCATATTCAATCAGATCCGTTTCTGTGTCTTCACTATTCACTCTGGGTTTCTTAGGAATCGCAGCAGCAACTTCAGTCGTTACAATATTTTAGTTTTTCTCTACTTTTACAGGGTTCAACACCATAGCCTGCCAGTAATAACTTGTATTCAACAATTTCCTCTAAGGAACCGATGAATCCAACACTTCTTGGATTGGACTGTAGTCTTTTGGTGAGAATATTGTCTCTTTGCAATCAGGAATAGCATCTAATATTGAGTCATTCTAAAGTGCTTTTACATCATATTCAACGGAGAAAACAGCGCTGAGCACTGCCATAGCCGCATTATTCTCAACACTCTCAGCCGATACCATAATCGATCCCTATTCTTCGACATCGGCAACACTCAATCTTAATGATCTCATTGTAAACAATATTTTTTATCATATTTCTTACAAAACACCCTCAAAAATATAAAATAGGCTCTCAATGGGACTTCTGGCTTTTCTGCTATTCGAACTGCTATCAACACTGACTTCACAAACATAATAGAATCCTCAGCTACTCTGTTTGATGACCTTTTAGCTGTTTCAGCAACTTTACATGACAACGCTTCAGCTTACACTACTCAAATCACAGCAGCGAAAGCAGAAGTTGACTCTCTCTCTTCTTCAATGACAGCATCGAAGACTTCCTTGAACAATATCTTCTCCAAAGTAATAATGTCCTTGAAAGCATTATCTATCACCTCTACATTTTCCTACTTCATATTCCATCTAACGTCAATCTTCTACCTCTTGTTTATTTATTTTTAGATCTTTAAATTTTATATTAAAAATGTTTAGACGGATCGTAAAACTGACCTTGAAATAAATCCTTATTTCCCTTTTAGGCAACTCAATACTCTAAGTGGATGGAAATCTGGATTCTCTGCTGTTTGGGTGCGAATATCCTCTGCTTTCTGTTAATGATCTTGTTCTTTTCGTTGATGTATTTCTACAAAATTAAATATCTCGAGATGATCATGACTCTCTTCTGGATGGGAACGTGCATTTGCACTGCCTCTGGACTGTTTGTCAGCGGAGTTCTTCTTGTCGGCTCAGTTTTAACCTATGAGACTTCCTTATCCTTAAATACCTTTTTAACTTCATCTACTTCATATACGAACCTCCCAGTTTTCCTAGCTTCAACAGCAGCAACTTATACAACAAATTGCGTATTTTCTTCAAGTTCTTCTGTGTCTGCAACGATGGGATCTATCCTCTCTTTAACTGAATATCTCAACAAAGCCAACTCCATCACAACATACCTTTTATCTATTAAAAACTCCATTGGAACCACTACCTTCCCTGATCTCGTGGTGACATATTAAATCCGTAGTTGTAATGAATATCTCAGCAACATTGAGACTCTTTCAGCTCCGAATGCAAGTAACAGGCTAGCTCTGCTCAACTCTTGTCTTACTTCAAATAGCTGTGATTGTTAAGATGGTAATTCTGCAATTTCATGTACTTCTGCTATCCTGAAAGACCATTTTCAATTCAGCAGTTCGTTATGCAACTCCGATGGCACAAAGAGATTCCTCTTAAAGCAAGGACAAGAAAGCGAGAACCTTGCAATGGTGAATTGCATTCTCTTTAACATCGATTCCTCTGTGAATATCAACTATTCCACGAGATTGGCTTAAATATCCACTTCAGATACTGTCTGCAGCAAGCTGAAGACATGCACGCTCACCCATTTTAATGCACTAGCTGCTTATGCGTAAACACAAATTAGCCTTAACACAAACATTTACCATTATTATTTATTATTATTATTATTATTATTATTATTATTATTATTATTATTATTATTATTATTATTATTATTATTATTATTATTATTATTATTATTATTTTTACAACAAAAAGTAATACAAATACAATTGAAAGATGAAGATGTTTATATGTTTCTATGTTGTTATCAAGAAGGATCGTTTAAAGCGACCTTCATATCATATCATATTATTATTATTATTATTATTATTATTATTATTATTATTATTATTATTATTATTATTATCATTTTCTTAGGAGCAATGCTGGGACTAAAATCAAAGCAATCAGGAGTGAACTCATTTCAATCCAGCAATAATTCCTCTCCCTCTATGCTAAATATCAAACTCTTTATTCAACAATCCAGACAGCCTACGACACATACCTCAAAAGCACATTAGCTCTACTTTCAGATTCCTCCACAGGTATCCAAACGAATTCGAATTGCTCTTCTCTTGGAACAGACATGAAGAAATTATATAAATTCATTCGTAACTCCTACATCGGCTCACTGCACTCGTTGACTTGGTGGGCGACAGGTACATTTGCAGCTATGCTTGTTGGCCTGACAATGATGTCATTTGCTATCCCTAGACTTTAATTCTGGGCTGTTTAAGAGGGAATCATTCTAAATTCAGAAAACAACTAAGAAGACGGCAATACTACCAACAACAAAGCTAGGAACAGTAGGATCCTTAACAATTAGAGTCAAAATCTTAAAGAAGACGAATTAGGAGGTACTTTGACTGCAACTATGATAGCGAACACAGCATTAAACACTCCCTTTCTTCAAAATGCATCTGGAATTCAACGAGATAGTCTAAACAACATGACCGACATTAACAATTCAATTCTTCTTAAAAGCGTGCTGGTTTCTTAGTCTGCGTATAAATAGAAATATCAGGGATAAAAACCCTTCAACAATTCCAACAATTTTCAATATCAAGTCAATTATAACATGAGAGATAGCTATCGGTAAGATAACCCGTACGATCCTGCTGCAACTTAGTAACCATAAAGATATCTAGGCTTGTAATAATCGCCACCTTATACTAGATCTCAATATGAAATGGAAATGGCCAGCTATCATTAATCTTGAGAAGAATGAACTAGAGATTAGAAGGATAAGAAGAAGAACAGATGATAAGTATTGTATTGTAATAATACAAAACAACAAACAAAGAATCATCCCTAGAATAACTTGTAATTTGTAAATATTTCCCTTTTGAGCAAAATATTCATTTGAGATAAATCTTCCTCTCTGGGGATGTTGCTTGTATACAATCTGTTGATGTTTTTCTCTTATTATTGGGAAGCGCATTTTTGTTCGCTTCATGAAGATGAGGTTGATGGGACACATAGATGAAATGCATATTTGTTATCATTCGGCTGCTGAATATTAAGATAAATCTCATATATTTGAAGATTAAAATATGTTTTTGAGACTCTTTCTAATATTCCATTTTTAACCAGTATCACCAAAGATACTTATTGCTAAGCCATTAACACAAGAAGAATAAAAGATCATTGCAAAAATTTATTTTATGTTTTGAATTTGATTCCCAAAAATCACTTGCACACAAGAAGTAATATATACTGTCTGCTAAAAAACAAGACACAGCAAGTACTACTACTGCAGCATAAGTGTTTTCTATAATGGATGATTGCTTGCTAAGAATACCAATAATAAGGCTTCTAATTATTGCTGGCTATGATTGTCCATCAAACAAACAATTTAGCATGTTGTCCGTGATAGACAACGAATCTTTAGTAAGCAGCGAATGTCTTCAACCATCTCAGCTCTTCTTAAGTTTTTTAACCCCAATTAGCGCAGTACAAGAATGGGATTATGCCAACAACTGAGCGACGAAGCACAGGTAAGTTTCTTATGAATATTTTTGAAGTTAAAAAAAAAGAAAGATTGTTAACAAAAAGGGAGAACGAAAGGAAAAGGATTGATATTATGTTGGTATCCATAAATATCTGAGATATGATTATGTTTGTAGTTTATACCTAACAATTGGGAAATTGAAGAAGAGAGCACTGATGATGCCTCCAGCAAGAGCACCAGCCTTTCCAAAGTATGCTGACTCTCTATCAAAGTCATTCATTGTAAAAAGCGAACATATGTGTGATAGAAATTGTTTAATTACACTTCAGCTGAATAGACCATCTCTGCAGTCTTGAGAGTCACGTGCTTGTCATACTTCAAGAATCTAGTTAGCTATACATAAAGCACATTATCACACCAATGCAAACAAGCTACTTATGCAAATTTCCTTACAATATCCTTCTCTTCGTGCGTCCAGTTACGCTCGTCTGTTCCAAATGGCTCCATTCGCTTTTGATGTTGATATTTGTTTTTGTCAAGTTTTTTTCAATTAATTTTTTTATTTATTTTTCGTCTCTCTTTTTATAGGTAACATTTTCTTCCTCACAAGCAAGATAGCATTGCCTCATATCCTCTCACATAAACCCTCTCTTTCATTCTCTTTTAATATTTGTTTTGCTATCGTAGAAATAAATACTTATTAATCTTTTTCTTCCCTGCAATTTTGCATTTATTTGTCTTTCTTTTTGAAAAGCCATTTTGAAGCTTTGAGCGAGCAAATTTAAAGTCTGGAATCGAACCAAAATAAAAAATACCAGGGCAATCACTTTATGAATAAGCATATTTATTTGATTGTTCTTATAAAACTAAACAAACAGAAAAGTAGCTCATTCGTAGATCCATTCGTGGGAAGAGGCCTTCCATTGGGTGACTTCACCTTCCTTGGGGAACCAAAGAGCGATTTCCTTCTTGGCACTCTCGACGGCATCAGATCCGTGGCAGATGTTTCTACCAATGTCGATGGAGAAGTCTCCACGGATGGATCCTGGGAGAGAAGCCAAGGGGTTGGTCTATCCGAGCATTTGTCTGCCTTGCTTGACGACGTCCTTGCCTTCCCAAACCATAGGGACAACAGGGCCGGAGAGCATGTAAGCGATGAGGGAGGGGAAGAATCCCTTGGTCTTGAGGTCAGCGTAGTGCTCTTCGAGGAGTTCTCTAGAGGGCTAGACGAACTTGAGAGCGACGAGCTTGTAGCCTCTTTGTTCAAATCTTGCGATGATTTAACCGACGAGGTTTCTTTGGACGCCGTCTGGCTTGATCATGATGAAGGTCTATTCGGTGGACATCTCTTTGATATTTTGATGAAATTAGATTTTTTTAGCTTTTAATTAGTTTTAATTTTTCTTTCGACTTCCTCTGAAATCCTAAGCCCTCTTAACCCATCCTGATTAAAGATATTTTAGCTGCATCATTACGTAATTTCTTCGTCTTTTGGGAGGGGTTAATAACAATCCCTCCCCTATCATCATTATCCCCCTCCTTTTCCTTCCCATCGACCATCAAACATTGTTTCTAAAAAATTCTAATAAACTTAAAAAGATTTTTAATTATTATGTCTAGAACCTATTTTTATCTTTTCTTCAAATATGTACAAAACCTAAAAAGGATGCTACTATTCTTGAATTCTTATCACTTATCTAAAGAGAGTCTTGAATTCAGTGGTTATAACCTCAAAAATAAATCAAAAAGTAACAAAGAATACATGAAAAACAATTCTAACTCTCGGACAAAAAGAAAGCGTATTTTATTTAACTCAAATGTAGAATCTGTTGAAAAAACTTAAAAATTAAATCTTGAAAAAGTTTTAAACCAGATACCTAAGCAAAAAGTTTATGCATTTTATATCCTGGCCTTGTGTGTACAATATCAAGAAGAAGCTCTTTCTAAGCAAATAGTTTCATCAACAAGAATACATATTTGTCTTCAAAAATAAGTCATAGAGAAAATACCTGAAATCTACAGGATAATTCCACACTAACTTGGCTAGGCGGTTTCACAAAAAGATATCATTCTCATTACACTTAAATGCACATATCATAGAAGAGAGATTGCACAAAAGCCTCCTTAATTCTTGAAGTTAAAATCTTTTAATGTTTTTGTGCAAACTGCCACTAAGCCCCTTAATTAGTCTAAACTAACTTATAAAAGATAGGAAAAAAATCTCTGCTAATAATTATCAATTTCACAATATTTCAAGTAAGTAACATACACTAAAAACGACAGAAAAAACAACAAACAAAAATGAATCAATCATTGATAATTTGGTTTTTGTTAGACAATATGCTGATACAACTAAGCAATTTTGCTACTGTTGCAGATATTGAGTTTTTAAATTCAAATAGCAGTGTTTCTTTGTAGGTTGCGTTTTCCAATTGAAATGGTAACGTTTAATTATTATAAAAATATCTAAAAAAATCATATTTTCTTTTCCCATTCAGCTTATCTCAAAATTGATAATATTTAACTTACCATGGAACTTTGAGGCGACAAGTAAATTCATTTTCTTAATAATCGAACTGTTAAGTTGTTAGAGATTAAAAAGTTTATTTATTTATGGTAGTTATTGCTAAGGGATGCGTCTTGCATAAGCTTACAGTAATTTAAATAGGAAAAGGTAATTGATATGTTTTGATTGCTTTTGGTTTGAAGAGAGATTCAATTAATCGAAATGTTGTCATAATAGATCTTGGAGATCACTGCAGCATCGATTATAGCTTCAGGGTCTAGCAATTTAAGAAAAATCATCTTTTACTCTATTTCCTCATATTTGTGGGTTATTAAAAACTACATTTATTACTTAAATGAAACTAGAAATAAAACGATTTCTTTATTAATTCTTTATGATAATTCCTCAAATGATAATTCATCAGAATACCCTCACATTGTGTTGGGATTTAATCGATAATTATTTCTTCTGGGGGGGGGGGGGGGGGGGGTTTACGATTTTTTTTTTTTTAAATTTAAAACCCTAAATTAATGAGAC
>Ga0302271_10000778_pt1 | contig 31301 bp, 11 predicted proteins | sample III_Bog_N1_1_FD_198767 | JGI IMG/M metagenome (GOLD analysis project Ga0302271, IMG submission 198767) | Peat permafrost microbial communities from Stordalen Mire near Abisko, Sweden - III_Bog_N1_1 | ecosystem: Environmental > Terrestrial > Soil > Wetlands > Peat | place: Sweden: Abisko... | reverse complement strand
GTCGAGTATCGTAATTATGTGAGAATTGCTGCTTGCATATGATGAGTAGTATTAACTGGAAAGATAACTAAGCTAAAATGAAAACGAAAGCGCTTAATGATCGCAAATACAAAGGAGTTGGATAGCTTAAACCGGAGACCATTATTTCGAGATACAATGTAAAAATACAAAAAACAATAAACAGATCTTTCTTCATTTTTTGAATCACTTTTACAAAAGAAAATGAATGGTTGGATAATTAAATCCAATTGGATTGTTTTTTGTAGAAAACGAGAAAGCAAGTGGAATTGAAGAAGATGTTCGAGGAGGAGCTGAATCCGAATTCCAAGGATAAAGATATACTTTCTCGGATACGGAGAATGGAGAGAGATGCCAGGAGTAGTCTTCCTAACAATACTGATATCCCTGAGAAAATGTAGGAAGTTTTCATCAGAACTGGAATGAAAGCTAATATTAGGCATGAAACCTATCTTGAATCACTTGGAATAAGCATTAAAAAGAATAACCATGTAAATAGGTACTCTATGGATGAGCTAAATATTGGTAAACATGATAACGAAAAGCAAGAAACAGAAAATAATCGTTTAAATCACTTATCTTCTCATATTGAATCTTCCAAAGTTTAAACACATAATGCAAACAAGTATTTTTAGCCAGATCCAATCCAATAAAATGATATTCAATCAATAAACTAAGAAGATAATCTATTAGACGATGAAAATATCAAGATCAACAGGAAGAATAGTAATTCATCCTTTTAAATTCTTTCACTTCAAAAAACCCAAGGAATTTCAATAACTCCAGCAATATCAAAAAGAAAAGACTCTAAAACTCAACTAGCAAATCATCTATGTTCCTCATTCGATGCTTCTATGCAGATATACGCAAGAGCACTCAAGAACTTCAGCTTACAAAAGGTTTTTCCTCAAGAACCATTGAAAAAATAAATCCATGGATAAAACGAGCAATTTCAACAAAAAAGCAAGAATCACCACACCTCCTGCAGTTAACATTTACAAACTCTTGGTGAGAGTGATGATAAACCAATTGAAAGCTGCAATAAGCAAGTAGCAACAATTCAAACAGGTGTTTCCACTCTTGCGTAGACAGATCGTTATGATACAACATATGTGAGTCAATCATAATTTGTGCCTATTCCTGCTCCTTTAAAGTTTTTCAAGCCCTAAACAGCAAATTCATATACAACAATGCTAACAAAAGAAGCCAACTGGAATACATCTAACTACCTAAATCCCTAAAGCACCTCAAACAGCTAGCACAGCAAAAGATTTAAACACATGAATAAATCTGCAACAAATCAAATTACAATCGATCACAATAAATCTGCTACAAATCAATTTACAACCGATCACAATAAATCTAATTTACACAACAACACTGACAGCCATACAAATAGCACAAATTAACTCCTTGCTGCAACAGTTAGTTCCCCTTATTCCCTTAACCCTTATCTTTTTAACAGCAGTGCTTAAAATTCTCATCTTTTTCGAAAACGCCATTAATCGTAAGCAGATTTATTCATCAAAGGATTTAACTTTCCAAAAACTACACACTTTGCTACAAATTAGAATCAGCAAGCACACTTAAATCATACAACTTATACCAAAAGCTGTTTCTAAAATAACTTTACAGCAACCACAGTGAGAAGTTCCAACAAATAGAACAATTAATAGTTGTAGTAATAGTAATAAACCTCTTCTTCTACTTCTTCAGGGTGCTAATCAACTCTTAAACGGGATAGCAACAGTAGCAGCGTTATTAGTAATCAAGGAAATAATAATAATAATAATCATAAAAGATAAAGTGTTAATTCTTCCCCTTCTTAATGAAATAGCATATTAACCCTGAACAAGAAAAACTAAAGGGCAACTCATTCATTGCGATTTGATTTGATTTTTTTGCTGAAGCTTCAGAAATTCTTAAAAATAAGCTCATCTTTCTATCTAATTATTCGATTTTTTCCATTTTATTTTGTAATAAAATTCCTTTGTGTATTAATATCTTTTTGAAGAAATGTATTTTATTTTGATTTTTTGTTATTTCAAGTGACGTTGTATAAAATTGTTAAATATTCAAGTTTTTAAGTGTAAATAATAGATTTATCCATGTTTATTCTTTTTTACTTCTTTGACACATTCTAACATTCTGGATGGTTCTGTGCGTCTTTTTTGGCTTAAAAAACCACAAGAAAATCTCCTTGTCAGAATAAACATTCGCGCAATCCAAATTTAATAATAATATCAAGAATTCTTAAAAATAATAACAAAACAGTCTCCAAATGAAACTAGCTAAGAGATTCACTTCTACTGCTACTGGTAAATCACATTTTCTTGCAGACTACCCTACGCAGAAGGATCATACGATTAAAGTATTTTCAGTGAAGAAAAACTTCAGAGCATCTTTTGTCGACAACACAACATCCCTCTAGACAGCTGCCGTAAGCATGTGTATCGAAATAACTGCACAGACTACATAGGCTGTTGATTTATTTGACCAAAACAGGAGAAGTTTAATCTAGCTGACTAGAGATAAATCACACTTTTAGGGAAATGTTTCAGTACAAGTTTGCTGATCTCTTCACTCCTCAAGGTCAGATTATTGATTTTTGTAAATATGTGAAATAAAGCGAGTGTGTTTTATGGGTGTTTTAGAATGAAGAAAGAATCAAAGTGGAGGTATCATTTGCTAATTCTCTAGGATAGATCAATGATTTCTATGCGGAATCCATGGCGAATGGAGAGATTAGAGGATTCGCATTAAATAGAAATCATTAAGCAGAGCCATTCAATCCTTTTCTTAAGATATCTAAGGTAAACTGAGTTTTAATCCATAAAAAGAACTATCTTGATCATGAAATTAGTGTAGAAAACCTTATCCGTTTTACAAATATTTTTAGATCCTCTACGGAGAGAGACAGCAGTAGTTTAGTGCTATCCCTTTGGAGATGGACTTGCAAGCTGACTGGCTTGAGTATTCAGGAAAGTCAGTGACTGATTTCTACACGAAATCAGAATAACTCTTAAACATTTGCGATCTCAGCACACAAGTCGCTAGTGAGACTTCAACTGACACTGCAAAACAAGCAGAAAATAGCAGCAATATTGCAGTCAATCGATCATTTGGCTACATGTTATAGAAAATGCCAGGAGCACAAGAGAACTACTTGGAAGCTTTGCATAATGATATCTTGAGCTCTCCACTGTATTCTCATATGAGAGATGAAAGTAATTAATAAACACTATTAACATAAAAGTATTTGCTTATCATCTCCCCCTATTTATAGGATTAAATGTTAGTCTAGTGAAGGAGTTATTGAAAGACATTGATGATTTAGAAGTGACTCGCTGTCCAGTTGATTTTTTCTGCAGATGTTCCAAGGAACAATACATGAAGATGCTGTTAAACATAGGGCTAGAGACTATTGAAGATATGCAACTTAAGGAATAGAGAGTGCTGAAATGTGTGTACTGCAACACTGACCATGTTCTATCAGATAAAGATTTTGATTCCTTAAAAGCAGAATCCAAATAGAAAAGTAGTCAAACTATCATTGCATGAAAAGGAGAGACTCAAAAAAGGAAGAAATAAAATCATAGTTGATGGAACAACAGAAGGGTTAAGCGATGAATTAGCAGCATTGTGAATGATTTGAAGAATAAAAAAAGCTGTAAAAATAAGTAAATAGATTTATCGCTCTTTTACATCCAGTATTAAGAGATTATCAACAAATACTAGTATTTTGTGTTAGAATAGATAATATTTATTTGTTGGTTATGAGAGTGAGTTTAGCTAAACCATTGATAATCCAAAAATAACGATTTATTCCTTTTTTCGTTATCTTTAAATTTATTATGATTTCCATATTAAGATGAATTCAATGTGTTTTTTTTGATGTAGAAAAATTTACATTTTTTGCTGTTTAGTACTATTGCTAGAATCATCTGGTGATTTGTAATATTTAAACATAATTGATAGATTTTACGAAACAATAATTAAAAAGAAGAAATAGTTTGACTTTGATCATAATTCTCTCGAACTATCAAATAATAAAACATTAAAAACAACTACTCGGAGATTTACTTGCTTGAAAGCACAACTTCCTGTCTAGAGAGGTATCTATCTGCACAAAAGATCAATCAATCACCGATAGCTTAGCTCAAAGTACTAGATAACACAAAAGAGCGTTTTTGCATTTTTAGTTTAATCGCACCTTTCTTGGATGAAAATAATCGTCGAATTTGATCCTTCCCTTGATGTCCAATCGAGCAATATCTCAAGTGGAAAGATAGTCTTTGACATCGATGCCAACTAATCCATCGATAACTTGAAAGCACTGATATCTACCTGCTCCTTAAACCTCGATACAAATTCATTTGATTTATATTACAACAATTATAAGCTAAAACCTGCTTTCAGCTGCGCAGATTAACTCATCACCAACAAGGCAACTACTGAAGGTGAAGATCCTATCAACATCACGTAGCAAGGAGACCCCTAGAAATCCTATGAAGTCCTTGCGAAAGCAATACCAAAGAGATTTTCATGCTGTGTGATATTTTGAAATCAGAAATATGTATTTTTTTCTTTAAAACCCTCCCCCTAATTCATCCATATTTTGTCTCTCTCTTTAATGCATGTAATTGCAATGTACTTCATCAAACGATAAAAGTACTTCTTGTTATCCTTTTGAATAAACTTTTTCTTCCAAATAGCAATGACTGAAATAGTCTAGAGACACTACATAATTTACAGAAATATTTCAATAGAAATAACTTTCAAAGGAGGGCATCTCATCAAATGCTTCTATTTTTAGATTTCGCCAAAAGATCTAGCAGTTATTAAATCTATTTCACCAAGAAGAACCAAGGAGATAATTTAAAGCAAAGAATTTTACAATCCACTAATCAAATCCTTCTATTGCTTTTGGAGGAGGGGAGTTAATATTTTTTTCTTCTTCTGATTGATCATCTGTCTATGCTTGTTTGCAAATTGTTAATTTTCTATTTTTCGTTCTTTTCTAGGCCGCTAGAGGTAGAATTTACCCCAATGTAGTACTGTCTAATACAATCCCAATTAATACACTGACTTATAGATTGATCAGATCGATTTTCAAAGATCAAAATCATTTAAATTCAGATCAAAACATTAAACAATCACAAAGAATTCTACTTTTGCAGAAAACCAAACCTAGTTTTAGTTTAACTTCTCTCCTTCGAATCTCCAAGCGCAAAAAGCAAGAAAACTTAGCATATATCATAGTTCAACGTAGCAATGAAGGTCTTTTTAGTTTTCAGCGAATCCTTTAATCACCCTACTATTGGTGCTGATAAATTTTTACTCGATGTAGATGCTAATGATTCTGTGACAAATCTTAAAGTGTTAATCACACTGCGATACAATGATCTAGACCCATAGCACCTTAGACTCAGTTATCACTAGTAAAGGATCTTAGAAAATTAGTCTTGCTTAATACTACAAGACTCTTCCCCAGAGCATCCCGTTATCATCTCGCTATCTAAAAAAAATACTGTATTATGCTGCAACATCTTCTGATGAAGAACCTGCAAATCCTAATAACAAGATTTTATCTATTATTCTATTCCTATCACTGGACATTTATCAATTAATATCTCTTCCTCCTACTACTCCTACTACTCAAAAAACTCTTAAAGATCCTAATCAAAACCAAAAAAAATACTCCTTTATTTCTTCTCTTTTTACTACTCTTTTTAGGCAATCAATATTTACTATTTATTTCCATGATGTGTGTGTTTGTGTAGCTCTATCTTTTACTACCTTTCAGACATACACATTTATTCCTTTTCAGAGATCATATTATCTACATGTAGCTGATTTTAAATTGAAAGGTTAAAATATGTATCTGTTTCCATTTTTGAGGTAATAAATAAGTTTAGGTTAATCTTTTGATTGTAGAAATCATCAATGAACAAGTAGTTGAGAGCACTTTGAACTCCACTTTAATAATATTTTTAATTCTAAGGCAAATCCTAAGCAATATTGCTATCCCATGCTTCTTTCAGTAACTTCTCATCAAAATAAAAAGAGTTATTTGATGTTGGGAATTTGTTCAGTGAAAGTTAAAAGATTAATGTATTCTTTGGAGGGTATTTATTAAAAAAGAAGGAGATGAAAAAAAATGAATTCATTTGTTTATTTTTAAAGAGAGATGCATGCATTTCAAGGCAAAAACACTTGTGTGATCTTATCGATTAACATTCCATCAAATAAACACTCTCCTAAAATTGTTCGATTTAGATTTTTCTTTTCTTATGCTTTTTTTATTTAAAATGAAATGGATTTATCCAAGAGTTTTTAGGCGTTAGTGAGTGAGTTATTGAACTTTTTAAGTTCATTTTAAAATGGATTAATTTCAAATTTTAATCTTTTTAGTGCCATTTTACATTATAAAATGCATTTTCTTTCGATTATTTACATGTTTATTCCTATTATAAAACCATTGAAGATGTATCTTTTATCTAATAAATATAATATCTTCAATTTAAACGAGCTAGAATCATCCAAATATAAAATAAGTTCATTTCGTTTTTTCACCATTTCTTAACTGTATGCAAATTATCAAACAAGCAACTCACTTTTATTATTGCTTCTCTTTCTACAACTTCAAGGAAAATACCTAAATATGCAAAAAGTTTGTAATTTTTTCTTTTTGTTTAATATCCTTCCTAATAAATAATTAGAACTAGGCTTTGGGGAGAAGTGCGCATTTGGTGTAATCTAAACCGCATTTTGAAGAGATAAGAAATAAACCAAGTATTTGCTGATTCTTAAATTCAGAGATTAGATAGTGGATGATCTTAGAAATCAAATAATATTTAAATTATAAGAAATATGCGAGATATTGCTTTTTGCAGACACAACAAGGCAGAGATTCTGGAGATAAAGATAAAAAAATCAACATTTTAGAAAGATTATATGAATAATCTGCTTTTAAGAAGGCAGAATCGAAAATATCAAAAACAGTGACAAAGAAACGAATATTAAATCGTTCTAGATTGAAACTGTGGTCAGACCAGAAAACAAAATATTCCCCTTCTTTAAAAAAATATCCCCTTTTCTCTAATAATTAATAAAAGTATCTTAGTCCCCCTCCCCCAAAAGAACATTGGCTTCCAAAAAAGATTCTCAAGTAAACTTAATTACCCTCCCCCTCAGTTTTTTCTGAGAAAGAGTTTGATTTTATTGCGCCAATTTATCAATATCGCTCTCCAGCACATTACACGCAGGTAATAATAAATATGCTAGAACGAAGAATATCCTCAAGAATACTAAATGAATAAAATTATAGTTTTCCTTTGATGATAAATCAAAAAAAGATGATCTTAAGAACGGTTTAATAGTCTTATTAATATATTATTTAAGAGATTATCAATGGTGAAACGAATGGGAGATACTAAAATAGCAGGATAAACTATGGAAAGGAGAAAGAAAAGAAATAGACTTTCCAAAAAAAAACATTAGGAGTGATAAATTAAAGAAAGATTAAAATATCATCAGGATAAGCCTAAAAAAGGGGGACTGCTATTTCAGAAATATGTAATAAAGGATCCAAATAGATTCATTCGACAAATGAGTATGCTTTTCTGAAGCTCATTTAGAAGAAAACAAAGTATTGTAAAACTCAATTCTAAAACTGCTTTTTTTTCCTATTTGGGTGATAATACATCATTTTGAACTTGCTTACTAACCTTTTATTTCAACAAAAACAACAGAAAATGAGCTGTTTCGAGTTGATTTTCCTTTCTGTATGTGATTACTCATATAACAGATGGGAGAAAGTTAAATTTAAATAAAATGCGTTTTATTTAGCTGGAGGAGGGCAGGATGCTTCGTACTATTCCCTTTGGAGGGGGTAGGATAAAAGAATATTCAGAATTCATAGGACATACAAAGGGGGGTTTATTTGTTTAAAACAAACGAACTAATATTGGGGAGAAGAAGGTCCGTGTGCTGAATTATTTTGTCACAATTTGATATCTCCAAGTGGGTTTTAAAAAGAGGAAATAAGGGGGGTTTTAAGGATTTTGAAAATACATGAATGTAGAAGTTGTTTACAGGAGGACTTTTGAAACTGTTCACTAAATTATCGTTTTATAAATTTAAAGCATTTTTGAGATTTAGATAATTGCCAATTGTATAGGCTAATTTATTTAAAACTCTCTCACGTTTGGCTTATTCTTTGAGATGATTGAAATTCGTCTGTGACTTTAGAAGTACCTTATCAGAGTTTGGGACAAAAGTGCGGGGCATACGACTAACTTAGCTCGAAAACGACGCAAAATTGTAATAAATGCGATATTTCAAATGAATGTTCCTCGTAGTGTTTTTAATATATCTGGATTCTTCTTTGTAAATCTAATAAAACCAGTAAAGTAGATGATCAGCAGGCAGGTCAGAAGATAAAAATAATGTAAATAAACTCTTTCTCCATTGTGGGATTGTCGCGGTAAGAAAGGAAGGAAAAAAGAAAACAAAAGGAACTTTTTATTGATTGAAAATGAGAGAAAAAGGTTAGGATAAAACATGACTTTGCCTTTGAATGGGGAGGGCAATAAATAAATTTCAAGGATCTAATGTCTTTGATAAATGCTCTGGTTCTCCTGAATTCTGATACTTCTATCTGTAAGAAGAAGTAAAAATTCATCTATTTTTTGTTTCTTTTCCTCGAAGTGAGTGGAAGAATAAAGGTGAAGAGGCTGAAAACTAAAATTGCTATAAAAGAAATAATTTACAAAATAAGGAGAGGAATACTCCATTGGCTGGCTTCTTAAGGAGCTTAATAAAGTATTTGACTTTACAAAAAATAGAAGTTACCAAGGAATCTATGGTATTTAAGTTTTTTTTATGCACTTTTGCTTTCCTAATTTTGTAATGTTCTTGGGTGATTTACTATGATGAAGATGCCCACTCTTTATGAAGAAGTAGGAGCATCAAATCAGATTAGAAATCCAAAATAAAACTCTCTTTCTCTTTCATTATAAAATCACATCATTTGGTGCTATTTTCCTTTATTTTTTCTCCCAGCAAATCTAATAATTTGGGAATTATTTTTTTTTAAGAGAAAGAGCAAGCAAATTGATAATTTAAATGTGTAAATGTAATGTAAGTAGTAAAGCCGAGGGCATAAATGATGTGTGCACAAGGAGTTTATGTAAAAGAGGAACACGCATTAACAAATCAACGCAATTATAAGGAGTACGCTGGAAAGAAAAAAAAATTAGAATTAGGGTTGTTTTGATGGATATTATATGTATTTTAAGTGTCCGCGAGAGCTAGTTTTCAATAGTGAAACTTGGTTAATTTAGAAGGGGGAAGGTCTATTTTCTCTTCAGAGATAGTGTTGGAATGTGAGGCACTTGAGACCACCTCCGAATTTAATGAATTCACTGACATCAATGGGATGAACGATGAACCCTCTTTCTTGGAGAATATGGATGAAATTTTCAGCTTCATAGTGAACGATGACGTGCTTTCCGATGACTGTGCTGTTGAGAGCGAATTCCTTTGCGTCTTTGTAAGTCAAGTAGATGATCTCGCATCCAAGTTCTCTGATTTGTTTCTTGGATTTCTCAGAAAAAGCGTTTTCATAGACAGCAATGAGATCGTCAGAAATTGGGAACATAGCAGTGTCCAAATGATAGAACTCAGGATCGATTAATTCAAAGCCAATGATTTCCCTATCGAAAGTTGATTTCAAGTAATCGACAATCTGAATGGAGTTTCTGTGTCCATATCCGACAAGAATTTTTTCATTCCACACCATGGTCTCACCGGATCCTTCGAAATGCATGTTCTCTGGAACTCTGTCTCCTTAGATGCCGTTTGCTCTCAGGTACTCCATGACATAAGCAGTTTCAGGAAATCTCTCATCAGTTGCAAATCTGCCGAAGACAGCTTTATCCTTGAGTGCGAAGACTGAGTCACCGAAGAAACAAAGTTCAGTTAATCCTTCTTTAGCTGGGACAACGGTCACTGATTCAGGGACAAGTTTCTTGTAGACAGCGACGAGCTCCTCCCATTGGGATTTAGCCTTCTCAACAGAGAATGAAGCTGACAAATCCATCCAAGGATTGATAACGTATTTCAACTCAAGGAAATCAGGTTCACAGAGATACAAGTGTCTGTTGCATTGGAGCTTCTTGTTGGAATGGCTAGAAGCAGTGGTTGATGAGCTGGTTGTTTCCGATCTGAGCATGTCTGAGAGGATGTCAGCAGAAAACAGTGCTTTTTTGACATTTCTTCCGTTACCTTCGCCTTTCAGTTCGGCACATAAGATATTTTAGATAGGGTGCATGTTCTCCTCAGAAGTTTAGTGATCTCCCTTCTTCAAAGGGCTGTTCAAAGCGGAAGAATCTTTGGAGTTGATTTCCTGAGTTATGTCGGCTAATCTGTCCATTTCACGAAATTGTTGTTCTGTGTGTGTGTGTGTGTGTGTGTGTGTGTTTGTGTGTTGTAGGGATAGTTTTCGAGTATGTTTGTTGTTGTGAGTTTTTTTTCTCTTGTAATTTATTTTTTTATTAATTAATTATCGCTCAGCTTGATTTTCGCAAGCTCCCTTTTCAACCCTCTCCACATTAAGAATCTCCAATTATTCTCTCTGCTCGAAATAAAGCATATTTTGATAAAATTGCCTACTCCGATCTACTCTCCCTCCCCCCTAGCTAAAATACATCCCCCCGACCCCCTAATAAACAAACTTCAAAAAAGCATAAATATAATTTAAACCAAAACACAAATCTATTTCAAAACTCCATCATCTTATCTCCTCTCAAATATTTACCCTTGATTTCCTGTTACTCCCAACTTTCTTCTCTTTCTCATTCAGCATCATAATCTCCTTTCATTTTTTTAAAATAGGTCTTTGTCTATTTCCCTCTCATAACTCCACCTATGTTATGGACTTTTTTATCCCTTTTCACTTACGATCGATTTATCTCCCACCTTTCCAATTCATTAAAACCTCTCTCATAATTATTCAAATAAAATACCTTACCCCATAAATATTATTAAAACTAGCTTTTTTGTACCTCTTATTCTCCCCAAGCCTAGAATATTTCATGTCATGTCATTTTTTTCTTGTACTTTTACTCGTTTTATGTAATTTTTCCTGCATTTACACAGACTGGTTATGCTTAGGAATTTCCATACAATGAATTTGCCAAACAAAGGGATACATTTAGAAAAAAACAATTGGAGTAGACCATTGGGTTTTTCAAGCAATAGAAAAAAATAAAATAGAAAGCTTATTCTCCAGGCCTATCTGTTGTTTGCTTTGTTGTCTAGATTGAAATTATCCTTTTTCATTCATCAGAAACGAGAAACGGGGGAGGAATTACTATTCTGGCAGAAAACCCTTATCATTATTCTAAAAGTCTCTTTTTTGAGTTGCTTAGCAAATATTCTAATAATATTAAAACATCGTAATTTTTACCCCTTATCTTTAATTCTTTTACTACTTTGCTTTATTCTAATTTTTGATATTCTTTTTCTAACTCGGTTCTGGATAAGCTCCATTTTTTTCTATTGACTTTTTCACTTCATAATATATGTGTCCTTTCACAAGAAATGTCTTATTTCTTTTACACACAACAAAAATAACTTTTTTCTTATTATTTGTGTATGCTTCTTCATTTTTATCTAAAAAAAAAGACTGAAGAGTTCCTGAAAAAATGGCAAATTAATAGAACCTATCGAAATAGCTGAATAAACTAGAACAATAATCATCACTAAAATATTATAAAAGTCAAAAACACAGACAGACTCCTTCAATATGGCATAATTGAACATATTGATTTTTCATTATGATTGGCAATTTGTTTGTGAGGATATTATTCGCTTATTTGTTGAGAAAGAAGAGAGATTATTGTATCAGGTAGCACGTAATTAAAAATGATCTGTCATTAATCACATTATTCTAAAGTTATTCAGAATGCTTAAGGAAATTACCCACTAAAAATTACTAACTCTCGAATAACTTCGTATTTAGCTTTTTAATTCAACTGACAACCAACTTTTTCAACACCTTAGCATCTCACACAATCGATAGGAAAAAATTTATAAAAGAATATTCAAAGTAATAAGATGCTAAATTCTAATCTTTTTTTAAATGTCAATTAACTATCTGCATGAAGATGCTACTGAATTTTTTTGGAAAAGCTGCTAAGAAAGAAGAATTTAGCTGCAAAAGTAAATGGCTTATATGTATATGTGAATATTTTCTATTTGTGTTTGATATTTTTGTTTGTCAAAGAAACACCTCAACAGAGATGATTTCTTATTATTAAACCATTATTGTAAATATAAGATGCAAAGGAATGTGTAGCGACCCTACTGATATTAAGAGGTTTTTTAAAAAAATAATGTCCTAATATCCTATGTGAAGAATTAATTTGATTTAAAAATAAAGTAAAATTAGAAATTATTGAAAGCCTCTCTTTATTCTAAAAATAATTTATTTGTCTTTTTCTTTCTATTTAGAGATATTTGAGCTGAAAGCACATACAAAGATTAAATAAATCAAGATAAAGGAAATGGATTATTTCTGAGTTAGCATTTCGGTAATTCACCTACAAGATCAACTCAGATTAAGTTCTTGTTTTTTAACAAGCCTATTGATAACAACCTTTTTCCAACACTTTTCTTATCAGTTAAAGAACTGTATTTTTCTTCGCTTTAATTAACTTTCTTAATCTGTATTTTACTAATTAGTCAAAGGAATATATTAGTTGTCCAACCAATATTCTAACGATCTTTTGTCCTCGTCTTTTCAGTAAAAATATATCATAATACGCAGTTTGTAATACATATTACTCGATTAATAATTGCTTTAAGAAAATAGACAGTTTTTCAAAACATATTTATTAATTATAATAATGATTTCCTTAATATTTCTATTCAGAATAGTGTTAATACTAGTACTTTTATCTGATTTTCTTATCATACTATTATCAAGCAAATTTTTTCTGCTGGAAATAGCAAGTTCATAATCTAATAATCAATTTTTACAAAAAATCACTCTTTGTTATAAATATCCTTTCTCTTCCAATCTAAGATCTAATAGCCTGGTTTTACAAACAAACTCAAATTCACATGGATAACCTTCCTTTTCTTTAGTGCTTGATTTATTCAATGTTATTTTTTGTTTAAGATCTTATTGTTATTTTTTTCTTATTCAAACATTTGAAATAATTTATCTCGAATCAAATAAAGTTCCTTTCTACAAATCAAACAAAGTAAAGTAATTAAAAGAAACGCTCTTCCCCTTCTAGCCATAACCATGGAGACTAATATCAATGTCCCAAAGACTAAAGCTGTGAATGTGCTATTCTAAAGCATCAAGTTCCACACATACATTTTCATCTTTGTGAATATCTCCTAAAACATCACTTCAAGCTAATCCCCATACTGCACAGAACAAGGCTAGGAACTCCAGAAAATCATGGGATAAGGTTCTGTGTGTCTAATCATCTTCAGCACTATCGGGCTATTCTATATTTGGTGCAGAGAGCAATTCGCTCGAGTTGAGTTCTGGTTAATATATTCCTTAAATTTCGTATGGTTCCTAGGAATCGTCATTGATCTTTTGAAAACTGTTCATGAAGAACCCAAAGAATGCATCGAAATTATCATGACACAAAAAACCTTCCTAATCCTTTCCGTCAAGAATCAAATCGAACTCCTCATGGCATTGATGTTGCCTACAGAATACGCAGCTAAATTTGTCAATATGGCATCGAACTTACTCTTTCCTTATCTCCTCATCAGCAGTGGTTCGCATTTATCTACTTGCCATCAAAGCGGAGGGACAATCATCTTCTCAATTTGTTTTGTTCATGGGTTCATAAACATTCTCGCAACACTCATGAACTCTGTACTCATGTGTATGGGAAGGAAAGGAAGAAAACTCTAATCTTTCAAATTCTTTATCATGATAGCACTTGTCGGGTTCTTGATCGTCTATATAATCGTGTTTTTATCGGAAGATTCAGTGATTTAAGAGCCTCGATGTGTACCTCTTCAATATGTACTTCAATCGTATGTGTATATCTCCCCTATTGCTATCGCTAGCATGATGCTGATTCTCTTAGCAGTGAAAAGCGATTAAGGAGAAGATGTCAGGTCAAAAGCGATTTAGCAATAATAGAAAAACGCCAATGATAATGACTACATAATTGGAGTGACTTCAAAGCTAGGTGGAGCTTATGGAGTGCTGTCTCAAGCTAATCACACAGATAAATCGAAAGTCACACAACTCAAGTAAGGATTCGGAACTCTCAAAAATTGAAATCTGCAAAAATAAACAATTTTAACTCAATCTTTTGATGATCAAAAGTTTAAATAAGATTATTTCATTTTTTGTATTTCCCCTTTGAAATCCATATCTAATGGATTTCTGAAGAATTCAATTTATCTTAAGAGTTATTAAAATCAAACATTAAAAAACGAAAAAAACTAAAACAAAAACAACAATTAAAATTTTGAAGGTACAATTGCAATATTTATTAAATATTCATTCTTTTGCTTTATTATTTTGATCGAAGCATCTTTTTAAATCAAAAAAAAAAAACATCAAAAGATCCTCATCACCACAGAATAATTTAATAAAATTAATCCAGACATCCAAAAAAAAAACTCCGCATTTTGATACTAAAAAAATTACTTCTGCTCGATGTCTAGCTTAAAAGAACTATTAGTGGTGTTTTTATTATGCTATTCTTAAACAATCAACTTGATCCTCTTCTTTTAGACAGTAACTTCCTCGAGGTTCAGTTCTTACATTTTCTACATTTGCGGGCTGTCTTTGGATAAAATAATAACATTTTTATAATTTGCAAGAAGAGATTTTAGCTTCATGGTTTTCGAATTACTTTAGCTCTTTTGGGTCTACTTTTGTATCAATGGCTGCACTGCGAAGAAGATTGAATTACAGTTTGCTAAGAACTATTGTTATCTAGTGATCTCAATAGTTACGCTATTTTATTTTAATATCCTGAAGGATTTGAGTTAAACTGAAGTGATATTATACTACACAAGCTACTTGATTATGTGTTCTTTGATGATCTTTCATGCAACAGTTTGGATGGATTATGCTTAAAAACTCTCGACATTTGTGCTGATCTTCATGTAAGGTGCATTATTTTCAATAAATATCAGTCCTGGTATCAATCTAGGGTATCTACATTTTATATTAGCTGCAATGCAATTATTGGGAATGGTCTGCTAGCATAGAAAACTAAATAAACGTTCTTTTCAAACAATATTAGAGGAATCATTGCTATCATTGATATTCGTAAATGTCCCATCCTATTAATATGATTACGATTGGCCAAAAAGATATTTTAAAGTATCTTAATACCTCTCGATTATAGTTAAATTGATTGCACTTCTAGGGTTCATTCTTATGAACATCAATGAACTGTTTTTTTCTCAGGAAATAGATTTTCCACAGAAGATAATTGCGCTGAATTTGCTATTAGCTGTTGCTTTCTCAGCTATTTTTCTTAAAATGAAATGGCAATCCCTCATAAAGAACTTATTCTACTCTAAAGTCTTTTATTGCACTTCTAGAGAAGATCTGCAAAAAGTAAGACAATAAATAGCATACCTGCCTAAGAAAATACAATCTTATGATTTGCTAGTAAATCTCTCTCGCGAGAAGAATGAACAGAGCTATTACAACTTGGAAGGATCAGAAGAAGGATCATTCTGCAGTGAAACATGTTTCTGCAAGGAATTCTATGAGATAGAAGAGGTTGTGAGAAAAAATAAAATAATCATGAACTTTTCAATAATTAATTTGGATCAGTGTAGGTATGAACTCTGCAAGGAGTTTGTTATGAGTGAGCTGCTACTACCTGACGACAATAAGTAAAAAATTATTTAGATGCCAAAACTCACTGAAGATGAAGAAATCCAAATTCTATTCAGATAAATCGAAAAAGGCACTTATAAAGCGAGGAGATTTGAAGGTTCCCTGAAGGACTTATATTAAATCAAGAAATTGTTCTCGAATTATCAGGGAGCACTATTCTCTTTGCATGCATTTAATAAAGTTGTGAGGTCATTAATGACGTTCTCTCCTTAGTAGATTTTTATTGACCTTTACTTTGATTGAATGCTTTTTAAACATTGTTGAAGATAAAAATCATGGACATATTTTGGCTTAAAATCACAATAATTCCTCGAATTTACAAAATACATAATAAAAAGAAGAACTGTGTATCAATAACCTTTTTTATTTCCAACTAAAGATTAGCAAAATTGCTATTTAAAAGATCGTATTATTAGATAGCTCTCAAAAATATTTCTTTTTTTTTGAAGAATGTCTTCTTTTTAGGGAGAAATTATCTGAGTTTGAAAGAGAGAGAAAGTGTTTGTTTTTGAGATAGATTTTTGGATTTTCTTGATTTAATTTAATAAAAATATTACGTTATTTTCTTTTAAGACTCATTCTGTCAATAAACGAGCAAAAATATTAAAAAATCTTACTTTTGTATGTCTCATGCTCATTATTTTACTACAATTCAAAAGAAGATATTTATTTTTCTTTCCCTCCTCTTTTATTTGGAGCCAATCAAATCTTTCAACTCATATTTCTTCTTTTTCGTAATCTAATATTTTGAAAGGGATTTCTTAATTTATTTTGTGTTAAATTAGTCCTCTTTGTGTGACTAAAAAAAAAAGAACAAAGAAAAAATTAATTATTTTTTGTAAAACTTGCGCGCTAAACTTGACATTCCTTCCCTCTTCTCAGCTTATTAAGAAACATATTCTTAAGGGTTCTGTTCTACTTCAAAAAGCTGAAGGAAATTTCATAAAAGAGTTTCAAAGTCTCATCAGGGCTTGCAGACAGATAATTTCCTCTCTAAAAAGCAAATCTATTCAAAAATTAATAAAAACCCACATAATAAATTACTTCAAACTAAACACAATTTTTGAAGAACAAGTTAAAAAATGTCCCTTTTGAAATATTGCTTGAATAAATGTTTATACAATCCACTGAATTTCATCTCAAATTATATCGCCCCCTTCTCTGCACTAGTAGAAATAGGCTGTGCTCTGGGAAATTGGATTATTTTTCTCATCTACCTTATTTCTTACGGCGAGAGGAATTATACGGGATATGAATACTACGACCACAAAGTCTTTGCGTTCGAAGGGAGTGGTCCAAGAGTGAGGGTCTCAGACCCTAATTGCAAGTATGTGGGGAATAAATAAATTGGAAATTTTTTAGTCGATTTCTTAGACTAAAACCATAAATATTAACTCTTACTGTTAGGAATTATTGGGCTATTGGTATATTTTACGTTAAATGCCTTCTTAGTCTATTTTTTTATGTGCAACTGCAAGAAAGTTAAAATCAAGAGATACTAGAAAACAGCATTAAGCTGCATTAAGCTAATCTTAGATTGTCTCTTTCCTCATGCCATGATACCAATCTCTTCTATTCAATTAAACGACCATTGCGTGACTACCTATCCCGGAATTTTTTTCTGAGAGAAAGCTTACTTAAGATTTCCCCTATGGCCATGGCTGTAATTTTGTATTTGATAACGGGCTGTTTTATTGCACATAAGGAAAACTGGCCACTTTATACTATGTTCTATGCATCGTTTAAGAGACTCTTTATTAAATGGAAGTTTTTAGGTAATCTTTTGTCATCAGTTAACATGTTATTTTTTGTACTTGAACTAGTATTGATTTGCCTTGCCAATCCTCTGTTGATATTGCTCTTGAGTCTGAGTTCTTTTTTTCTGGCATTAGTGAGATTGATTAAAGAATGTGAGGAAATAATAGCGATACAGTATTTACATTCAGTACTTTTTTCTAAATCAACTAGTCAATTAGTTACAGAATTAGATAAAATGGAGTTAACGCAGATCCAGGTGCTAGATTTTATGTAACCCATCTAAACGGAAGCTGCTTTCAGAGATCTAGTTGAGACATTTAAAATAAAAATAACTGTAGTGACTGATCTTGAAAAATAAATACTATCCAATGAGCCAGCATAGGTGCTTGATTAGAGAGATTATTACGAATTTCTTGAATCACTTACGAACATTGATGAAAGTTATTTCATATTTTTTATCAATTTGGAGGCATACTAGTAAGGAATAAGGAGTAATTCAGGATCATGCTGGTGTGATGATAGATTCAAATTGTTAATGAAGTCAAGGATGTCAGATTGTAAGTGTTGGTTCAGTAGTTCAGAATACTGTTCTTGTTGCTTAAATCTTAGAAAATATATTAGATTGAAAACCCTTAGTTAATAATCGATCAGATGAAGGCGAAGTTAGCGATATTTAAGGAATCTAGAGATACGCTTTGTAATTCTAAATAGCTGTTCTTTTGGTAGCTAAGAAATCTTAAGTTCGATGCTAAAAAATAAGAGTTAACTGATTTAATCAAATAAGAAGAAATTGATTTGAAATAATAAAGAAAATAATAAGAAATTGATTAAGAAATTCGATGAAAGATAGAATAAAGAATTCAACTGTTTCTTTCATATGAAGTTTATGTATCTGCAAGAGTGATGATTTTTAGAGATTAAGAGGTAAAGAGGGTGGGAGGAAAGAGAGATAGAGGGATTTGATTAAATAAGATAGTTGAGTGGGTATTAAACTGGAAAGACAATAATTCAAAAGACTTGAAATAATAGATTATTCTTAAGTACTCGAAAGGGGTCTCATTTTTCTTTCATTTTAAAAAAAGTAACATTAAAGCCTACAGAATATGATTTGGTTAAAGAATATAATTAATAAAAATCAACTTATTTAAAAAACTGTTTATTTTTCAATAAATAAAAGTGGTTCAGATTTGGATATTTTTGCGTGTGTCTTGCGCTTTAGATTACTATTATTCAAAAGAAGATATTTGCTTTTCTTTCCCTCACTTTTATTTGGAACCAATCAAATCTTTCAGCCCATATTTCTTCTTTTTGCCACCTAATATTTGGAAAGGGATTTTTAACCTTTATTTTGTATTAAATTAGCTCGTTTGCTCTTGCGTGTGACCAAAATGGAAAAGAACAAAGAAAAACTAAATTATTTTTTTAAATTTGCGCGCTAAGGCTGATATTCATTCACTCTTTCCAGCTTGTCAAGAAACATAATCTTAACATTCTGTTCTGCCTCAAAACTGAAGAAACCAATAAAAAAGAGTTTTCAACGTCTGATCAGGGTTTGTAGACAGATAATTCCCTCTATTATCTAATTTTTCTCTCTTTCTTTTCCACACAATTTTTTGGCAGAAAAGATCATATCCATCAATTGATTTAAAAGCTGCAAATCTTTCCAAGGAATTGATAAAAACCCACATAATAAATTAATTCAAACTAAACTCAATTTTTGAAGAACAAGGCAAAAAATGTCCCTTTTTAAAGATTGCTGGAGCAATTTGTTAGACAATCCACTGGATTTCATCTCAAATTATATTGCCCCCATCTCTGCCTTAGTAGAAATAGGCTCTACTCTGGGAACTTGGATTGTTTTTCTCCTCTACTTTATTTCTTACACTGAGATGGATATAAGCGGATATGAATTCTATGATCACAAAGTCTTTGTTTTCCAAGGGAGTGGTCCAAGAGTGAGGGTCTCAGACCCTTATTGCGAGTATGTGGAGAATGAATAAATTGGAAATAATTTAGTCAATTAGTTAAACTAAAACACTCAATATGCTCTCTCCTTCTCAGGAGGTATTTGGCTGATCTAATCTATTTTCTATAATATCTGTTTAGTCAACTATTTTTTCTGCAACTACAAGAAAGTTAAAATCAATAAAAAATTGAAAACACTCATTAACTCCACGAAGCTCATCTTCGATTTTTTCATTCCTCTAGAAATTAGTATGATACCAATCGTTTCTATTCAATTAAACGGCCATTGCGTGACTGCCTATCCCTAAATATTGTTCTAAGATAAAATTTTACTTGAGATTTAATCTTATGCTTGGGTTTTAATTATGCTTTAGTTTTTTGGTTGTTGGATTGCGTATAAGAAAAACTGGCCACTTTATACTATGTTCTATGCACATGTTAAAATTACCTTCCTGAACTGCAAGTTTTTAAACTATTTTTTTTCCATAGCTTGCCTGCTAATTTTTTTACTTGAATTAGTATTGTTTTGCTTATCCGACTCTCTATTGATATTGCTCTTGAGTCTGAGTTCTTTCTTTCTGGCTTTAGTGAGAATTATTAGAGAATGTGAGGAACTAAAAACGATAGAGGATTTGCATTCAGAGCTTTTTACTGAATCAATAAATATATTGGTTAGATATCTAGATAACATCCAGGAGCTAGATTTTATATAACCCCTCTATTCGGAAGCTGATTTCAGGGATCTAGTTTAGATATTTTAAATAAAAATAATTATTGTGACTGGTCTTAAAGAAAAAATACTAAATAAAGAACGAAAAAAGGTGCTTGATTAGAGATTTAAAAATAAATTTCTTGAATCACTCTCAAACATTAATGATAGTTATTCCTTATTTTTTATCAATTTGAAGGCATACTAGTAAGGAATAAGGATTAACTCGCGATCTTGCTGGTGTGATGATAGATTCAAATTGTTAAATGAAGTTAAAGATGTCAGATTGAAAGTACTGGTCCAGTAGTTCAGAATTCTGCTCACACAGTTTCGATTTTAGATGAAATATGATTATGAAAACCCTGAGTTAGTAATAGATCAGATGAAGGCGAAGTTAGCATTAATCAAAGAATCTAGAGATTAGCTTTGTAATTCTAAATGGATGTTCTTTTGGTAGCTAAGAAATCTTAAGTTCGATGCTAAAATCAATGAGTTAACTGATTTAATCGAAGAAGAAGTATATGATTTGGAAAAAAAAAGAAGACAATAATAATCACAATAATCATAAGAATAAGAATCATAAGAATCATAATAATCATAATAATAAGAATATTAATCATAATAATCACAATAATCATAAGAATCATAATAATAAGAAGAATATTAATCATAATAATCACAATAATCATAAGAATAAGAATCATAATAATCATAATAATAATCATAATAATCATAATAATAATCATAATAATCATAATAATCATAATAATAAGAATATTAATCATAAGAATCATAATAATAAGAATATTAATCATAATAATCATAATAATAAGAATAATAAGAATAATAATCATAATAATCATAATAATAAGAATATTAATCATAATAATCATAATAATCATAATAATCGTAATAATCATAATAATAATCATAATAATCATAACAATAATAATAATAATCATAATAATAAGAAATAGATTAAGAAATTCTATGAAGGAAAGAAAAAAAATTTAACTTTTATTTTCTTATGAGGTTTATGTAGCTGCAAGTATTGATTTTTAGAGATTAAGAGTTAAAGGGGAAAAAAGGAGGGATAGAGGTATTTTGTAAACTAAGATATTTGAGTGGGTATTTAACTGGAAAGACAATAATTCAAAAGAGTTTAAATAATAGATTATGATTAAGTCAATGAAAGGATTTCCTTTTTTCACGAATTATTAAAAATAGTAATACTAAAACCTAAAGAATATGATTTGTTTAAGGAAGTCAATTAGCAAAAACCATCTTATTTAAAAAACTGCTAAAGAATATTATTCAAATAGGAATCTTCGAATTGGAAAATTACTTCAAGTTCATCATTGAATTTTATGGAAAATAGCTTAATTTTTTTTACTAAATTAGCTCTCATATCTTAAGCGAGATAGATAAAAGGAATATAAAGTATGCTCTAAAAATCTGAATTTCTTTGAGAATTCTTCCATTCCTTTACTTCTTTATTTTTCTTTCTTTCATCTAAGATATTTAAATCGTATGAAGAAGAATCTTCCAATTAATTGATATCAATTTGTTAGCAACACCTTTTCCAACACTATAAAAGAATTCGAAATTCTTATGAGACAGCTACAAGCACTTGAAATAGCAGCTTCATAAATACATGCTAAGAAGTCCAAGAGTTTTTGCATAAAATCTATTTTTCTCTTACTAAGAGTAACAAACACGAGTTTAATTATCTTAATAATGTCAACAAGCAAAAGACGAAAGGAAATTTGTTTATTTTAAAAGTTCAATTTAACTGTTTGTGGAAAAAATGGTGAATGTTGCAAAGAAATAAAATGAAAATCTGGGAAAAAAAAGATAAAATGATTTAAAAGCTAAAAAACTAAATAGGCATATTTTATCAATTAACTCTTCCAATTCTGAAGAACTTTAACAAAGGACATCCAACATTACATTATTTCACATTTTTCCATCAAACATACTAACTGTTCTAATATTATTAATTCGTATCATGTCACCTTAGTAAAACATACCAAGAAAGAATCGATAGCTTCCTTGCGGTTCGATTTTGTTGGGGTCATCCAGCTCTGCGACTGAGGAATAGTCAGGGAAAGATGCGATTCTCAATAGCCTTTGATCCAGATGTACTCTGACCTCGAAACTATGTTTTCCAATCGCTTTACTTACAGATTACATAGGATTACCTTTAATGTACTTAGCAAGACCATAGGAATTAGAGTTATCATAGTAGCACATGTCTTATTTATAAGCTGGACCATTATCTTTTCCTTCCTCCTTCACAAGGCCAATCAAGAAATGATTATCTCTATTTCCTGGGCTCATTTCGAATTCAATATTCAATATGTACTTCTGCAAAGGATTGAGAATAGGCTTTAGAAAAACTTAGCCAACATAGCCAGTATAAGCTCCTTATTTGACTTAATAAATGAGATTAACATTCTTTGTGATTTCCATAGATTAAGAAGGACCATAAGTGGATTTGATCAAATTAATTTTTGATGAGATTGATTGTCCCAAGAAGTTGATGCTTTTGAGGTTTTCGGTAATTTGCTAGACAATTTTTATCGGCTCTTCAAAAGAGAAGCTACATTCAGCCTCATACTAGTTCATAAGGTTCAGGATTACCCTTCTGTTTTCTCCAGCTTTGTTCCATTTTTCTTTTATGAAGTTATCTAAATCCTCTTCAGCACTATCTTTATCAGAAACTATCAGTTACTTCAACTCCTCTGTCTCCGCAATTCTCATGTGTTTGTCTAATATCTGCTTTTTTACTTCCTCTTATTTAATAAAAAATGCCTTCGCTCTTTTTTAGGCTTCATGCACTTCTTTTTCGAAATGTTCTCGAAGTTTTTTGAAATAAAGGTCCATTTCTTCCATTTCTTCTATCGATTATTGTGAGATAATATCCCTTAGCTTCTCAGATAGCTCTTGATCTTTCAGTGGAGGATAAGTTTCCAAGATATCATTTTTATCAGCAGCTAAAACTAAACTAGTTTAAAGCAGATTTTATAGTGGGATTAGATTCTTCTAAGCACATTTGAAGCATATTACTCTATCTTTGGCATCTCCATCAAGGCAGATGAACTCACATGGATAATTCGGATGCTCTCTGCACCTCCACTTCAGCTCTTCCTTTAAAATTACTTTATTGACGTCCATATTATATTTTTCTTTTCTTTTTCTTGTTTTCTTGAAATTATTTAATTTATCATAAATGTATGCTCTTTCTTCAACCTAACAAACAAATCCTCCCAAACCCAACGAATTAGAATTATTGAAAACTATTTTTAATTGTTACTAAGACTACCTCACTTTTTCCACCTTATTCTTCCTCCTATTTACTTTCTGCTACAACTACCACAGTTGAAAGCTAATAATAGAGGCTTTATTAAATAAAACAAAATTCTATAAATAAGTTATATCTTTTCTGTTGTTTGTTCGGTAGTCAATTTTTTTTGTTAAATCATTTATGATTGCTTTAATTCCTTTTAAGCTCTCTAATGAATCAATATGGTTAAAAGCAAAAAACTAGCATACTATTTTCTAAAAAGAGGAGCTTTAATCTTCTAAATGGTTAACATGGCACTCAAATTGTTGTTCTTCATCTATCAGCAGAAATTTCAGCAGATTTTTACATCTTTGCATAAGTCCCAATTCTAAGGGGTCAAAAGAGTAATAATTACTGCAGGACTGCACCAGGCTATTGTTAAGCTACAATGATCAAATCTTTCAGATTCTAACTCTGAACCAAGACATAAACATAAGGAACAATGAATTTAATTAAATTAAATACAAAATTAAGGCACAAAAGTTAGCAGCTATCTCAAAGAATAAAATAATAGTGTATTTTTTCAAAAGCCAAACTATTATTACATTGGACTTGAATAAAGATTTCAAGCATGTGCTGATTCAAATAGCAGTAAAATATTGTATTGATTTACTATGTAGTTTTTTATGTTTGTAGTATTTCATCTATCATTTTATTAATACTTAAACAATATTATTATAATTAATCTAGTTATTATGAACGATACTTTACATATTCAATCATACAACTTTAAGGCTTTAATTTTGTTAAAATAATGCTTGAACAAGTGTCCTATTTGTTTAGTTTTGAAGTTGTTGCTAAGTTGCAGGTCTAAACTTGAAAGACTGATCAAGCTGGAGAGGGGATATAAAAGAGAATAAGCACCAATGTCGCATATTTTATTGCTTCTTAAATCTAGGGAGAGTGTTGAGAGATTGAGGAGATTCTCTATGGGACAAAACATAGATTACCCTCCTTTATCTTCAATTTAGTTGTTGCATAGATTTAGGGTTAGGCTTGAGAGAGTAAGGAGATTCGCTAAGGAAGATAAAAGAGATTAGGCTCCTATGTCTTCAATTCGGCTATTTTAAAGATTTAAGGTTAGGCTTGAGAGATTAAGGAGATTCATTAAGGGAGATAACAAAGATTATGCCCCTATGTCTTCAATTTGGTTGCATTAAAGATTTAGGGTTAAAATTGAGAGATTAAGGAGATTCGTTAAGGGAGATAACAAAGATTAGGCTCCAATGTATTTAATTCGGTTGTATTAAAGATTTAAAGCTAAGTTTGAGAGATTAAGGAGATTCGCTAAAGGAGATAACAGAGATTAAGCTCCAATATCTCCAATTTAGTTGTATTAAAGGGAAAAGGTTATGCTTGAAAAATTCAGGAGATTCGCTAAAGGAGATAACAGATTTTACACTCCTATGGGTCCAATTTAGTTACTATCTAGATTTATGATTAGGGTTGAGAGATTCAGGAGATTCGCTAAAGGGGATAACAGAGATTATGCTCCTATGTATCCTATTTCATTGTATTAAAGATTTAGAGCTATGCTTGAGAGATTCGGAAGATTCGCTAAAGGAGATAACAGAGATTACACTCCAATGTCTCCAATTTAGTTGTATTGAAGATTTAGGGCTAGGCTTGAGAGATTAAGGAGATTAGCTAAGGGAAATAATAGAGATTAAGCTCCTATTTCTCCAATTTAGTTGCTACCTAGATCTAGTGTTATGTTTGAGAGATAAAGTATACTCGCTAAAGGAGATAACAGAGATTACGCTCCTATGTCTCTAATTCGATTGTATTCAAGATTTAGAGTTAGGCTTGTTAAATTAAGTAGATTAGCTAATGGAGATAATAGAAATTACCCTCCGTTATCTTCAATTTAGTTGTTACCTAGATGAAGGGTTAGATTTGAGAGATTCAGGAGATTAGCTAAGGGATATAACAGAGATTACACTCCTATATCTCCAATTTAGTTGTCATCTAGATCTAGGTCTAGTCTTGAGAGATTAAAGAGATTCGTTAAAGGATATAACAGAGATTACGCTCCTATGTCTCTAATTTCATTATTTTTAAGATTGATGGTTAGGCTTTTGAGATAAAGGAGATTCATTAAAGGAGATAGCAGAGATTACGCTCCTATGTGTCCAATTTAGTTGCCATCAAGATTTAGGATTAGGCTTGAGAGATTAAGAAGATTCGCTAGAGGAGATAATAGAGATTACGCTCCTATGTCCCCTATTGAATTTTCATAGAAGTTGAGTGAGACACTAGATAAATTGATTAACTTTGCTAAGGGAGATAGGAGAGATTTAGCTTCAAACGATAAAATTGAATTTCTTGCAAAATTCAGTGAGATCTTTTATAGATTGAGGAGATTACTAATTAAATTTAAGAGAGATTTTGTCTCAAATTCCACAATATTTGCATTATTGAGATTGAGGCAAACACTGCAAAGATTAACAAATCTCATGGGGGTATTTTTAAAAACATCTAACACCTTTTAATCCTCGATTGTTAACATCATTTTCTATTGAAAATTATTCTCATCTGAATCCTTAGTATTTCCTTTATTTTCCTTCTAAGATACAGACAAATTCTCAGTCAAATTCCTAAGACATTTTCTTTATTGTGGTTTCAACATAAGGAGCTACTTAGGAATTGTTTTAAACACAGCTTTTGTGCTAATCTAAGGGTTCATATCCAAACAGATCTCAGTAGATCCTAGAGGAACTAACAACAGCCTTCGAGCAAGTTGTTCCTCTGAACAGACAAGCCAGTTGTCAAGGAGAAAGATGCATAGGCCGACTGAGAAACTATCAGTTAAGTATGTAGAAAGATCAGGATTTTTCCATCTCTCTGGAGCAAAATAAATGGGAGATTCCCTGTTATGCCTCTGCAAAATACAATTCACAGGTGATTCATATTCTCTTTTAAGTAGTTGACTTTCTAAAGTTGACGATTCTTCAAAGCTATTCTGTAATTAAACTGCATGACTAAAGTTGCTTAACTTAACAACTGCTTATCCTGATCCGTTTTCTGTGATTAAAAAATTGTCTAGTTTGAGGTTTCTGTGGAGTATACGATTTCCATGAAGGAAGCTAACTGAATCAATCATTTGAAAGGTCATAAGATTCTTTTATTCATCTGAGTATTCTCCAAAAATTCTCTGCAATTCCAGGTGATGGCTAAGCGAATACTTACACCTCTCCAGCTCTTTGACTACAAACTCATTACCATTAGCATCTTTGAAGAACTTGCACCCATAGAATTTTACAATGTAAGGAGCCTAGCAGATCCTCCTTATGCCTATTTCTCTGATGGTTTCTGCTTTATTGGTGCACAGTGAGAGTTTGAGAGCAGATTTCCTTTTTTCCATGAGGTTTTCTACTCCGAAGACTACCCCATCAACTCCAACTCCTAAAATATCATAAACTTCACTAAACTCTTTCCACCCCAGCATTATTCTCAAAGCACTCTTGAGTAAATCCTCAGTTAACTAAGTTTTCCTTTATCCTTTGTCGTTAAACCAACTGGCTATGTTATGGAGTTTGTGTTGTCTTCTCACTTACCATGCAAGAAAATCAAGATTTATCCTTTTAGAAGGAATTGGTAGAAGGAGAGAATCTACATGGTTCTTCAAAACGACTGAAAATAAGGGAATATTCAAAGGCCCTGCTTGTTTCTAAAGAAGCGACAACAGTATCGAGAGAGCGCTCTAATTTTTATCTCTTGACTTACTCAATAAAGAACATGCTATCTTGTAAAGCAAAGTACTTTGATTGAGCTGGTGGGTTTGAAACATGGTTGTTAAGTCTGGTTAAGCAAACTCAATATTTGAGATTATCGAGTAATCAAAATTAGTGCCAATATTATCTAACTGAAGGAGGACTATCCCCAAAGAAAAGAGATCTTATTCAAGGCCAATTCCTTAGATATCACCCATAAGAGGCATTTAGTAATTGGGTTCATTTGCGGACCCCGAATTTTCTGGATTTCTAGGGTTAACAAGAGAGGAAAACCGAAGATTGCACAGTTTCAGAATAATCGGATAGTAAGCGCTTGATGAGACTAAGAAGTGCTGTGTTGTGATATTTCCATGGGCTAAGTTCTTTTGATGCAGCAAGTTCACAGCATCAAGTATTTGAATAGCTAACAATTCCTTAAAGTCTTCAGAAGGAGAAGATTTATTATTCTCTGAATAATGCTAAATGGTATCGTCTAAGCTTTCTTGACACATTTCCATTTCCTACACAAAATAGATCTTCCTAGCAGTATTTGAATTCTCACGTGTACCCTATTCAGCACTTTCATCCTTTTCTGTGAGGAAGAATTAATTCTAAATATTCATAAAGTAATCGCTAGAAGGAAGTTATTTCCTTATGGCATACTCTCTCTCCATTGCTTAAATCTAGCAATTTGTGCGATCCGTGCATTCAAGTACTTTCAGAGCCACCTCTGCAATCCCATTCTTTTTAGCTCTGAACACTAACGCAAAAGGCCCGTTTGCTTTGTACCTAATGTCAGAATAGTCTATCTACTAGGTTACCATCAAGTCTAGAAACTTCTCTATGGACTGAAGGCTAAAGCTGCAGTTTTTGGTTTAGCTAGCAATTATTTCAGAAAGTACACTCATTTTCAGAAATATTTATTTGTTTGATTGTCAGATAGTTATCAATGATTTGTTTTGTTAGAAGAAAACTGAAATAATAGTGGGGTAAAAATACAAAATTATTCATATTTTCACTAAGGCATAAAGCCATAGATTGTTTTTGAGACTTTAAGAGAATCAGATTTCTTTTTGTTTCATTAATAAGCCTATCCCCTTCCCCCCCAACTAAATCAAGTATTATCTATTATTTTTGAGGAGTTTTAAAGTAAAATACTCTTCTTTGTTCTTTATTTTTGAAAGAAAAAGTGTGGAACCTTGAGATTACTCCTTCAAATAAAAGAACTGATTCCATATTATTGTACAATTCTGTATCTATCTGACTTGGCTATTTGTTTAAGCTTTTTAATTCGCACTTCTTGATAAACTTTGTCAGCTTTCAGTTTATCAATTATGCAGAAAAAGAAATATGATATTTTCTTTCAAAAATTTTCCCAATTATTTTTTTGTATTAAAAGTTTTAATTTTTATCCTCAATATTTTTTTTTTATTGATTTTTTTCTCTTCATTTAGAAATATAAAAGGACAATAAAATATGAGCTAAATATCTGAATTTCTTTGAGGATCTTTGCATTCCTTGACTTATTTTATTATTTTATTTCATCTAGGCATTTAAATCGGATTAAAAAGAGTCATCAATATGAGTTAAAATTAATTTCGTAAGAAATTCAAGATTATTTGCATAAGTTCTAGGGAATTATAAAAGATAATAAAATTTGAAAAAATAATAAAAGTATATTCCCTTTTATTAAATAATCATCAAATTCTGAAGAATTATTAGAACATAGGACACTGAATAATACATTTTTCACATTTTTTCATCAAATATACTAACTGTTCTAATATTATTAATTTGTATCATGTCACCTTTGTAAAACATACCAAGAAAGAAGCGATAGCTTGCTAGGGGATTGATTTTGCTGGGATTATCCAGCTCTGCGATTGAGGAATAGTCAGGAAAAGATGCGATTCTCAGTAGCTTTTGATTTAGATATATTCTGACCTCAAAACTATGCTTTCCAATCACTTTACTTCCAGATTGCATAGGATTACCTTTAATGTACTTAGCAAGACCGTAGGAATTAGAGTTATCATAGTAACACATTTCTTATTTATATGCTGTATCATTATTTTTTCCTTCCTCCTTCACAAGGCCAATCAAGAAATGATTACCACTATTTTCTGAATTCATTTAGAATTCAATGTTCAAAATGTACTTCTTCAAAGGATCGAGAATAGGATCTAGAAAAACCTAGCCAATATGGCCATTATTGATTTCTTATTTTATTTAATAAATGAAATTATCAATCTTTGTTATTTTCATAGATTAAGAAGAACCATAAGTGGATTTAATAAAAATAATTTTTTATGAGATTGATTGTCTCAAGAAGTTGATGCTTTTGAGGTTTTTTATTATTTTATAGGCAATTAGCTTAGGCTAAACAATAGAAAAGTTACATTCAGCCTCATACTAATTCACGAGATTCAGGATTGCCCTTCTGTTTTCTTCAGCTTTGCACCATTTTTCTTTTATGAAGTTATCTAAATCCTCTTCAGCACTTTCTTTCTCAGAAACTATCAGTTACTTCAACTCCTCTGTCTCCGCAATTCTCATGTATATGTCTAATAACTATTGTCTTATATCTTATTATTTTATCAAAAGTGCTTTCGTTCTTTTTTTTGCTTCATGTACTTCTTATTAGAAATCTTCTTGAAGTTTTTTAAAAAAAAGATCCATTTCTTCTATCGATTATTGTAAGCTAATATCACTTAGCTTCTCAGATAGCTCGTGATCTTTCAAAGGGGGATAAGATTCCAAGATATCATGTTTTTCAGCAACTAATACTTAACTCATTTAAAGCAGATTTTAGAGTGGGATTAGATTCTTCTAAGCACATTTGAAGCATATTACTCTGTCGTTGTCATCTCCATCTAGACAGATGAACTCACATGGATATTTTGGATGTTCTCTGCACCTCCATTTTAGCTTTTTATTGACATCCATTTAAAAAGTTTCTTTTTTTACTATCTTAAAATTATTATTTTAATTATCATAAATGTAGGATTTTTCTCCACAAAACAAATAAATCCACCCAAACCCAAAATATTAGAGGCATGGAAAATATTTTTTTTAAATAGCTAAATTTACCTCACTTCTCCTCCATTATTCTTAGTTCTATTTAATTCTGCTACAGCTACCAGTTGAAAGCTGATGATAGAAACCATTTTTTAATGGAAAATCATTTTTTATTGCTTTCTATTATTTCAAGGATCTCTGAGGAACCAATATGATTCAAACAAAAAATAGCTTACTATTTTCTAAAATTGGGGGGGGGGAAGAGGCTTTCATCTACTAAAAGGTTAAGTTGGTACTCAAATGATTGACCTTTCTCTTTCAGCAGATGCATACATTTTTACATAAAGCTCAATTCTAGGAGTTAAAAGAGTAAAAATTACTGCAGACTGAACCTGGCTATTATTTAGGGACAATATTAAATATTTTAGACTTCAACTCTGAATCAAAAAATAAGCAAAAAGAGCAATGAATTACTTTTAAATAAATAAAAAATTAAAGCAAAAATGTTAGCAGCTATCTCAAAGAACAAACGAATAGTGTATTTTTCAAAAGCCAATTTATTAGTATCAATAATATCAGAATCAAGAGCTCCTGTAAGAATAACCTCAACATCAGCAATGCTATTGATAAAGTGATTGGGAGAAGCGAAACGGATTCACTTTAGTCAAAATCAAAAAAGATTATTACCTTGTGAGATGTTCTAGGAGAAAATAGTAGAGTGATAACTCGCTAGTAGCAAACTATTTGTCTTAAAGCAAAACGTTGTTAAAGCTTCAGGAGCTGATGGCATTCTCCTTTAATCTTTTAGCTGGCTAATTCTTTAAAAGTGATATCATCCTGAAATCTTAAGTGATGATGAAA
>Ga0302271_10000777_pt1 | contig 31327 bp, 16 predicted proteins | sample III_Bog_N1_1_FD_198767 | JGI IMG/M metagenome (GOLD analysis project Ga0302271, IMG submission 198767) | Peat permafrost microbial communities from Stordalen Mire near Abisko, Sweden - III_Bog_N1_1 | ecosystem: Environmental > Terrestrial > Soil > Wetlands > Peat | place: Sweden: Abisko... | reverse complement strand
ATCAACTCACTAAATAAAGGAGGTTCATTTAAGTTGATGGTTTGATTATCATAGAGATCCATCAGTTGCGAAGAAAGACTTAGATTTCTTGAGTTAAAAATTGAAGATTTCTGTGAGACCTGAATAATACATTGCATTCATGGATGTTGTCAAAAGTGACTGTAAATTCTTTGCGGATAATTAAATCATCGACTACAGCATGCTTCTAGGGCTCAATTATGCCAGAAGAGACAAGAGAAACAGCAGTAAAAATGACTTACTCAAAAAAAATAAAATAATTGTGTTTGTTTGGAAAAAAAAGTCGAGACGGAAGCTGCACCTTTAGTCGATTGTCCTGATGAAGAAGAAGGGTTTAACTGCATAAGAAGTCGTAATCCTGATGTTTCCTATTATTTTGGCATCATTGATATCCTCACATGCTTCAAGTAATTTGAAAAATAGTCTCTAACACAAATAAAAAATGACAGTTATTTTTAATTCTTTTTCTTATTTTTTTTGCATGTAATTACTCAGTCCAAAGAAAAAATTGGAGTACTTGATTAAGAGGATAGCATTAGGTCCCGATGTCAGCACAGTCCCTCCTTCACAATACGCAGCTAGGTTTGTTGCATTCATGGATAATTGCTTTGATGAAACATCCAAGGCAGCGATAATTCCTCGTCCGATGATATCCTTACCCAGCTGCTAGAATCTACATTTCAATAAAAACAACAATAACAATTACAATAGCAACAATGACATGAACAATAATAATTATACTAACAACAATATTGGTTATGGAAATACTATTTCCTTAAACAATTTATTTCCATTGTCGCCAAATCCAAACTTAGGAGGACAAGGCAATCAAACTCATCCTCATGTTGCTCCACATTCTTTAATCTTGCCTGAAGCATGAGAGTTTATTTGTGGTTTCTCTTGATTTAATTATCATTCTTAGTCTCATATTCTATGTAGTTTTTTTCCTCCCCCCACTTTTCTCAGTAATAATTTTATTATTCATAAGAATTGTCCTTCAGAAATCAAGAAAAAATTAATAAAGTTTTTTTTTTCTTTTTCCTTTGTTATTTTTTCATTTTATGTTCTTAAACTCCTTGTTTTAAAGTGGCAAAACTATGTTCTTTCCTTGCTATTAAGTTGATTTTCGAACTCTTAAAGATTTGCGCTTCCCAAATGTGGAAATAAACTCCCCCTTTGAATTTTCCGCAAAATTTTAATTTCACAAGAGAAAAAACAAGCCAGATTAACAACTTTCAAGAACACACAGAAGATATATTTATGAGTGATACCTCCTTACATCAGCAGCCACCGAACTCATAGGGAGTAGATGACTACAATCTAACTCTAGAGAAACTCACTATTTTAGAATCCAAGCAAGAAGCAATGCGGCTAGAGAAGATTGAATTAATCAAGCTAAATGAGAAACTTGCTGCTGAACTTGAGGTATCTTTACATGTGTATGAATTTAAATGCAATGCTGTAAAAATATAAAAATTGTTGGATCTTATTGATTTAGCACAATGGGATAGATGGAATTTAGGTCTTTTTGATTGCAAATGCATTGCAAGATGTGGAAAAGAAGAGTAAAATGAAAGATATCATTAATGTCTAAAATTGCTTGAATTTAAGTTTAAAGAATGCATAATTGTGATGATAATTTTGCATTAATTCAGTTGTTTTTTTTGGAATAACAATTATTAGACTTAGCATGAAGCAGCAAGATAACTGGCACTTGAAAATCAGAATCTTCAAGGTAACTACTCATGATAAATTACTGCAAAGAATGTATTAAAGAAGTGAGAATGATAGGATGAAGCAATGGCGGAAATGCAAAAGAAGGATGGGATTGTTAAGATTATCTGAAAGTAGGTATTACTCGTTAGAGATTCTATAGAAGTTATTAAGGAATAAAATGAATTTCTTCTTTCTTTTTGAGTAATTCACTGAAAGTTGATTTTTCAATTCTATTTGGTGGATAAATAAATTATGAAGGACAATTATTGCACGAGAAAAGCTCTAAATCTTCTGAAAATCTTTAGACTGCCTCAGCGGAATTCAGGAATATGCTGGAGAACTTGAACTAAGACAGCCTGACGCAAGCAGCACAGCAGTAGAAGGAATTAAAAGAGAATAATAATATCAATGGTATTCCTAAATTAGCGGTCAACGAGAAGGAGAAATAAATCATTCAAGGATCTGATGCTACTTCTTCTATTGCTGGAAATGGAGTCCATTCTGAGTAGATTCCTTCAAATGAACTAGATGAAAAGACCAGAGGAAGATCAATTGGATATATTATGCAAACAAGTGAGCAAGTTCCTGCAAGAGATACATCAAATATTTCTGTTATTTCCAACAATGCTTCAATCATTGTACAAGAGAGAACCTCAGCTCCAGCTGTTTCAAGTATAAAAGACTAAACAAACCAGTTTTTTATTAGAATTGACGATGAAAAATGAAAGGAATTAAACTAAGATTTTTACTTTTTATCTATTAATTCTTTATGCTAAGTCTAAGCAAATTTTGAAAATCTTTCAAGGAAAAAGCTAATACAAGCCAGTTGATGGAGATTTAAAGCGAAGAATGGAAGAAATAACTTCTACTAGTGAGGGATTCTTCGCTGACAATGGCATCCAATTCGATATCAGCGACAGTCCATTCTACAAGGTTTCCGTAGGTAGAATCGAGAAACGAGCTGAAAACACTCGGACATTCTTGAAGAAATTTGGGAAAACTTTAAAGGAGCTTGTGAAATCTGGTGAGACATTTTCGTAAACTTTGCAGGCACTTTCGAAGGAGATCAACAGTAATCTCGCACTTGTCGAAGATAACAAAGAACTTTTTTCGATGTTTTCGTATACATCTGAGTTTTTCAAGGACTTAACGACGTTCTTTGAAGCGTTGCATTTCAATTTAACAAGTAGAGTTATCGATCCATTGAAAGCATATTGCGGGAAGAATCTAGATGCATTCAAAGAACTCAAGAAGAAAATGACCAAAGCAGCAGAGGATTTTGAAACCATTGAATTGAAAAATTCATAAATGAAGAAGGCTTCAGTAAGGAGAGAAATAGATTAATATCTACTTAAAATTTCTTGTTTTTGACATTTGCTTTCATTGAATAGCTGCTGAAAGATAAAAACCATTACAGCGCTGTGTTGAAGAATCACTAGCAAGGTGAGACTCAATTAATGACCACTAAATTTGAACTCACAGAGCATGTCAACAAGCTGCAATTCGAAATGAATTTAGAGATCTCCTATGGCATCTGCTCAGTTCTCTAATCTTTTAGTGTAAAAATAGATGTTTTTTGGGAACTTTTGATGGAAATAACCTTTGTAATTATTACTAGACTTTCAGTGAGCAGCAGCGATTAGAGTCCCGCTAGTTGGAGAGCTATTTGCAGTTATTTTAAGCTCCTTAGAAATTAAAACAAGGGTATTTACGGGAGATGAACAAGCGGATGAGTCTGTTGAAGGACTCGATTGTGTCTAAAAACATCCTGCCTGAAATATCAACGAAATGGTCGAAAAACAAAGGAGAGTATTTGCATGTCAAAAGTCACAAGAATAAGGAGTACAAACGACGATACTTCTAAATCGAAAGAGGGAATTTTTACACAATCAAAGTCGAAAAGAAGAACATAATTAGAAGGACACCATTGAGTACCTTAGCATTATTGAATTTCAATGACTCTCCAGATTGTGAGTTTGCTAATGCGTTTGAGTTAATATCTCCATAGATGCCGAATCCACTGCTGCTCATTGCGCCTTCGTAGAAATCACTGCAAGTAAAATATTGAAAAAGTTTGTCGTTTCTTGATCTCTTTTGGATGCATTTTTTGAACTCCAAAAGGAATGGAAGAAAGCGATATAAACTGGTATGGAGAAATATTTAGCAAAAGGACGTGGAACACTGGTAGTTTCAGAAAATAACAGTAGCGCTTATCTACAGGTGCTGGCTATTCGAGAAAGAGAAGAGTCAAATTAAGATGAATTGATATATTAAATCATCGCTAACAGTGAATGCGCTGACTGTGGGAAAGAAGAAGCAAGCTGGATAAGCTTGAATCTTTGTGTAGTGATATGTTTAGAATGCAGTGGAATTCACCGAAAACTTGGCATGAGTGTATCAAAGATTAGATCTTTGAAACTAGATAATATTAGCGATGAAGTACTGGAGTTTTTCCTAGCAAATAACACAAAACAAATGAACGGCATGTGGGAAAAGAATATCTTGAGTCAGTCTACTTCAAAACCTTCATTTGAGAGTTCAAGCGAAGTTAAAGAAAAGTGGATAATTGACAAGTATATTAATCATAAATTTATGGACAGACAAGAATCAAAGAACTTCGTGGAATTAATGTGTGAAGCTATGGATGCTGGAAGACTAGCGGATATTGTAGGAATCGTGTGTTTAAGGTAAATAGCGCTGGAAAGAGTGTACTAGATAAAGTAGTTCACTTAGACATTTTTACATTACGCTGCTGGACATTCTTCGCTGAATGTAATAGTATTGTTGATTTAGCTTGGAGCTGATATTAATGCAACGGATGCGTTGAATAGAAGACCGATTGATATTGCAAATAAAGCGGAGGTATGAAAAAATAAAGGAATTAAAGGAAATGATATTGAAGAATGGAGGTTAATTATTGGTTTTAATTATTTTTTGGTGGATTGTTTTAAAATAAAAAAGACGAGTGTTTACTAGTACCTTCTATCGAAGGAATGAGGTACTGGTGAGAAGAAAATATCCCTTGAGATATTAGAAAAAATCTGTAAAGAGTTTAGGGAGAAACAAGGCAGGAGTAGCAGTAGAAATAAGAGGAATTGCAAAAGATTCGGGAACAAATTAACATATTTACTCCTCTATTTACATGATTTGTCCTTAAATTATTATTGTATTTTAGCTGTGTATGTTCATAGAATCTCAAACAACAAGACATCAGAGGATTTAGATAATTTCAGTCAAGTAAAAATGATATGGATAACTTGTTTGCTGAAAGTGTAATGAATAAAAATACAAATAATACTTTTTTATAAAACATTCTCCATTCTCTGATGAGTTCATCAAATGCGTTAATCTGCTCATATGAATTCCAGTAGAAGGTAAATTAGTCATCAAATAAATGGGGGAGGAGGGATTTAGAGCAGAGAATGAATGTTCAAGAAACAGAATATTATGGATATTAATTTCATGTTAGAAGATGAGACAGTATTTAGAGGTGTGAGCTCATTGTCTATTTGATCTTATGGGAAATTAATTTAAAGGAAAACAAGGATATCCCATCCTCTCCACTAGTTGAAATCCCTAGTTTTTTTCAGAAAATAACTTAAAAATGTTAAAGCTTTCTTTGAATAATAGTATCTCATTGAATCTGTCTTGATAAGCCTGTTTTAGTCTTTCTCTCTCAAAAATACATTTTTATTCTTTTCTTGCAATTTTCGATTAGTTTCCCTTCTTTCTTTTATGAAAAAATAATTGAATGAAAGAATAGAAATGAGGGAAGAGAACCTCAGCTGATGACTAGGACTTATTGTTAGTAAGCCCTGTCCGCCTGCGAGAAGGCCGCTTAAAATATCAAACATGTACATGCAGTTTTTGCAGTTTTTGATGGTTATTTCATAGAAGTATCTTTGCTTTTTTCGATTTCATTCTAAACTTATTTCTTCTGCTATTACAGTTACTCCTATCTTTAGCTTTATGGGATTTATATCCCAGCTGGTTATTACACTGGTTGAGCTCCTTAAACTGGTAATTCTCTTTGCTATTGTTGCTCAGGAATACTACTTTAGCTGCTCGAGGAAGAATCTGAACTTGACTGTTGCTTTTAATTATTATTGCTGCTACCATTAGATGATTATTTATTCGTGATTGTGTAGACCACAACAGCTGGATCGATCACAACACTTTTGGATTTCGCTGATCCACCTGATCCTGAACTCCTTTAGCTGAGTATACTCTTGAGTTTCTTAATCGGAGGTGGATTATTTGCATTTGATAACTCACTTCCATGAGCTGATCCTAATGAACTTGAGTCATCTCTTCGCTTATCGTCTCTTTGATGATCTCCTTTACTTTCTTCTTCATCTTAATTTATTTTCTCTACAGTCCATGTAGCATGTCCAAAGCCGACTCCAGTTTGAGGGGCTAAATCAGCAGGTTGTTATTGCTGCTACAGCTGTTTCAATTTTTTCTAAGCCTTTAGCTTTTCTTCCGCTTTGGATGATGTATTCATCCGTGGATTACCAGGAATATTACTGGAAAAGGGTCAATTTTCAAACAAAATGGAAATATGTGAATATTAGCTAAAAACATAAGGGAATTCTATGATTGCTTATGATGCTACCTATCCATTTGAGGGTGTTCTATGAGACTTTTGTAGAGGATAATATTTACAAGTTCTCTTGTCTCCTTTCTTCTCTCTCTTTCTTCTAATTTACCACCTAGATATGTGCAGAATTGAATTTAATTTATCTCTCTAGCTTAAAATCCTTAAATAATACCTATCTAGACAGCTTTGAAGTTATTGAGCTACCAGCAGCATAGTTTGGATACTTCAATAAATAAAAATGTTTGTTACTCCATCTGAATTGAAATGATGACAATCCTCAAACCTTAAATGGTTGCAACATAATAGCAGATAACATAGTTCATTCGTATTTCACTAACAAAGCCCTTCATTTCAGTGCTAAGAGAAACTAAATATAAATGACTTAAATTAACGGCAAATCTCAAGAAATACCGTCATCCCTTAAGAAAGCATTTTTAATAAAATTATAATAAGCTACTTCTCTTTATTCTTTTGGTATTTTATTTCCTGAGATATGCTTTTCTTCCAACTGCTAGCTTCTTATTAAATTTTTTTTGTTGCTTTTGGATTTTTTAGAAGAATTGGGGAGGGGATAAGACCCATAAAGAAGATTCGAGGGAAGATTATTAGAGTTATTAATTTACTGCTAGAAGTTCTATTGAATAAAGCTTAATAGCTAATCTCCTGTTCGATGATGAGTTTAATTTTACGGCTTATGAGTAATGATTATAAACTGTGCATCACCACTCTGAACAGTAACAGCGGCAACAACCAAATAATTATGTTTTACATATGTTTTTTTTTAGTTTTTTGGTGTGAGAATTGCTTGGGTGGGATATCATGATATTTGTAAATTCTCCTGTTAAATCTGGTTCATGTATTTTTAATTAATTCGATGGTAACTGCATGAGAATTCGTGACTAGCTTGCTGAAAACACACGCGGTTATGATTGTAGGGAGAAAACTATTATGAGTTGAGTATTTAAATGCATTAATATTTGCTCTTTTTTTTTGGTAGTCTGTCAAAGTATATTGGAATTTCTTTGTATTTCAAATCAAATGTTGTTCTTTCATTTGCATGAGTTCTTCATACGAGCCATTTGATTTGAGACAACTTGATTCAAATACAAATAATTTCAAAAGTAAGAAATGAAGGAATTAATCTTTGGTTAACTCTTTAATGTAATTGTATGGATTATTTAAAATGTTTGGAATAAAGAAACAAAATTATTATTAGTTGATCTTAATAGTTTCTAAAATAAAATAGAAAAAAACTGGAACTTAAGAGTAAAAATCTAATCACATCAGTAGTTCAGCTAAATAATAATAAAAACAACACCCAAGTGAAAAACATTTGATAAACCACATTGAACAATGAGGAGAATATAAAATACTAATAAACATAAGAATTAAAATCAATTTCATTTATTCACAATCTAATGTATCTTATCATTTTCATGGAGAGTAAAATGTCAGAAACAACATTCTATTATTCAATTGAAAAGACATTTCTCAAGATACGTTGAATGAAAAAGAGAGTTCAAAATTCGTTCTATTTCAGAGAAAAATATAATGGTCAAATAATTTAAAAATGCATTTCTAAGCAAAAATATTAAAATCAAGCCTTTCAGAAATAATTGTTGATCTAAAAGTAAAGGTTTGGTGATTGCAAAACTCCTTTTTCGAACACATAGCAATCAGCATTGTTATATTTTGGATAGTAAAATTTCAACTAAAAATCTGCTTGATTGACGCCTTCCGAAATACACTAAAGAAAAGGGATAATTGTATCTTCTTTAATTTACAGCATGTTCTTTAAACATTCAAAACATTTTAAATAAATTATTAAAGTAGGTTCTAAATAGAAAGATCAGAAGCACTTTTATTAAATGTTTTTTTCATCCCTTTATCTTTGGCTATGCTTTGAGATCAGAATAAATGAACCAAAACTAAAATACTACTTTTGTTAAAATCTTGATTTATCCATTCATTACCTTTACCATTGATGAATCCAAAGTTTAATAGTTTTGCAACAAAGAAAATCCCCTCTATCGGCACAATAAAGCAAAGATAAAAAGGGGAAAAAACAAGAAATATTTTGTTTCTAGTTCTTATTGCTTCATGAATGCGTTGTTCTACAGAATTGCGATGATTAAAACTATAGATTATCAATTATGTCTTTATTGTTAGCGAGGGTGAAAAATAAAATGTAATGGATCAATTTCTCAGTTTAAAATAATAAAAATAGAACTAAGAGATGCCAGTGATTCTCGATTGATTGTGCTATTGTTCAAAGCATGTTAAATCCCATTAATTATTGAGATGGTCTTTGGAAAATTTTAAATAAAAAATCATTTCAGAGAAGAAAAAAAAAATCATCTAAATAATGAAAAAAGGTTTCATTTGTCTACTGTTGCTCATGCTTATGGCCTGTGAATTTGTTGCTTGTTAAAGAAAATGTCCTGGAGATTAAACCTTAGTAAATGGAAAATGTAAGTGTTAAGAATCCAAAAAAATTTCACTTGATAAACAAAAGTGTGTTCCCAACTGTGAAAAAGGTTAACTCATAGAAACTCAAGACAATGATATTTAATAATGTGTGAATGAGTGCCCATACGGCTAGTAGTCTCTAGATGGAATAAACTGTTAGAAAGATTGTCTTTTAATAGATAGAAGGAAAGATCGTTTAGAATGTTTGCCAACTCGAGAAAAATGCGTCAATGGTTATGTCAGTTATGATGGAAAAAGTTGCCTTGGTGAATGTCCATAAGATGAAAAGATTATAGAAAGAACAGGTTGGTATTTTGCGTGTTAGAAATGTTCATATTAAGAAACAATGAAGTATGTTTAAGGCAAATAATAATGTGTGAAAATCTGTGAAAATAACGAGATATATGATGTTTGGAATAGTGCATGTGTTGCACCTTCGAGTTGCTCTGGATTCCTTACAGAGAATAATTCTTTTTGTGTTAATTCATGTCCTGAATATGGAGGAATTTCGACATAAGGTGACAAAATAATTAAAAAATGTTAATAGGATTGCTCTCAATTTAAGTACAGGGTTAGATATTAGAAGCTTTGTTACGATCGTTGCCCTGAAGATTTAATTTCAAATCATTAAAAAAAAGAATGCGTAAGCAGTAAGAATTACTGTGATATTGCATTGTCAGCTAATGGGAAAGATTGCATTGAGTCATGTGGAGAAGAATTTTTATTTGCTGAATAAAAAGAATGCCGAAAAAACTGTGATAACTTTTCATATAAAAGCAACTATCATAAATACTGCATTGAAAAATGCCCGCCAGATACAGTTGAGGACACATAAAATAAAATATGCAAGGTAGACACTGACAAATGTAACTCTCCAATAGCAGCTGACGGAGAATAATGTGTTAAGAAATGTAAAGAAAAATATTTTACCCCATATAGAAAATCAGGTAAATGTTTAACAAACTGTCTTGGATTTGTTGTTGAAGATAGTTATCCCTATAATTGTTATGAAAAATGTCCCATCTTCACTATTTTCGATCCATTCAATTAGAAATGCCTGAATAAATCTCAAGATTGTGAGATTGCAGCGTCAGAAATAGATAGATATGGAAGGACTATTCAATGTGTTAAATAATGCGATCATAAAAATAGAAAGTTTATTGAATTAGAATCAAAGATGTGTACTACTTGTAGGGACTATTTTTATCCGAAAAACAACACTTGCAAGGAAAGTTGCTCTTAAGGAGAGATTACAGATAAGCATTATTTATTCTGCTTTACTAGTAAGCATGAATGCAAAACTTTCATTTCATTAGATGGTACGTAATGTCTTCGTTCTTGTGATCGAAAAAATAGAGAGTTTCCCATTCGTCAAAGCGATGAAAATGGCTCCACTTAATATTATTATTAATGCAAAGCTTGCTCTGATTTTTACTATGCTGGTGATGGTAAAGAGTAAAGCACTTGCAAACACTAATGTGACGATGATAAGATAGCCATAATTCCTTTGAAGACCTGCACAAAAGATAGAACGGATTGTTAATTCTACAACTATCCTATGTCGGCAGATAATAAATCTTGCTATCCATAATGCGCTTCTCGATAAATCCTAAAAAATTGGTATTGTGTTAACCCCTCGTAGTGTTCAGGAGTTAATGAAATCATCGATGAAACTACAGAACAAAAGGAGTGCAAAGACAAAACTGCTAAAGGATATTCTTGTCCTTTTGAATCTGCTGATGGAAGGAGATGCGTAACATCTTGTTCATCAATCAAATAAGTTGAGAAAAAAGTGAGTAAATCTGTTGCTCCCAATTCTACCAAAAAATGTGAAGAATGCAAATTGCCCAAAAAAATTTTTACTTCCAGCAAAAATGGTCAAACAATTAGTAAATGTAAGGAGCTCGTTCCTCTCGATAAAAACAAAGAAAATACTGATACTCCCTAGGATGTAGAATAATTAAAGGTTTAAATAACTAATTTATTCAACAGTACCAATTTCACTAATTCATAAGAAGTTATGAGATTGATTTCTAAATCGAATGAAGTTGCTATAAAACTCTTTAATAACCTAAAAAACGAAAAGAATCTCTAGCATGATAAGTATGCTGTCCTTAAGTTTGGGAGTAACAGCACAGTACTGATCTTTTTATAATTAGTGAAGGAAGGGAATGAATTGCAACAAAAGTTTAATATTGATGTCATGTTGAAGAATAAACCTCTCAATTTAATTCAAAAAGGCATAAATTATATTAAAAATGTGGGTACTAAAACCAGTGGAATCTTCTTTTCCATCATCAGACATCATCCTAATCGCAAAAAAGGTGAAGTTTGTTTTGATTATCCTGTTGTCTAAGCAACACAAATTGATCTGAAAACCAAGCAAATATTAGCTGCTAATGGCTAAAATATAGTTGCTATTTTCACCTTGAAAAAGTAATCTAACAAGTATGTATGTTTGAACTATGACAATACATTAACTAAAGTCATAAAGACCTCAAAACCTTCTCTAAATGGACACAATCTGGCATGCCCTCTTATTGGACATACATCAGTTTGTGAAGATATAAAAGGGGAATATCTCGATGAAGCTAAATCAAATTAATCTGGTAATAATAGCAGGATCTTAAGAGCAGGAGGAATATAAAGAATTTTCTTATTAGCAGTTGGTTTTGTTTTTGTTTGTTTGTTTGAGTTGAGTTTTTTTTTTGAATGAGTGTTTAAAAATAAGGTTAAGTTAAACAGACAATTAATATTATTCGTAATAACTAAGAAAACTCCCAAAAAAGAAAATTATCTAAATTGTCAGCAATAATCTGGCAGTAGCAGATATTGATCTAGTGAAAAATACAAAAAAATTAAGAGAGATCGTATGGTTTTGTGTGGAGGAATACAAAAAAATGTAAACTCATTATTTGAAAGGAAATTATCAAAGGCAGAAAATTAAAATTTGATTTGGTTGGAAAAATTAAGGGTCTGTAAGGAGGCACTTTCTCATGGGAAGGAATAAAATGGGTAGAATGAATAAAATATGAATAAGCAATTAATTGGACTGCGCTGATGTATGAAAGAGATTGATCAAGAAAATGAAGTTATTTGTATGTTTTACATATTATTTTTTTTTCTGTTATGGATGATAATAGTATGAGTGTTGATAATCCAAGCTAGTTATGTCAAGAAATCAAAGGAGTTAGTTTGGAGATTAATTTTTTCATGAAAAGAGAAACAGAGAGAAATAAACGAACAATCAATCAAACAAAACAAAAAACAGAGAAGATAGGTGCGAGCTATTCCTTAAGCTATTTTGATAAAAACCCTGAAATAATTCATACCTAAAAAAGCGCACTTTCTTATTTGTAATTATTGGAAACACCTAATATCCTGCAAGATACACATGCTGCCTAGTCTGGCTGCAATCGGGGTATGCGAGAAAGCTGACAGAAAAGGGGGAGGAACTTCGGAGAAAGTTCATATTGCCAGATCTAGTATTGAGTAAACTTTATAAATCAATTTGGGACCATCGCTATTAGATAATATCCATGTGACTCATCATCAGCAGGGTGTATTTCCTCCTTAGCACAGATTTTCATTGTCAGAGTAAACTAGAGAATTCACTGAAAACCCAAGGGACAAAACGAATTCTGAGGCAGTTCTCACTGGGATAACTAATCCTTTTACATAGCAGGGGAAATTGGAAGAGAAATAATAAAAAAAATCGCAGGAGAAAGTAGCTTCAGATTAGTTCAAAGTGAAAAATTAAGGAAGGCTTGATACTAGCAAGATCAATGAACTAAAGTTTGAAGAATAACTGAAGTTGCAGAAGGAATAAACTCAAAATACATTGATGCGCTTGAAGACATATGATTTATCTAAAACTAAAATACATAGAGAAGTGAGTATCAATATGAGATAAAAGATAAGTGAATTTGACGGTGAGGCGATTCCTCCAGATTTCGAGAAAGCAAGAGCGCATCGAGTAAATGAATCCCTATCTTTGTTTGAACTGTTTTTCTTGCCAAAATAAAAATTTATTTTATTTTTTCTTGGTATTATTGTTAGATGGCTACAAAGGTAGGTCCTGAGAAGGATATCAACGACATGAAGGAAGATGAAGACATTGGGTATTGTGAATGTTGTGCTCGGTAGATTTAACGTACTTAGCTGAGTGTGAAATGTAATATCTATGAATTGAGCTTTCTGGGTAGTGGTTATCCGTTGTATTTCTAGTTCATGAAGTAGTGCATGATGCTATTAACGCTTGTGCTCCTATCAAGTGGGTTATTTAACGTCGTTACAAATATCTTAGGCAGATAATCCTGCAAAGAGAATGCTTCTTCATCTGCTGCTGCATCCACTAACACAAGCACAACTACTTCCTAATAAGAAGAAGCTTGCAATAAAGGAGGATGGATTAGCTTATTTTCTCTTGGGAGTAAATCTCAGTAGAAAACATTCATGGACGTGCAAGGATATTTGAATCTAGCTTCTTTGGTAGCTATGATATTCCTTTTGCAGTTTTTCAGGAAATTGTAGCGAGAACTAGATACAAAATGTGATGCAGAAGATATTGCTGCAAATGATTATACTTTGATTGTGAAGAAGATTCCTATAGACTATGAAGCTATAAACGATGATTATGATGATGATCTCAAGGATTTCATCGAGAAACATGGTCTTGATGATAAACAAATGGAAGTGGAATCTGTGACACTGTGTTATAGTTTGCAAGAAATCAATATTCTCGAGGAGAAAAAAATAAATCTCATAAGAAAAAAATAGAAATTTTTACATAAAATAAATGAACTCAAAAAGGAAATCCATAATGAAATAGCTCATTAGAAGAAAGGCAGCTAGGAAATGCTGAATCAGAATCATGATCCACCAAAGAGCTACTAAAACGGTAAAAATCAATTCGTTTTTGAGTTTTAGTTTTCAGATAAATGTATTACTTCGCATTAGTTTTTGGAGGCACATTTACTTACCAGAAAAAGTACATTTTTTAGGCTGAACCTGGTTAAATTATTGGGATGTATCAAACGAAGATATTAGCTCTTCAGGGTGTGGAGGTTCTTTATTTTTTTTATGAAATCTTGGCTGTATTTATGGCCTTTCATTTAACACAATACCCCCGATTTTAACGTCAGCCAACTCCTTCACTCAATGCCTCGCAGAGTACAAGTAAAATGACGATGGAGTGGCAGGACAGCGGAAGAATCAAGGAGGTCAAAGAGGACTGTATCCAGATGAGTCCTTCATTGACAGGAGTGTCCTCGAGAATCAGGAGAGACGAGTCCGCAATTTCCTGGATCCTTTTGGTGTGCAGATGAAGATCCATGGATAGGTTTCCCCTAACAGCTCAAATAAAATAGTTTCCAGTGGATTCTAAGAAGCGAACTAACAGTCGGATTTACCGATTGTTGATAAGAATAAAGGGATTGACAGCAAAGACATGAAAAATGGTTCATTTAATCACAATAAAAATGAAGATCAGAATTAGCATGCAAAACTACCAATAATTGATGAGAATCAACTTGGATTGCAGACATCTAATTTATCAAAGAAAATGTTAGTTTTAATTGCAAATCAAGTCAACTTCTAAACTGCAATGAAAAGGATAGATATTTAATTAAAAACTGTAACAAGAAAGCTGCGGCTGCTCAACGATAAACTCATGGATGGAAAAGGCCGACAATTCATGAGATAGTATTTCACTGGAATTGCATTTGTCTGTCTTCGATTTGAATAAGGTACAAAAGTCTTATCTTTCTCGCTATTAACTGCATAAATTAATTCATTTCTTCTTCTTAAAAAACACAGACAAAGAGGACATAATTGAAAAATACAGACCAATTGGCTTTTTTGATAAACTACTATCTAAGACTAAATTGAAATCTAGTTCGATGATTTACCATAATTAAAAGTTGTAGATTTTCTAAGCACCAGATCCTACTGATGTATGTTGGATAAATTTGCATTATTCCAATCGAGAAAAGCTCAAACGAAGGATCCAAGGGGTTTTCTTCACAGCAGCATGTTTATTAGGATGTGCTTTTGCGATTTACATATTCCATGATTTCTAAGAGTCAGACTTATAAGCTGGAAGTACTTCAGGATCGTTTAGACAGTAAATTGTCTCATCGATGCTAGCTGTCTTGATCTCAATATTAAATACATTACTAGCTTACATTCTATAAGCCACCAGCAAGTATGATATTTTGATTTTTAGCTTGATTTGGAGTATTTTTTTTCATTGGTAATTGTTGTTTTTTCCCTCCTTTTAAAACCTCAGTTATTGCAAATACTCAACTAGGACAGAAATGAATATCTTCATTGCGAAAGGTCTTTCAATTGCGAGATTCATTAACTCAGCTATTATTAGTTTTGTTATTTAAGTTGTAATGTCATCAAAGGACTCTGAAGATTCACTCTTTGGGGAAGGTAATAAATAAACAGAAACGAATTCTAATTTTATTTCACTTTTTCTCAGCAAAAAATACACACAATTACAATCTTTTTTTTGTTTTTGAAAAATCACAGGTGGTTTAGCAGAAAATGCAAATTATTTTATGATCTCAAACTGCTTCATCACTGCAATTGCGTAGATATTGAACCTAGATTACTATTGGACGATGTTTTTGAGATATATTGAACTACGAAATGGTGAGACTTCAGTCTTAACATAACTGGAGCTCAATGAGTAAGAAATATAAACCCCCTCCAAAACCAAAAAAAGATGGAAATTTTTAACTAAACGTATTTTCTTAGATTATTCGAAAACCCAGAGTTTCCGATCGAAGAGCGATATGCCCAGTTACTCATGACAATGTTTACGACGGCATTTTATTGCCCAATTGTTCCTATGACAATATTCTGGTCACTTTTTGGAATTTTTATGCAATATTGGATCGATAAAGTAAAAAATACAAATATTCAAATTATTTTTATTTTATTAAAATATTAAATTAATTCTCTCATTTTTTATCTATGAACAGTATAAACTCATCCGCAGATCTTCTGTTAAATTCAATATGAGTGCTGAATTGAGTATCGAAATGACTGAACATCTGGAATACTTTCTTCCAATCTAAAGTGTAATCCAATTATTTTAAATAAAACTAAAATACCCTTTTTAAATTTGAAAATATTTACTTATTTTATACCTTAATTTGCTCTTAGATATCAACTCTGATCTTTTATTAATATGTAAACGGTGGAACTTGGGGGCTAGTTTCAATTCTTGGAACGATATTAGGTCTTCTTCATGCATTTCTCCCAATGTAAATGATAAACGAACGCTTGTTCTCAGTGGAGAAAGCTGAAGCAAATGTTCTAGACTATTAAGGTGCCTCTAAGTTCTTCATAACTGATTACAGTCGTGAGAACCCAATCTACAAGGTGAGTGCTCGACAAACTCACGTAATGAAAATGATCGAGCAGATTTCAAACTAGAAATCATGCATGCGAGCAAACACAATTAAGCCGAATTTAGGAGGGGTTGTTGGCTCAAAAGATAAAACCCTAAATTACGGATAAAATAACAAAGATATCCTGAATCTTGAGAACTTAAAGGAAGAAGACAGCGGTTTAGAAAAAGGTGACAGTGAAGTACATAATGTTGGTAGCTCTGATAATGTGATTTAACTGCAACCACCTAAACCAAATAAATAAAATATTTTCGTCTCCCCTTCACCAGCTAGCCCAAAAGATAAAATAGATCACATTATATGTATCTCTACTGGTAACAATACACTCTACATTTCAAGCATTCAGATGTCTCTTTCGTTTTCTCGACCTATTTAATTTGTTTTTCTTTGAATATTTTTCTCAAGCGAAAATTTCCGATACAATAATCCTCTTTGATGAAGAACCATCCGTCAAACAACCACCTCAAGAAAGCACTGGAAATATACGACGAATGAACTACATGGCGAACAAAGACTCCACAAATGAGACTAATTTGAACCTTATCGAGGAGGAAGAGGAAGAAAACAACGATGCAAATGATATCAGAGTTATTGGAATTCAGAGCATAAACAGTCCAAATACTACAACAACACATAATAATATTTTAAATACTTTCTAGTTCTTAAGCTAGCAAGGGAGTTAAGATTTACATTTGAATAATCTAATCGATTAAAGCAACTCCAGTGGAGTTTAATCACCAAGAATACATAATAATATTCGTGAGAAGAAATAATAGCATTTTGGACCGTTTAGTATTTCAGGCAAACAACCGAAAAAAGATGATTAAGACGAAAACGAGGAGATATAAACACCAACGCATCCACTTCCTCGAGGGTTCAACCACAATGGAGTTCTCGATGCAGCAGATCTAGCATTAACAGATAGGGAAACATTTAGAAATACATCAAAGTCACCAAATTCAAAAGGAATAGAGATTCATCCAGAAGATGGTATTTATACGCCTGAAAGAGAGGAAGACTTAGAGGAGAACATGGAAGATATTAATAATATGTCTAAAAAGGAATCGTGGAGATAATTGGAATCTTCTGAGAGAAGTTCAGATAACAATAACAGTTTAAATCAATAGGAATTCACAGCTAGACCATTTAATACCATCAGTTAAGCAATAGAAGCACTCCCAGAAAAGGAATAGCGAATCAAAGAGAATTTGAAGAATTAATCTAAAGGCGATCAAAGATAATTACCTGAAAGTTAAGTTAGAAATAATAAATTACATATTCAGAATGAACCTAGTAAGTCAATGCCGATTGAAGAGAAATAGCAAGTGAAAATTAAAATTAATAATGTCAGTGAATTCTCTTCTCCTAATCTTGCCCCTGCTGTGAAGATAGAAGATATTCATGTTAATTAGATTTACAGTGAGGACAATAACAGCGCAATTCAGCAGGGTTTCAAAGGATTGCAATCGAAGTGAATGAAGTTCAAGTTTGCTTAGTGATCGCGATATGCATGAACTTATCTAAAATCGATTTTTTTCGAAAACCATCAAAGAAAGAAAAAAAATGCTTCCTTTTGAATTGGTTCTCTTTGAAATGGATTTTATCTTCCAAATGAAATATGAGAGCAATCTTGGAGATATTAAAACTATTTTAAGGAGAAGATCATAAAAAATGCAACCCAATTAAGCTAGCTATTTCAGCTCATTTAGCTTTAGTTATGAAGCCAGTACATTCTGAGAAGAAGCAGCGTATGCAAATAAGCAAGTACGTTAATCCCAACATCATCATCATCATCATCATCATCATCATCATCATCATCATCATCATCATCATCATCATCATCATCATCAGCATCCTTCTTTTTTTTTAATTTTATAAATGAAATATATAATATGTGTTTAATTCTATTTCTTATTCCTATTTTCCCAGTATTCACTCAATCTCCTATTGTGTGTGTGTGAGTTAGAAGTACTTGCCCCTTTTATACTCTGAAATATTTTCTTAAAAAAAAAACTAAAATATCTTAAAATGATCATTCATAACAAAAATAAGCTTTTTTGATAGTTTGAGTGAAAACATAAGACAATAATGAAATTTAAATAAACAAAAAAGCTGTTCAAAGTAGAAAGATCATTATTATTTTATTTGTAAAGAAAAAAGAATGCATTAGTATGTAAATTCAAAGAAGATATGCCTTTTGAGAGAGAATATTTGTGTATCCTTTAATCTAAAGAGAACATAGAAAATTACTACTAGAAATTGTTCTTTGAATGTGTTTAAGGGGAGAAATATCTTTAAAATCAGCTTTTTTTCAAGTCGTTTAGCTGATCAGATGATAGCTAGCATGATGAAGAAGAAATAGCACTTCTTCCAAACATTAGGAGGGTTTATTGTTTTTTCTTCTTATTTTATTTGCAGTCTGTGGTGTTGTTGTTTGTTCTTAGTCTTCTTATCTTTTGAAAGGCTTTGGAGACTAGAAAAAAGCACTGAATTAACACAATATCTTGGGAGGAGAATCGATGATAAAGAATCGAAGGAGAAGCGAATAGGAAGAATAACTAAAATTTAATTAATAGACATTTAAGTGAAAAAAAAACCAAGGAAGACACCATTACTCATAATGTTTGACGCAGTGAAGAACAAGCTCAATAACGTGAAGAACGATATCTACTCTGCGGTTTATGCTCCTCCTACTGAATCCACATTCTTCAAGGAGGGAAAACTCACACCGTAAGAATACCTTGCGAGCGGTGATCAGCTCATTGGGATGTGTCCATAATGGAAATGGATGCCAGCAAGTGCTGATAAATATGTGAACAAATATCTACCCCTAGAGAAGTAGTACCTCCTCATGCAGAAAGTCCCTTGCGATCAGAGAGTCAGAGAACTCATGGAAACTATCTCTGTCAATGCTGTAGAGGTAATAACGAAGATAGGAGGGAAATGTGATGTTTAATTGTATTTTTTTTTGAATTAAAAATGTTAGAACGACGATGAGATCTTGATCAGTGATGGAATGGCTACTGAGGATAAAAATAACGCAGCTCTAGAGGGTGCAGAGGTGACTGGGAAAATGGTTAATTTGGAAACAAAACAGCATTTCATAGAAGGTGAGAAACAATCAGCAGAAACTGCCAAGGTGTAAGATGGAAAAGCACATCTAAATGACTAAGAAGACGATGAAAATGTCATTGTAGTTGAAGCGCCTATTGAAAGGAGATACTACGATCTAGCAATCACTTATGATTTAGCATATTACACTCCACATTTGTTTCTCACTGGGATAGACGAAGATAATGTACCTCTGAAGCAACAGCAGATCTTCGAAGACATCGTAAGTCACTACTCCAATAAGACTGTCACCTTCGAAACCAACCCATAGACAGGTAGTCCAAAGAAAAGGGAAAGATAGAGGAAATAGATGTGGATTTTGAATTTTGGAAGAGTAGATTTTTTATTATTTTTTTGATTTATTTGTGCAATTCTAATAGGTATTTAGTCAGCTTCATTGCACCCTTGCAAGCACTCTTAGGTGATAAAGCACATGATCGATAACATTCAAGAAGCAGGAGGTGTGATTCATAGTCACTAGTGTCTGTTTGTGTTCTTGAAATTCCTGCAATCAGTTATTCCAACAATCCAATATGACATTGCAGGGGAGATTATCTTTGATGAATGATTTGAAGAAACCAAAGAGCAAAAAATGAAAGAAATTGCTGTTTGTGATATGTTCTTAGTGCATGTTAGTATCTTCTATTAGATAAGAGAGCACAATATGCTGCAGGGAATCAAGAGATAGAGATTGAAAATAATTTTAAAATAATTTATATAATTTAATTTAAATATTAAGAAAGATATGATAAAATTTTTTGTTGCTGTTGTTGCTGCTGTTTGATAGAGTGCTAGCTTTGACACACACAATGTAAACCTCACCTATAAAGAACACGTATGTGCAAATAAAGATGTGTGTGAGTCAAAACAACGAGAAAAATGGGAACGATTCCATAATAATAAGCTCATTTTTTGTTTGGCTTACATGTGTTGGAATCGTTCACATAATTGTAGTATTGAAATAAATGGGTTTTATAAATAAATTAGTATTTTTTGTATTATGGTCTTACACAAAGGTATAGAGAGATAGAGAGAATCCCTCAAGGGAGTTACTTCTCTTCAAGCTCTTCTTGTTCTTGTTCCTCTTCGTGATCGATGCCTTCTCCCTCCTCCTGAGCTTGCAATAATTGCTGCTCTTTCTGTTCTTGCTCTTCTTCCCATGCTTCCTCTTGAGCTTACCCTTCTGACCATACTTCTTCTAAGGCAGCAATCTCAGCTTCACTTTGGATAAGTGGTAGCTGTTGTTAGGAAGGATCTAGGCCTTCTAATTCTTCTTCTTATACTTCTTGATTGTTGTTGTTATTGTCTTCATAGTTAGTTTATTCAAGATTATTATTCTCTCCTTGTTCTTCTACTTCTTGTTATTATTCTTATTCTTAATCTTCCTCAAATTGTTCCATTTCGTCTTCATCTTCTTAAAATGGGTTACGAAGGAATGGCACAATATGCCGATTCGCAAACTCAATCGTGTATTCGCCTCGCAATCCGAAGTAAGCCTAAAAAAGTAAAAATCAGCTGAATAAAGTGAAACTAAAAATTTTTGTGCTGATCTTTGTTACTTTCTCAGCCGAAGCAAAGTCAGAGAAGCTCACATCAACAATCTTCTCCATTAATCTAGGTTTCAGTGTCTCGATCTTTCCGAATTCCTAGAGTTTAAAAATTAACCAAAAAAATACAATTTAGCTTTCTATGCAATTCTCTCATTCTCGATATCTCATACCGTTAATTTTCCCCTGAGATCTTGCAAGGCTACATCTTGTGCTGATGAAAAGCTGACCTTCAGAGAGTAATCAAACTAATTACTGCTAAATAGCTCCATCCCTTACAGCTTATTCAGATCTTCTTGACTTTATGCTTTTTGTAGTAAATCCTTCACAGACTTCACTGCATCAATTCCAGCTTATGCTTCCTATCTCAATGGATTATCATCTCCTTGTTCACGCTGCTTAATGAAAATCATGACTTTTAGCTTCTCCGCGAACTTCAATTGCAAGACTCTCTTAGCATCATCGAGGATTTTCTATTTCTTCTTAGCCTCAATGTTCAGCTAAACACGCTGAGAAGACTAAGAGGAATATGAAGAAGAAACATGGGAAACATTATTATAAGTGGCTATAGCTCCTGCTGTTGTTGTTGTTGTTTCAACCTTCTATTTCTTGACTAAGCCTGGTTCATTACCCTCATTGTTCGAACTGTTAGTATTATTATTGTTATTCTTCTACTAATAGTGATTAGTACTATTAGCATATGTATACCCAGTGTTGTTATTACCTTTCTGTCCATTCTCTCCTTCTATCTATTGCTATCTAAGTGGTCTTGGTGGTACAGGTGTTCTATTAGCTTACACAACAATTTAATCGATTTTAAATGGCTTTTCTTTGGACTCAATTGCTTTCTTCGCAGAATCTTCACTCTCAAACTTCACAGAAGCAGTGAAATCATCGATTTTATCATACGAAGACACAGCTCCAAATCTATGCGAGAAATGGCTGCTGATCTTTTAAATATTGTTCAGTTTCGCTGGAATATGGAAGATAAATACCTAATTTTTGGATTGACTCTGAGAAGATACCATGCTCGAAGTTACAGCAGAAGAGTTGGTATTGTTGTTACTATTATTATTCGCTTTTGGTAAAGCAGGCTTGTAGATAGTACCTGCTACTGCTGTTGGCACAGGTGGCTGAACTCCAGGCAATCTCCCAGGGAATATCCCTGGAAACGGTGCTAAATTAGCGAATTAAAATGCCTACATCTGCTGCATCTGCATAAGACTTGGATTGTTCGCTTATTACATCATGCTTGTGAATGCCAAAGCAGAGACAGGATTGCCTATCATCTTCGTAGCAAATGAAGGCAATGGAGCAGCTTATCCTTAGTTCTATCGTTGATTTCCATTGTTGTTGTTATTATTATTATACTCATTGTTCCTCCTTTTGGGATTATAATTCTACCCATTTCCACTTGAGTTATAGCTGTTATTATTCCCATTGAAACTGCTGCTGTTTTAGAACTTCTATGGGAAAGCATGTGATGTTGTGGTTGTTGTAGATTGTCTCTTTGATTGATGCTAATCATCATTGTCATTATTACTGTCTCGTCTGTTCTTGTTGTTATTATTATATTAATTTCTATTTCTGCTTTAATTTTGTTCTGAATCACTACGATCTCCATCACTTCGACGTTTCTCTGATTTATCTCTATCTTCTTCATCTTCATCATCGTCATTCTTACTTTGCATGCTCTTTTTACTATGCTTTCGGTCTAGAAAGAGAAGAAAAATTGAAAATCAATATTTTTTAAAAAAATTCTTGTCTGTTCCCCCTTTTATAACTCTCTTACTGCTTCTTCTACTCCTCCCCCTGTGGTCTTCATCATCATCGTCACTCAGATCAGAGCCACTGCTAAAAAATGATAACCAAAGAACAGATTAGAGAGATGGAATATCTAATATCATAAAACTATCATTTCTACTCTGAATAGAAGTTCTTTCGATAAAGATCTTGCTCCTTTTCATCATTCTCTTCATCATCGTCATCATCGTTGTTTCTGCTTTTTCTGCTATCTTCTTCAGCAAATACTACCTTAGCGATCTCTTTACTTAGCCATTCAGTGTCTTAGAAACAAACAACCAAAAAAAAACAATCAGAATAAGAATAACTCTACTTCTCTACCAAATTGAAAAGCAAAACAATCAAACAATTATTACTTCCTTTGAGTTCATTTTTGAGTTCTCTTTGTATTCTATCCTCCAATGCTTGCTTATTTGAATTCCTTGACTGCTATTCTAGGAAATCCACAACCAATCCTTCTACTTCCTTCACAACCTCATCAGATCGAGAACTGTTTCGAAACAAACAATAATTATAACTTGTGCATATGTGCTTTTTTAGATCTTTCATTCATTTTTACGAGTGCTAGGCTGCATACTTCTCCTCAATGACTTGATGAATCCTCTCGAGCTGTATTTTTGACAACTGCATTATACTTATTCCTGATCCTTTGCTTTTTTTTCTAATTTTTGTTTTGTTTCTCTTGCACAATCTGGTCTCTTTAATTTTATTGTTTTTTTTGATTTTTTAATATTTCCTTTATTTGTTTTTGTTTTTCCATTGACAAAAATATGCAAAAAGACTCTATGTTTCCTAGTGTCTGTGTGTGTCTACATGGTAGCATCATAAATTAATTCAGTTCCTTATTTATCTTGCCAATCCCTTTAATTTGGCAATTTTCCCTCTTTCTTTCACATTTTGTTCTTTATTTGAATTCTACAAATATTATGAATTCATCTGCATTATGAACTGCAATACACTTACAAAAACAAAAAATATATCAAATGGAACTCAAACTGATGACTGATTTTGAGATGATAACAATTTCTCTTTTGTCTAACTCATAATGATCCATCCTAAGCGAAGGAATAGAGTTACTGTTGTTGTTAATCTCCTTATTGCATTAATTCGATTTATGAAGGGTTGAATTGCTCAAAAGCAGAAGGAATCTATACAACAGAATCAGTGAACCAACTTCGTGAGTAGAAATCTCTGAAAAATAGTCTTCGCAGAATGATGAAAACCACTGATAATATGAAGAAAATGAAACTCCCATAGACAATCATCTTGTTCTTGCGGTTTCTAAAGAAGAATGAACAAGAAGTAAGCACATTTCAAAAATCACTAAGGGATGTAGGTAAGATAAATTATTTAAATATCCATTTCTACGTTCATTTTGATTTGTTTTCGCTTAAGATGCATTAATATCTTTTAATTTACCTTTTCTCGAGTTCCTTGATGATGATCTTTCCCTTAGTGATGCTGTTCTGATTTCCCGAATACGTGCCATCAATCCTCTCCATCTTCTTTGTGCCTTCCTCTAGATTATTTTTACAAAGTCATGTTGGTTTTTTATTCTTTGTAAACATTCTTGATTCGTACAGATATTCTGTGAAATGAGACTGAAGCAATTCACATATTGATTCATGATCTTCGTGGATTCCCTCAAGTGATTGTTGATGTTCTTCAGTGATTGAATTGAGAAATTGTCCTGATTTTTTGAAAAAAGACATTTGTCAGATAAAAGTTAGATAAACTTATGGTATTTGTTGGTCTACTGGTGCCTTCTGCTGTGCTCCTTGGAAAAGAGATTGCTTCATCTCTAGAATTCAAAACAACAACAATCAAAGAAAATAATCAATCATGGCCATTCTTTTCTTCCAAAAAATTCGCCCTTACTATCTGAGTTTTCTTTGTTCTTGCTAGCTGCCATTTTTGCTGTTTCAAATGAAGCTTTTTAACAAATATCTGATTGAAACTACTAATGTTGCTACGCGTTCCTTTTGAAATCTTTTAAATTCGCTAAATGATATGATATGATTATTGTTTTCTAAAATTTACTGCTTTTTTGCCTATTCCCTATAAGGAATGCAATTCCCACTTAAGATCATTCAATTTATCACCCTTGAAAAAGCTATTAGCTACAAAAGTGGGTTTTTAAATGAGATTCCCATGGATTTATGATTCAAATTAGTTTAAAAAAAAGCAGTCCATCCAAAGAATAACACGTTTGAGACAGACAGAGAAAATCACAAAAAAGAAGAAAAAAAGGATGAACAGGCATACATGACATATTTAAAAAAATACATGCTCATTGCTTTCGATATTCTTTCCCCTTCATTCTTCAGTTTCCATTTTGACTCAAGTTCTGTGAGAGAATCAGCTCAGAAGGATCGACATTCTTTTTCTGTTGTTATTAGTTTCAAAGCAAACAAAACACAATGAAAAATACTGGATTCTAAAAATATTGTTGGATATCCAAAAATCTATTTTGTTGTTATTGATGTTTATCTCTCTTTTCTTTCAACCTCCGCTGTCTTGAGTATGTTATTGAGCCCACTAAAGAGAAGTTCGAAGACTCTTCTGCTTTTATTGATTTCATACTATGAAATTTTAGTGAGTTTAAGATATTTTGTGTTCTGATCAATTTTAGCCATTTTACTGTCTATCTTCGTTTATCGTATCTCCTCGATATCTTCCAGTAAGCTACGAACTTTTTGAATGTTACCGATTGATTCACCACAACTGTAGAAATAGCAAAAAACAAATAAACAAGGGAAATCAAAGAAAAAGAAAGAAAAATGAGATATATTTTATAAATCACAAGAGGCTGCCCATTATGACAGCTATTCCTTGCTTTGCTGTATATTTCCTTACACGTTGAGAAGAATATGTGCCATTTCGAAGAAATGAAAAGGGAGATTCTATAATTCTTCTTTTTCTTTTTCATTTGTCACTACGTCACTCAAGGTCGACACAGTCAACCAATCAGGAGGGACAATTCTGCATTTGTTACTATTTTTCAAGTGAATAGCCAACCACAATGGCACCTACACAAAGATATTAGAAACATGAGAAAACATTGAATAGAATCTTGTAATAGTTGAACCTATGCTGGTATATTGGGATTGAATGGTCCAAAGTCGCCCTGGGATTAATAACCAAACGAAAAATCAATTAACAACCACAAAATCAATGAATTCAATCTACAAAGCTAAGAATCTCTCTTAATCTTTCCTTCTGTTTTTGATCCCCTCTCTTTTGTTTAATACTTGAATGAGATTGTAGACTCGCTCTTCAGTGTAACTTGGCAAGATTGTAGCTAAATTTTACTGTTTAGTCAAGAAATCTATTTCATTGATGTTAAACTAATCGAATTTCATGGGAGATTATGTATATTTGTGATTTATTTAGTTATCTACCTAATGGAAATATCTTTTAGATTGCTTTTGACTATATATTTAGTAGTTTTGCTACTATTTTTGTTGTGATTTCTTATTTCTGTCAGAACAAAATGAGACGAGATACCTGATTCTTCTACTTTTAGATTCTAATATTTTGTTAAGTGTTTTAATTGAAAGATTTGGTTAATTTTGCAGCTTTTTCGCCTTTAAACAAAGCACAATCTATTGCTCTTTCTTCTACTAATACCAACAAAAAATAATCCTTTTTTTGGTCAGAAAAATATTTCACAAAAGGGTTTTCAGTGTTTTGAGCAATTTGTAAATGAATTCGAATCTACTACAACAATGAGATTATTATCTTCTTGATCGTATTTTGTTGTGTTGTCTTTTGGAGCATATCTTATGATTTACAAAATGAGTTTGAATGAAATAATTGCTTAAAGCATTTGATTCAATTAAACAAACAACAAACTAAATGATTCAATATATTCGTTGATGAAAATAAGTTTCTTTAAGTTATTGTGAATTCTTTCCATCTTTGCAGTTCTTTTATCGTGATAGTTTTTTAAAATCACTTATTCCAGTTTGAGATTCGCTATTACATGCAATTTCTTAAGTAAACTTTTTTATGTTATTTTCATTCAAATTCTCTTGTTGTTCTTCTTCACTTCTTGAATTATTCATCTCTTAGACCTTAACCTTAGCAAACCTATCATTATCTGAATAGGTAGCTAATTTTAAAATTTCTCTAATGCTTCCATTTTTGTTGTAGTTATTCTACAAACAAAAAATCAAACCAGTGTTTTGTTTTGTTTTTTCATCGTAAGAAAGTTAACAAAATAATAATAATAATAATCTAATCATTCAATCCAGTAACAATTACAACATCAAAACATTTCCCATCAGTAGTAGAGAGAGGCCTTAAGCCCAGTGAATCAGAGAAAAAATATTTTGGGCAATAATCGCAAGAAGTAGTTCTTCTTGGTTTGGTTTTTTCATAGCAAGTCAAAACAAAAAAGCATGTTAAGTTCATTTGTAAATCGAAGGATTTCTGTAGATTAACAAGAAGAAGAAGGAAGATTCATAACGAACTCCGAGGATAATGCAGATGGATCTTGGGAAGGATCAAAAACAGTTATTTTTGAATGCGAGTAGCAGAATTACTAACAGGAAGAATGCATCTTCGAGAAACCACAGAGGGCTAAACAAATTCAAAGAATAAAATAACTAAGAGGATAACTGCAATCAAGACAAAACAACAATAGCAATATCGATTATAAATTGATTCCTCCTCCTCCTGATGGGCAACAACATAAAGAGAAGAAGAAGAATAATAACATAAATAGTAATAATTTTATTTATACTATCACATCGACTATCAATAGCAATAGAAGTAATAGCTAATCGGATGGCAATCGCACTACTGGAAATTAAGAAATCAAATAATATTAAGGGAATTCCTTTTAAAGAACTAATAATGATGGCTAAAAGGATATCAGTAGAAATAATAGTATAAGGATGATGGAATTAGGTGAAAGATGCGTTATTACTGAGAAGGCCTAAGAAGACGGAATGTATGATGATGATGATGATGATGATGATGATGATGATTAGGATCGCCCTTCAATAATATCAGCAGTTGATTCGTGTTTTTCGAATATTCAAGAGAACTAATCTGATCAGTTATCCAGAGTTGCAAGAGGAAATCATCTGCAGATGATACAATTATCTGAATAGCCTAGCGAGCAGTAGTATATGCTCAAGAAACAACCCAGCAATTGCCGTAATAGTAGCAATAATATTAGCTATTATTCCTCTTCCTCTCAGCATTCGGATTCTCGAAATGCTCCAAGTAGAGTATTTTCTTATAATTCTCCAGATCTATGTAATTCCATAGAACAAAGTCAATAGCAAACTCTCCCGTCAATCGTTACGAACCTATCTACCTTTAACAAAAGAATTAAAAATGATGATTGGAATACTATCAACCAATCGAATCCTCCTGCTATTCCTCCAGTTAAGATTAAGGACCATTCAATAAATAATGGAGGTCTAACTAATTATAAGTTAATTCGAAGGGATATGAAATGTCAGTAGTTTCATGGGAATAATAGCAGTTCAACCAAGAGTACAGCACGAGATTAGAATAAGAGGGATTCACAGAAGTCATTAAAACATGACAGAAATTCAACAATGTTTATTAATAAACCACTCTAAAGTACTATCGATGATGCTAATCAACGTCCTCATCGGAGTACAATCTGTGAAGTCCATGATATTAATCAAATTACTTGTGGTTCAATCTATCCAAAAGAATAAAAGATTCATTATAAGTGTAGTCATATGAAGGATATTATACATTAAAGTTAAAAGCAATAGGAACAAGTTGACTTTAAGTTGAAGAAGATTCCCAGTAACAGTATGGTAGTTAGTTAGAAGATTAGCCAGAGAAATAAGAAACATAGAAAGGATAGAACAAAAAAGAGTCTCTATTCTGAGAAATACATAATACCTTCTTCTTCTCGGCATCCAATCTGCGAAATTGACTAGAGAAACGATAGAATCATCAAGAGAAGCAAAGAATAAGGATATGTCAAAGATTAGAGTCATGAGCGGCATAAAAGTTCGAGCAAGGGAATTGACCACTACTTCACTGGGAATCCAAATGATGCGATAATCCATAATAGCTAGGATTCCTAAACAGCATAGAAACACATACATAATTATCAGCAATGCACATTTCCCTTCTTTGACTCATTTTATTACAGCAACAACAGCTGCAGAAGTGATAACACTTCATTAGGTACCCTTGGAAGAGATCCAAGTCAGCATAGATTATGGCCACTAACCAAATAGTTATCTGGAATCAATCAAATAGTAAATCACAGCAGTGAGAATTCAAGAAGACCGTAATAGGATCCAATCATGTTAGGACTCTCCAAGCAGGAAAGTTCCAAAGATAAAAAAGACATTCTTGCTAAGAATAATGCTAAAAAGATCGACAATTAATCATAGAATTAAGTGTCTTTATTATCAGATACTAACAAACAAGAAGAGAACAAGAATCTGTAAGAAAAGCGTTTAAGATTATAATAAAAACAACAAGAATAACACGAATAATCATTCTTCTGCCATCTCAATTCACCAATAGCGAATGAAAACTAGGAAGACACAGCTTGTTTCAAGGAGTTCGATGGGTTAGAGGAGAAATAAAATGTTAGAAGCTACCTTCCTAAGGCAGAAAATGAAGAGAAGCATGATCTAAACAACTTGATTTCAAGTGATGATAGCAAAAATGAACTATCCTATAAATAGCATAATTAGGAATCACAAACGAATAACAATTCTCAAAAGTTATAGCATCAGCCATCTAAACGCATCCAGCAAGAAGACATTAGATTTTCTTCAAGGAGCTGTCACGATAAGAGTGTCTAGACTCTCATTAGTTTCTAAGCTAGCTTGGATGACTGTGGTATGAAGAGCTCAACAGAATAGGAAAAGAGTTCTTTTGCTGAGATTGCTAGTCCGCCGAATCATCCTTAATAAGATAACTAACTACACAATGTAGATCCTTCTAATACCAAGATAACTACAGAAGGGATCAAGACACAAAAGTAATAGAATAATAGCATGATCCTTAATAAACCATAGCCATCGAATATTCGAAGACGAACAAAAAGGAAAGATCATTAAAATCATAAAAATGATGATCGATAAACCCCCTCAAAATAGTTAATATCTCTAGAATGCTCTTAGTATTTTCATTAGCCAGATCAAGGACCCATAGATATCCATGCTATCAATCATCAATAGCAATCTAATCCTTATTCTTTTCTTTCTCATGCTATAATACATGGTTCTCCTTTTGATTCTCGATAATTTCCCATTTCTGCAGAATCATCATCTTTCCAAAATCAAGATATTCATAGATATTCAGACTAATTCTATGAATCCTTTCGATAATAGCCATCAGTATCTTTTATGAGTTTACCATAAACAAATTTCTATGGTAATTTCAACAATAGCAATGAATGTCGATTGTATCAACCAAATGAAGTAGATCAATAATTCATTTAGGATTAGTTTCAACCAAAGTAGCAAGAGTAGCAGCGGTTGCATTAGAACATGTATTTGTAGCAGTAAGCATCACAGCAATCAGAATACTATTAGCATAACTAAGGAGAATAAGAATAATACCTTGAAGAACATTGCTAATATTAGTAGGATATTCCTTTTGAGCTTTCATAGTCGCAGGATTCGGTTCATAAATATACTGATCTGATGGAACAACAAGAAGAAGAGAAGTAATTTAAATAGCCCAGTGCTGGTATGGCATTTGTGAACTTAGATATTGGTAACTCTTCAGGAATAGGAGGTGGAGGAGTTTCAATGCAACACAATCAATAATATTAATAGACATACTAATAAGATCTAAGATAAATGAGTGATAGTATTGCATATACCAATCATGGAAATCGTATAAACAGCGGCTGCAATTATACCTTCTACAACAAACGCAAATCTTCTTTTGAAAGAGTAATTCATGTTTTTGAGGCATTTTTATGTGGATTTGGGAGGCATTGAGGATTTAAAAAGGATTGTTCTTGTGTTGATGTAAATTAAACCAACAGGAAAGAATGAAGACACCTTGGGAGCACAGACAGGATAAGATGATAACACCATGGAAAAAGAATAATATGAAGATTAGTGTAAATTCCAGGGATTATCCTTTTATTAGAAGCGAAGGAACCAGCTATTGTAATCGTGATAGAGCAAATATTTTAAAGGATTCTAGATTTTCACAAAAATCCAGTGAAAAAATTAAAGATTCTTTTTCTTCTTCTGATAATTCAGCTTAGTTTGTAGAAAGGGATCATATTACCTTTTAGGAATAGTTTCTGAAAAACAGAGAACACATTGATAGAAGGTCAGATAGAAATGTTAGAATTGCAAAGGTAATCAAAAGATACTAAAAAAGCTGATAATATGCAAATGATTAATTATCTCTCTCTCTCATACACTCTTTGACTCTCTTTTGATGAGAATTACGATGAAAATATGCAACATTCAAGTATGCTTTTACCTCTTCAAAAGCAGTGTGTGTTAGTAATTGGTTTCGAAGGTAATTTGTACATTATTTCATGCAGATCTTGGAAATGAAAAAATTTAAAAGATATTTTTATTTTTTTTCGGGGCAAAGATTTGTACTGCTGGGGTTGGGGTTGGGGTTGGGGTTGGGGTTGGGGTTGGGGTTGG
>Ga0302271_10000775_pt1 | contig 31343 bp, 21 predicted proteins | sample III_Bog_N1_1_FD_198767 | JGI IMG/M metagenome (GOLD analysis project Ga0302271, IMG submission 198767) | Peat permafrost microbial communities from Stordalen Mire near Abisko, Sweden - III_Bog_N1_1 | ecosystem: Environmental > Terrestrial > Soil > Wetlands > Peat | place: Sweden: Abisko... | reverse complement strand
TACGGGAACTTATTGCCTTTCCAACGATTTCCTCCCATGAATTGATAATAGTAACTTCGCTGAGTTTACCGCCAATATTCATCTCCCGGATATAATCATTAACTGCTTCGGCAAGCGATATCGTTTTAGACCGTCTCATCTTATTGTCTTTCCGTTCTGAATTACTTCCACACTCCCATTTACCTGTATATTGAAAAGCTTGTAATCAGTTTTATGTGAAGTCAGGATGTCCTGAAGCCTGTTCTGATGTGTATCAGTTATAAAGATCTGTCCAAACCGTTCATTACCAACCAGCCTGATAATCTGCTCAACACGATCAGCATCAAACTTATCAAAGATATCATCAAGTAATAATATCGGGGAAAAACCTGCTTTTCGTTTGATAAAATCGAATTTGGCAAGCTTTAAGGCAACAAGATAAGATTTCTGCTGTCCCTGTGATCCCAGTGCCTTGACAGAAAAATCATTCATTTCAAGTAACAGATCATCTTTATGAATACCTACAGTTGTATATTCAAGGTATTTGTCCTTTGCAAAAGAATTAATGAGAGCGTCACCAAAATCTCCTTCTGAAAGGTGAGACCGGTATTTAAGCTTAACTGATTCATTATCAGACGATATAAGAGAATAATATTCCTGAAAGACCGGGATCAACTCATTCACAAGCACATCCCTTTCATGATAAACAATTGTGCCATATTTAATCAGTTGCGCATCCCATATTGTAAGAGAATCATTATCAGTTTTACCTGAAGTTTTAAGATCCTTAAGCACCTTATTACGTTGCTGAAGTGCTTTGCTATACCGCAATACTGATTCAAGATACTCAGCACTGTACTGGCTAATTATTTTATTCATGAATTTTCTGCGATCTTCACTGCCTTCTGTAATCAGGGCACTGTCAGCAGGAGAGATCATTACAACAGGGTATCTTCCAACATGATCGGAAAGTTTCTGGTATTCTTTCCCGTTCCTTTTCAATAATTTTTGCTTTTGCTTTTGAAAAGCGCAGTAGATCTGGTCCTCGTCCCCATTCCGTACAAAGGTTCCCTGGATAATGAAATAATCTTCACTATGCCTGATACTTATGCTATCGATATTATTGAAGAAACTTTTTGTAAGTGACAGGTAATGAATGGCATCCAATATATTTGTTTTACCAACTCCATTATTCCCGACAAAACAATTTATTTTTGGTGAAAACTCAAGCTCATTCAGCTCATAGTTTTTAAAGTTGGTCAGTGCAAGTTTTTTAAGGTACATTAACTTTCAGTTATTTTCACCTGGGTACGCAATAGGCTATTTACCAATCCCAATAAATAATGTAATAATAAATGCAAAGGCTTCAAAGTTAGAAAAGTTATGGACGAATGGTACTTATTCAGTATGTGAAATTACAATTTTAATCATAAGGCACATAATAATCACATTGATTTTCAGATATATAACATTTTTTTTATACCATAGCTTATATTCATTAAATTAATTGTTTTATAATTTGATGAAAAAAATTACTTTTGCGGTGGTAAATTCGGAAGTTAAATATTAGTAACCAGTATGGCTAAGATCAAAAAGGATGTAAATCCACAGACCATTTCAAGCGTTGAGGAGACATTATCAAGAAGTGAGCATTATCTCGAAGAGAATTACAAAACCCTCCTCATCGGATTAGGAGTTATTGTTCTGTTAGTTGGTCTTGGGTGGCTCGCTAAACTTTATTTTGGAAAAAGAAATGATGAAGCACAGTCACAAATGTTCCAGGCAGAAAGGTATCTTGAGCAGGATTCATTAAAACTGGCATTGAATGGTGATGGTAATTATCTGGGTTTTCTTGATATTGCAAAAAATTATAAATTTACCAATTCAGGTAATCTCGCAAAGTACAGTGCCGGAATCTGTTATCTCCATCTTGGAAATTACAAGGAAGCAATCGACTATCTGAATAAATATTCAAGAAAGGATAAAGTTATCGGATCACTTGCAATAGGTGCTACTGGTGATGCGTATGTAGAACTCGGCGATCTTGATAAAGGGGCTTCCAAATACATGGAAGCAGCTGATTTTGCAAAAAATTCATTTAATACTCCGTTATTCCTTATGAAAGCCGGTGAGATATATGAGTTAAAAGGAAAGTTTGCAGATGCACTCAAATTATATGAAAGAATTGAAGCTCAGTACCCGGAGAGCACTGAAGGAACAACCATCGAAAAATATATAGCCAGGGTAAAACTGCTTGTAAAGTAGAGACTGATGTCTACTAAAAATCTATCTGCTTATGATCCGGAACTAGTACCGGATGCCGGTGAAATGAGATTTGGGATTGTTGTTTCAGACTGGAACAGAGAGGTAACATGGTCATTATGTGACGGTGCCGTAAAAACCCTTAAGAAACACGGTGCAAAAGGAAAAAATATTATTATTAAACATGTACCCGGCAGCTTTGAATTGACTCTTGGAGCTCAGTTCCTTGCAGAGTACGACGATCTTGATGCGATTATTTGCCTTGGTTGCGTGATTCAGGGTGAAACGCCTCATTTTACATACATTTGTCAGGGTGTAACTCAGGGAATTACTCAACTCAACCTCGAATATAACATCCCATTTATCTTTGGAGTACTGACAACACTCAACCAACAGCAGGCGACAGACAGAGCCGGAGGAAAACTTGGAAACAAAGGTGACGAAGCGGCAGTAACTGCTATAAAAATGGCGGCTCTTCAGAATGACATTGAGAAATAATTCTATCTGAGCACTTTACGCACAAATGCCACCGTAAAGTACGACATCATAAACACACCCATAAACCCTTCTAATCCGGATACAACTCTGCTTAACCCTACAGGATATACATCACCGTATCCGATTGTAAAAAATGTTATTGCGCTATGATAAAACGATTGCACAAGTGTAGACATTTTATCAGGATTTCCTACTGCAGATACAGTATTACCAAGCCCCGAAATGTCTATCAGGAAATATAGAAACCCAAAGAAAAACCAGAACACCACCACACTAAAAAGAACCCTGCCCGGAGAGGTTGCATAAAGTCCTATCTTGTCAAAAACAAGCCATTGAAAACTATTCGGAACGTGACTCACAATTCCTGCTATTCCTCCTTTTTCCTGTTGTTCTGTAAGCCATGACTTTGCTTCGTATCGTTTGAACATTATATAAGCTTCGTCTTCATCCTCATACTTCCCTGTGCCACTGAAATTTTCTTTCAGTATCCTGAATTGTTCAGCTTTTTGCCTTAATGTTGTCCCCTCCTGGTTTCCTATTGAATCTCTGCATTTATTGTGCCTCCAGTCGATGTACAATTTTCCAAGAAGCCTCATCCCTGACATATCGAGTGTTCTAATTTTAACCGGAAAGTCATAGGGCTCAATATCAATAATATCACGGACGATAGTATCTGAAATATCCAGTAAGTAAGCTTTTGATAATCGAAGATCTACATAATGATCGAGGTGACACGATTTTAGGGAAATCGTATGAAAGGCTGAGCTGTAAAAGCTAACATCGCCATCCCCGAATTTTGTCCTTTCAAAACTTATATCAGCATCCTCCATTTCCATCAGATTGAAATTCTTTGGACCCGACCCCATTTCTGCTTTTTTAAAATGGATTTTTCCGGCTCTGCTGGATGCACCTTCAAAATTGACTTCCCCGTTTCCAAATATAGAACGGTTAAAATTTATTCTCCCTGAGCCGAAATCAACAGTTCTGAAATCTACCCTGCTATTGCCGAATTCGGTCCGTTCGAACATTATCTCGCAATCGCCGAAAACAGAGTAATGAAAATCAACTTTCCCGCCTGTAATCCTGGTAACCTTAAAATTAAATCGCCCGTCGTTAAAGTGGGTATTTATAAACAGCAAATCACCACTGTTGAATTCGGTATTTGCAAAGCTGACCTCGCCATTGCCAAATTGAATATCCTGAAAATCTTTGACCCCATCTCTAACAACTGAATTCTTAAACATAAAATCACCGTCACCAAAAACGCAACCTGTAAATTCGATGTTGCCGTCCCTGAATAAGGTATTGGAAAAGTTTACATTTCCCTTCCCAAATACAGATCCGTTGAAAAGTACTTTTCCTTTGGCAAAATGACTTCCATCGAAACTAACTTCCGGACCTGTAAAAGAAGTATATGTAAAATCTGTGGATACTTTTGCTTCAAAAAAGGCATTCTTAGCTGTGAAACCATATATGCATACAAGTTCCTTTTTTTCAAGGTTGTTTATGCGCCTGTATGATGAAAGTGAGAACTCATGGATATAGAAATTATCCAGATTCAGTGATTCTCCTGCCCTGATAATACCATATAGCTGATTAACATCAACCACCCCGAACAATTCCGAATTTATTTCCTCGCCTTTTTCGTTGAAAAACGAAACCATGGCTGTTTTAGGGCAAGTCCTGCCATCATCGGCAATAAACTTAACATTTCTTATCTCAACATGGTAATTTGAATAACCCGTAACCATTTAGCTCTGTATTAAAAGTTATCACAATTTATAAAATAATTACCAATTCGAATATGATAATGCCTCGTTCAGGACATTACCTCATGCATAAAGTTTTGTAAGGACAGTACAGACACTTGCCCCTGATATCAATGGTTTTTCTGAATGGTTCATCATTACTGAAAATGACAGAGATTAAATCTTTAAGACCTTGAAGATAATCTTCTCTGACAGATTCATAGTCCTCAATCAAGGACTCATTCTTTTTATCAGTTTTCAAACGCAGCCTGTCTCCCGTTACAGTGTTAAAGGTCTTCTTAATTTTATAAACAGCCGGCCTCACAATACTTCCTGGTTTTGAAGCCATGTAGGCTTCACAATACAGCATTGTCTGAAGCCATCCGTCTGAATCTTTCTTCCTGTCATCAAGAAACAGATCACCGACCGAATTAATGTACTCAGTAACAGCACCAGTCTTATAGTCAACTATCCTGGTAACTCCTCTCAGATTATCTATCCTGTCAATCTTGCCTCCTGTTCTTATTTTTGATTCTGATCCATTATACATGAAGGGAAAAGTAACGTTGAAAGAATCCTCAAGGTTAAGTATGGTAAAAGGAGCAATTTCTCTATCGGCATTAAGAATCCTAAGCAGGTAAACCATTAATACATCCCTGACAATCAGTTCGTTTCCGCTTACGGATTCATTTCTTCCTCCTTTAAACTTTTCGTTCACAGCATCATTGACCAGCAATGTCAGAAACTTTTTATTTCTGATTATAGAGTTAACAATCTCACCTGTAAGGATACTACCCTTATACGGTTCGTAAAGATTTTTCATAATTTCATGCAAAATATTACCCATCATAGCGGGGTCTATATCGCTTGAAATGATTTCAGGTTCTTTAAGTCCGTTGACATACCTGTAGAAGAATTTCATTCGGCAGTTCAGCCAGGTATTAATAGCCGATGGTGAGAGAGTTCTTCCGTTATCCGCATTGAGAAACAGTGAGGCTAAACGAATTGAATGTTCCTGAGTTCTGTCAAGACTTTCACCCGGGGCCAGGTGTGTCTTAATTTCAAAATTAAGGTTTTGAAAGTCTGGTTTTAAAATTTCATCATATTTCATCTGGAGAAGAAATCTGCTCATTTCTCCGCTACGCAGACCTTCCGAATTGGAATTATAGACAAGGGTTACATTTTCAGCCCTTTGAAGCAACCTGTAAAAATGATAGGCATATATCGACTCCTGATGATTAACGGAAGGTATTCCGAATGCATCCCGGAGACTAAAAGGGATAAATGATGAACCGGCAGATACTGCAGGCAAAATCCCTTCATTTACAGATAGTAAGATCAGGTTTTTAAAATCGAGGGTTCGTGTTTCAAGGATTCCCATTATCTGAATGCCACTCAGCGGTTCTCCGGAAAAAGGGACTGATTGAATTCTTAACATCCTGTCGAGAATCCTGATATAAGTGTCAGTGGAAAAAATAACATCCGGATTGTTTAAGATTGTTTCAAGACGGTTAATAGACAGAACCACTCTATAGATAAACTCATTCCTGATATTACTCTGAACTTCATTGAACGATGACTTATATGGTTTGTTCGTATCATTTAAAGCTATCAGCGACAGAATATCCTTAAAATAAGCTGAGAGCCCTTCAGGCGTCAATGGCTTCTTAAATACTAGCGAAAGTGCATCTGAATGCGCAAATCTGCCTGAAGGCACTCTCGTAAGATTCGTTTTTACAATTTCATTAATTAAATCATTATCCGGGTCACTCAAAAAAGGTGATAATAATGAATGTTTAAGAATGCAAATAACATCTTTGAAACCGAAATTAACCACACCGTCTGCCGTTCCTGCATTCCTCTGAAGATCCATCAGATGCTTCAGAAAAGTATAAACGAGAGTCTGTTTCAAGGGATGTCCCATAGTGATATTTATGTCTCCCATGTTTTCGGGAAGACTCGTAAGCACAGGCATCAGCAGGTTTTCATCTGCCAGAACAACAGCTGTATGATGTGCGTTCTCCTTAGTAATTCCCGGAATTTCTTCCAGCAACTCCGACACAAGCTTTACCTGCGCTACATCAGACGAAGTATCAATAACCCTTCGGAATACATATTTGGATTCCTTTGACAGCATAGTATCATAGCTCCATTCTGAAGGCATATCATTACCGAAAGTCTTCAGATTATCCATCATAAAAAAACCTGCAGAATTCAATTTTCCTTCCTTGATATAGGAGTTATCATAGTCCCAGTAAAACCTTGCTTTACCCTCTTTTTTAAACCTCCCCATCAAAAGTTTTTCACATTCATTCAAGGCATTGAAACCTATAAAATGAACCTTATCCCAGCGATGGTCTGAGCCAATATATTGCTCCGCATTCTCAGCCAGCTCCCTGAATATCATTCCTTCATAGGCCATATTCTTAACTATGAGAGCTTCCCTGAATTCTGAATAGAGGCCCGCCAGAACCGACCAGATATCGATGAAGCCCGATTTTTCCCTGGTAGGTCTATCAGCATTAAAATTTGTCCAGAATCTTCTGATTATTTCTATCTGTAACTCAGTCAGGCCTCCGAATTGCTTATCAATATTTTTAATATCGAGTACATTTCTGAATAGCAGAGATGCATCAACAAGGTATTTATCGACATCGTCAAAATCATTCAGAAGCATATCTCCCCAGTAATAGAATTCATCGAAACCTTCATGCGGCTTTTTAAGCCTGCTGTACACTTTATACAGTTCGAAGAGCAATACTTCATTTCCGGCAATCTGAAGGGAAGTAAATGATCTGAATAATTCATTTATGGTAAGGATGGAAGGCGCCCAAACAGGTTTATCAATCCTGGCGGACAGGTATTTCAGAAAGTATAATCCGGCTCTACGGTTCGGAAAAACCAGACAGTGTCGGTTTAGTGTGTTACCGAACTCCTTATGAAGCGTTTCAGCTATACTTTCGAGAAAATATGTCATATCTGTAAATTGTCTTGCGGTCTTACTGTCAGGCGGTTATGCGGTCTTTTATCTTTTTACTTTTTTTGTCCACTGATCTTTAGCGAAGGTGGATTATCTTTTATCCTGATATAGTTTTCCTTGCCAGGTATCCAGTTCTTCGAGTTTTCTTTCAATAAGGTTTACGATCTGATCAGTACGTTTTTTCCCCCAGCCTTCACCTGTTAAGAATCGAGGTGGCGCTTCTCCTGTAAATCGTTCGACAACTATGGCAGGGTTCAGCTTCTCAAGAAACGCAATAAAAAAATCGAGGTATTCTTCCCATGAAAAAAGTTCAAAGTCACCCGGATTATTTTTAAACTCATTTTCCATAGTAGTTCCTTTAATAATCTGCAGCTGGTGGAATTTTACGGTCTTAATTGGAAGTCGGGAAATAATATTAACCTGGTCAAGCATTTCTTCCCTTGTTTCACCTGGTAATCCAAAAATAAAATGAGCTCCGGCGTTTATGCCGAGTGCAGCAGTTTTTTCAAGGGCTATTACTGCATCTTCAAATGAATGTCCACGGTTGATCCTTCGAAGCGTCTTATTATAGCATGATTCAATTCCGTACTCAATAGCAATATAGCACTTCTGGGATAGCTCTTTGATATACTCCAGTTTTTCGTCATCAATGCAATCAGGCCTGGTTCCTATTATTAGTCCGATAATACCGGGATATCGCAGAGCTTCCTCATAAAGTTTTTTTAAAGTCTCCAAGGGAGCATACGTATTTGAATATGCCTGAAAATACGCCAGGTAAGAAGCTGCTTCGTTATATCTCCATCGATGAAATTCAATTCCTTCCCTGATTTGTTCTGAAACGGGCTTAAACGATTCACAATAGGAAGGATTAAATGCATCATTATTACAGTAAGTACATCCACCGATGCCTTTAGATCCGTCGCGGTTTGGACATGTGAATCCTGCATCTATCGAAACCTTCTGGACCCGTGCACCATAAATGCTCCTGAAATAATCAGAGTAGGCATTGAATCTTCTTTCATGCCCCCACACATACCTGACTCTATTTATATCTCTGCCTGACATCTAAACGGGTACAATTTTATTTTTATCAACGTACCAGATAAACCCTGATATATTATTATAACCCATATCCGTGAGAAGTTTCCTGTATTGGTCAATCTGCTCTGAATAATGACTATTCTCCTCTCCGAATTTGAAATCGATAATGGTTGTTTTTCCATCCTTAAAAATAACCCTGTCAGGCCTTCTTGTTATTCCAGACGGAAGAAGAATCCCAGCCTCAGTCAATACTTCATTATCGGCCAAGAACCAGTCAGCAACCTGCGGGATACTTATTGTCTCCTGAATCCTTTTCTCAATCTCAGCCGATTCTTCCAGAGCCAGTTTTCCTTCCAAAACAAGACTTCTGACCGCAGAAGGGATATCATCAGCCGTATTTATACCCTCAAAGACCTCATGCATAAGTTTACCGTAATTAATTTTTTTACGTAATGCCTGACTTTCACTCGAAAAATAATTTTCTCCGTGCAATTTCAGTTTCAATGATTCCATGGTTTGACTAACGGAATATTTTGTAGAGAGAAGGTTCCTTTTACCTGCAGCTTCAGGAATATGTTCAGGAATTTCACCTAATTCAAATATCTTATTCTCAATATTGTAGTGACTGTTCAGGTGAAGAATCTTTTCTGTCGCGCTTGAAGCGACAACCGCGTTTTTCAAAACCCCTGGAATGCTATTATCCGATTTAGGATTGTCAACAGAGAACATATATAATACATCCCTGGCCCTAGTGAGAGCAACATACAAAAGGTTTATATTATCGAGATAAACTGAATATTTTTCATCTCTGTAACTGTCTGCAAATATAGTATTGGTCAATTCTTTACTGTACTTTACTGGAACGATGCCAAGCTCATCAAAAGGAGGGGATCCGGGCTTTACCCACAAATATGGTTGTTTGGATGGAATATGGTCCAGAGGCCATGAAAGAAAGGGCAAAATGACAATGCTGAATTCGAGTCCTTTTGATTTATGAATTGTGAGTATACGTATTGCGTCCTGATTACCCGGCAGAACAACTGATTTCTTTTTGCCACTCTCCTCCCACCATTCAAGAAATGATTGAATATCAGCATTCTTGCTACCTGTAAAATTCACAACATAATCCTGGAATGTATTAAGAAATGGCACATTCCATGAATAATCCCCGAGATTGAAAAATTTAATGATGCCCTCTGTAGCTTCAAAAAGTGGCAATTGTTTTAATTTGTCCAGAAAATCCTCATAGCCAGCGGGGAGAAAAGAACGGGAACTTTCTATAAGCAGATCGGCCCTCAAGGAAGCTTTTTCAGCATCCTGATCTCCTTTCGCCATAAGAAAAAACCTCAGCATGGCTGCCCTGCTGATGTTATCCAGCGGATTGTTGACCACTGATATGACGGCTAATATGAAAATTATTACCGGAGAATTGGATAGTAACAATGAATCATTTGAGACTGCATTATAATTATATCTTTCTTTATTTTCAGAGGAGCAGGCATTTGAGTAATCTATAATGGTATTAAGTACAAGGGCTCCCTCCTTGCCATCACGTACAATAATACCAATATCAGACGCTTTAAATCCTTTATCCTGGAATGATTCAATGATCCCGGGGAGCCGGGCCATCACCACCTCCTGCCATTTCGCTTCATCATTATTTTCGATGAACTCCAGCCTCACATAACCTCCATCCTTCTGGCAGGGATCAACCTGTATTGCTTCAGAATAAAGAGATCTGAAGCTAACAGGAAGTTTATCTTCTTCGAGTGATTTATCAATGTGTTCAGGAATTGTTGTAAAAATCGAGTTATTAAATTTAATAATGTTTGTACGGCTTCTCCAGTTGGTTGACAACGGTTCGCTGAAAATCCTTTCATTATCAACCATTCCGGCAAGCATCGTACCCAGAATTTGCCAGTCACTATTCCGCCAGCGGTATATTGATTGTTTAATGTCACCTACCACAAGATTATCATACCCTTCAGCCATACTGTTGTCAATCAACGGCTTAAAATTATTCCACTGAATAATTGAAGTATCCTGAAATTCATCGATCATGAAATTTTCAAACCTGTTTCCGATTTTTTCATAAATAAAAGGAGACTGATCTTCACAGGTAATAAGGTTAAGTAGTTCACCTGCATCTGAAAGGAGAAAGCTGTTTTCAGATGTAGTGATCATATGAACATTATGCAAAACATCTGACAATATTCCAAGTGCGTATATATGAGAAAGAACGATGATTGAACTTTTGTAAGCAATTATATTTTCATCATAGTAATGGATGGCTTCTACCAATGTATTGTCAAGGCCGTTGACCTTTGCCTCCTGCAGCAGTGGAGCAATGCCTCCGGTAGACCATCTTGGGGGCTCCTTAATGATTTCCCTGACATAGCTGTTTGGTTCTTTAATATTACCTGTGAGTAATGCTTTTATAAATCCTGGCACGCCTTGTCCTTTTCTGTAGAACATATCTTCTGACAGATCATAAAGGGTGTAAATTTCATCGGCTTTTTTCCCTAGTTCATTCAATTTTTTCTCAAACGATTCAGATATTATACTGATTTTTTTTATGTATTCAAGAAGAAATACCTTATTCTCAAGTTTTGACTGCTCTTCGATTGAGAGAAGCTTGAATTTTTCCTTGAACAACTCTTCAGCCAGTTTTATTATTCCTAATTTCAGGTTCCAACTCTTTTCTTCATCAAGGTTTGACTTAGCATACGATATGAGCCAGTCTTTTAATTGATTATCCTTAGCAGCTGATGCTATCATCTCATCAACAGCTGATGAAAGTATTGTACTGTGATCCAGCTCAATACTGAATCCTGAATGCAAACCTATCTCCCTTGCAAATGACCTGAGTACTTTCTGGAAAAAACTATCTATGGTAGATACAGAGAACCTTGAATAGTCATGCAGGATGGAATTTATAATTTCGACAGCCTCATTCCTGATCCAGTCTTCTGATTTCCCGGTTGATTCAACCAAGCCTGACAGATATGCCGATTCTCCGCCACTAGCCAGCTTATGCAGATGATCAAGTATTCTTGATTTCATTTCTGCCGTCGCTTTGTTTGTAAAGGTTACGGCGAGGATTTTCCTGTAATTATACCTCCCCTTGAAAAGATTCGCAAGATAAATTGCTGTCAGCTTATAAGTTTTACCTGATCCGGCTGATGCATTGTATATAGTCAAAGTGCCTTGTGACATAGTGGCCTAAAGTTATCTCTTTTTATATAACTTTGCACAGTGAAAAAAAGAGTTGTCGTTGGATTATCAGGTGGAGTTGACTCAAGTGTTGCAGCATGGGTACTGAAGGAACAGGGCTATGATGTTGCCGGTTTGTTTATGAAGAACTGGCACGATACAACGGGACTGCTTCAGAGCGATTGTCATTGGGAAGACGATCTGATGTTCGCTGAGATGGTTGCAAAAAAACTCAGCATTCCTTTTCAAATGGTTGATCTTAGTAATGAATACCGTCAGAGGGTTGTTGATTATATGTTTGCTGAATATGCAAAAGGACGTACACCAAATCCTGATGTTCTTTGTAACCGGGAGATCAAGTTTGATTCATTCGCCATTGAAGCAAAAAAGCTTGGGGCTGATTTTGTGGCAACGGGCCATTATTGCAGAAAAGAAGAAATAATTACCGACGGAAATATAATTTACCGCTTATTAGCCGGGAAAGACAGTAATAAAGATCAGAGCTATTTCCTTTGCCAGGTTAATCAGGAACAACTTACAACGGCTCTCTTTCCTGTAGGAGATCTGACCAAACCTGAAGTACGCGAGATAGCACAGAAGCTTGGTCTGGCTACAGCTCTGAGGAAAGATTCCCAGGGAATATGTTTTGTAGGGAAAGTTCATCTCCCAACATTCCTCCAGCAAAAACTTGATGCCAGGAAGGGAAATATTGTTGAAATAAAAGACTCGGATCAGTATACTGATATATCTGATGGCTTACCCGAAACAAGTGCCTCAGAGAGTCTCCTTGTAAGTTTTACAGACCCGGTCAAATATGATGTTACATCGGGTTTAACAATCGGAACGCATAATGGCGCTCACTTTTTTACTGTGGGGCAAAGAAAGGGAATGAATGTAGGAGGTCATAAAGAAGCTCTTTTTGTAATAAGTACCGATGTTAAAGAGAATATCGTATATGTAGGTGAAGGTCAGACTCACCCCGGGTTAAACAGGAAAGGATTATTTGTAAGACATGATGAAGTACACTGGATACGGCCCGATCTTAGAATGGTGACGGGTGAATACCGTGATTATATGGTCAGGATCAGATACAGACAACCATTACAGAAAGCCAGACTTTTCCATCGGGAAAACGGAATTTACATTGTGTTCGATACGCTTCAGCGTGGTATAGCTCCGGGCCAGTTTGCGGCATGGTATAAGGGGGACGAGGTTATTGGATCAGGAGTAATCGACAGGTGAAAGAGACGTGAGGTGTGAGGTGTGAGGTGTGAAGAAAGATAGATAAACTCAGTTGAGAGTTTCCTGAGAAAGTTTTGATTTCCTCTGGATACTGACAACAAAAACTCCTGAAAAGATCAGTAAAGTTGCCACTATCATTACAACATCAATGTGATCCTGCCCCATTAAAGTAGCGAGGTAAGCTGCTATTATTGGCTGCATATATGTGTAAGTACTTACAATCGTAGGACTTAGTCTTCGTAGCCCAAACGTAATAAGCAGATAACCAAGGTAAGTAGCAAAGACTATTACGAATCCAATTTCTAACCAGGCTTTAACCGGAATAGATGACCAATCCATTGTGCTCCACTGGTGATATCCAACAGGGATATTTGTGAGCATCCCGAATAAGAAGGTCCACTTCATAACGGTAACAGGGTGGTATTTTTCCAGCATCCGCTTTATGACCACAGTATAAAATGCCCAGCTGATTGTATTCACCAGTGTGTAGACATTCCCCAAAAAAGTTGAACTTCCCAGATCAGGCGTTCCGTTTTGCAGTATAAGCAGCAGGACGCCAGAAAGTCCTATTGCCAGTCCTATTCCTTTGAGAAATGTGATTCTCTCTCTGAGAATAAGGGCCGCAAATACAAAAGCAAATATCGGATTTGTTGATAGTATTATTGAAGAATTAATTGGCGTGGTCATATCAAGTCCTACGAGAAAGAGAGTTTGATTAATAACCACTCCGAAGAAAGAACAACCGAAGAGATATAAAAGATCTTTCCTGTTAACTGGTTCCTTTGGTATGAACAAACTTGTCATCCAGAACAGTGACGCCGCAGATATACTTCTCAGTGAAACAAGTGCAAAGGGTTTAATGTGATCAGGCATTACAGCCTTGGCGATCGAATAGTTAAGCCCATAAAAAATATTGGCTGCCAGAAGTGACAGGTGTGCCCAGGTTTTTACGCGGCTTTTATGCATATGCAGAATTTGAGTCGCAAAAATATAAAAAGCTATAAGACTTTCAAATTTCAATGTCCTTTAACCACAAAGCACACAAAGATTTTGCACAAAGGTCTCAAAGATTAGATATATTTGAAAAAAAGAATAATTGGTATGAAAAAAGTATCTGTTGTAAGCGGTGGCACAGGCGGCCTTGGATTAGAAATAGCTGATCTGCTTATAAAATCAGGGAAGAATGTGCTTATTCTTGGAAGGAATCCGGAAAAATCAGCCTCTGCATTATCCAGACTTAAAAAATCACTGCAGAGCAATGCTGCAGAATTAATGATTTGTAATATAGGAAATGAAAATGAAGTCAGTAAGGTTGGCGAATTTCTCAAAAGCAACTCATATACAGTGGAATATCTGTTCAATAATGCAGGCATGGGGCTTTTTATTAAAGCAGATAAATCGACAGCAGTGTTGATAGATACTATCTTTGAAGCAAACCTGAAGGGGATGATACTTCTGACTTCACATATTCTGGGGTTAACATCTCAGGATGAAGAGCTTACTATTGTTAATATAATGTCAACCTCAGCATTGTTTGGAAGAGCTGAAGAAACAATCTATTGTGCTGCAAAGTTTGGAGCACGTGGTTATACCGAAGCATTGAGAGTTGAACTGAAGGGAACTAAACGGAATATAATTGCAGTATATCCGGGCGGAATGAAGACTGATTTCTGGAAGATCCCCGGACAAAACCGGGATACCAGTACATTCATGGACCCCTCAGAAGTTGCTGAAAAAATTGTAAATGCGGTGATTGTTACGGATAAGATGTTTGTAACAGATATTACGATTAACAGGAAAAAATAACCGGTAAGGAACGGTCTCGACCGTTCCTTACATTTCATGACAACCGGCTTTTATAATCGTCATATCCAAATTCCCTGATCAATTTGAATTTCCCGTCCTTTGTCCATATACCTATTGATGGATGATGAACTCCATTGAAGGTTGTGGTTTTAACCATTGTATAATGTATCATATCAAGAAAAACAAGCCTGTCACCGATCTTAACTTCTTCATTAAAAGACCAGTCTCCCATAACATCACCCGATAAACATGAGTTACCACCAACCCGGTATGTTGGTTTACCCGGAACAGGATCGGTTGCTCCGATAATATTTGGTTTGTAGGGCATTTCGAGACAATCTGGCATATGTGCAGTGAAGGATATATCAGGAATCAATGTTTTAATACCCTGATTTTCAACAATATCTTCAACTGTTGAAATCAACTCTCCTGTTTCCCAGGCAAATGCACTTCCAGGTTCGAGTATTAAATGTAAACCGGTTTTCTCTTTGAATCTTTTAAGAACATCAATAAGATGATCTGTATCGTAATCTTTCCTTGTCATCAGGTGCCCGCCTCCCATATTGATCCACTTCAGTAGGGGAAAATATTTACCAAATTTTTGTTCCACCACTTCCAGCACTTTCTCGAGGGCAAAAGAATCAGCTTCAAATAAAACATGAAAATGAAACCCCTCAATACCTTCAGGGATTCCATCTTTCAGATCTTCCGCAATTATCCCTAATCTTGATCCGGGTGAACATGGATTATACAAACCATGACTAATTTCTGAGAATTCAGGATTTATTCTTAATCCTGCAGACACCAGACCTGATTGTTTTTTTATTTCCCTGGAATATTTATAGTATTGCGCTAAAGAGTTAAAAGTAATATGAGAACTATATCTGAGTATTGATTGAAAATTGCTTTCCCGGTATACAGGTGAATAAGTATGGGCTTTAGATTTTATTTCCTCATAACAGAGCCTTGCCTCATCAATCGAACTTGCTGCGGCACCTGAAATATACTCTCTGAGAATTGGAAAAACTCCCCACATAGCAAATCCCTTGAATGCAAGTATTATCTCAGCACCTGACATATCAGAAACATGCTTTATGAGTGAAAGATTCCTCCTGAAACGATCTTCATCTATTACATAGCAAGGAGAAGGTATTTTAGAATAATCAATTGCCATCTGCTAATCTTTGAATTTAAGTCCATTAACCACGGTCCCGATCGCCATCGGGATCACGGAGTTCAAATTGAGTTATACCGAGGAAGACCATTGAGTTAAAATCCTCCTCTCATCATTTCTGCCCTTCTTTTTATGGCTGTTGCGCTTTGGTCAGAGTTCCAGATCAACATCATGAAGCTCCACCCACGGTAATCCCAGTCTGTTAAGTTCTGCCATAAACGGATCGGGATCAAATTCCTCAACATTAAATACTCCGGCTTTTTTCCAGATACCTTTGAGGTACATCATCGCTCCTATTGCGGCCGGAACTCCGGTCGTATAACTGACCCCCTGTGCGCCTGTTTCAGCATAAGCTGCCTGATGACTGCAGTTATTATAGACGTAGTAAGTTTTTTCCCTGCCATCCTTAATTCCTTTTATACGGCATCCTATTGAAGTCCAGCCTGTATAGTTTGCACCCAGCTCTCCGGGATCAGGGAGAACTGCTTTAAGGAACTGAATGGGGACTATCTCATGTCCTTCGTACATTATCGGTTCGATGCCTGCCATACCAATATTTTGAATCACCCGCAGGTGTGTAAGGTATTCCTGTCCGAATGTCATCCAGAATCTGGCTCTTTTCAGAGTCGGGTAATTTTTAACCAATGATTCCAGTTCCTCGTGGTAGATTAAATATGATTCTTTTGGACCTATCTCCGGGTAATTAAGAGGTTTATGTATTTCATGAGGCTTTGTTGTAACCCATTTGCCGTTTTCCCAGTATTTTCCTTCCTGTGTAACTTCCCTGATATTTATTTCAGGGTTGAAGTTTGTTGCAAAAGCTTTCCCATGGTCTCCTGCATTACAGTCAACAATATCCAGGTAATGCATCTCATCGAAATGATGTTTGGCGGCATATGCTGTATAGATTGAGGTAACTCCCGGGTCGAACCCACATCCCAGAATAGCCGTCAATCCTGCTTTTTTGAATCTGTCGAAATACGCCCATTGCCAGCCATACGCGTATTTAGCCTCATCGAGCGGTTCATAATTGGCTGTATCAAGATAAGCAACACCAGTCTCCAGGCAGGCATCCATAATATGAAGATCCTGGTATGGCAAAGCAACATTAACTACAATATCAGGGCTGTATGATTTTATTAATTTTACAAGCTTCTGCACATCATCAGCGTCAACCTGGGCAGTCTGAACCCGGCCATTACCTATTTTATCAGCAATTGCATCGCATTTTGATTTTGTCCGGCTGGCTAACATAATTTCAGTGAAAACCTGTGGCAGTGATGCCATTTTATTAACCACAACAGTACCGACTCCACCGGCTCCGATAACTAATACTTTTCCCATAAAATGAATATAAATATTATAAATTAAAACGCTTGAAAATCAGTCAATTATTATAATCAATTACCTATGTTAATTGCTGTAATCCAGGCAATATCAACTCAATTAATTTTTACAGATCCAAATATAAGATTTTAAAATGACCATTCAATGAACTTCCGGAAGTCAAAATCATATTGGTATACTCCTAAAAAGATTAAAATTGAGTGCACAAATAATTCTGATTATATTTGTAGCCTTAAATTACCTGAACCCAAAGATGAAGCTGATCAATCCTCTGTTGATTATCCGGATATTAAGTACAATCCTGCTTATAGAGACTATTTCATATTTGTTCTGTTTACCCGTTGCTTTTATATATAAGGAATCCGCTACTCCATTTCTGATATCAGCTTGTGTTACATCATTTTTTGCTGTAATCAGCTATTTCGTCTCGAGAGACGCAGATCCTGATAAATTCAGCAACAGGGACGGATTTCTGGCAGTTACAATTTCATGGGTTGTGTTTTCTTTGTTAGGATCCATGCCTTATCTCATCAGCGGTACTATCCCATCATTTATTGACGCATTATTCGAATCAACATCTGGATTTACCACAACGGGCTCCTCTATCCTTACTAATGTAGAAGCCCTGCCTTTCTCAATGCTATTCTGGAGAAGCCTTACACACTGGATAGGGGGCATCGGGATGATAGTTATACTTATAATTTTACTTCCCTCCATAAGGGCGACCGGATATCAGCTATTTAGTCTTGAATCATCCATGAAGGAGAAATTCCATCCGAAGACCAAGGCTGTAGTTTACAGGATACTGTTTATTTATCTCGGACTTACACTTGCAGAAGTGCTGCTTCTCCGGCTGGGCGATATGAACCTGTTCGACAGTATTTGCCACTCATTTGGAACTGTTGCCACGGGCGGCTTCTCAACCAAGAACAACAGTCTTGCTTATTTTTCGTCCTACAGTCAATATGTTGTCATGATATTCATGTTTCTGGCCGGCACCAGCCAGGTAATCTATTATTATATTATAAAATTAAATTTCACTAAGGTAAAACAGAACGAAGAACTCTGGTTTTACATTGCAGTTACAATCATTGCCGGATCAATTGCCACTATTATTCTTCTTGTAAACTCAACAAGAACATTTGAAGAATCATTTCGTGAAGGTTTTTTTCAGATAATTTCAATAATCAGCTGCACCGGATTCACCTCGGCAAATTATATCGTTTGGCCTGGTGCGGCACTTATACTCATCTTTTTGCTGATGTTCGCAGGTGCCAGTACAGGTTCCACAGGCGGTGGGATAAGGATGGCAAGGCACCTGATAGTCCTAAAAAACATAAAAAACATTTTTGTTAAGCTGAACCATCCGAAATCTATATCATTCATCAAATTAAATAACAAAAGTGTTGGTGAGAACACCAATATTTCGATCCTTTCATTTGTAGTTCTATACCTGTTTATATTTGTATTAGGCACAATCGTTATAGTACTTACCGGGGTGGACCCGGTAACGGCAGCAAGCGCTTCTGCTACCTCAATGGCCGGCATTGGTCCGGGATTAGGCAGTGTAGGTCCAATGAGCAATTTTTCTGCAATTCCCGAAACGGGTAAAATTGTCCTTAGTATGCTGATGATAGTAGGAAGGCTTGAGATTATTACCGTGTTTGTTATATTCACACGTACCTTTTGGAAAATTTAAAACTGATTGCCTGGTGCTTCGTAAAAGAAGAACCGGGAACCAGCAACTTTTAGCCTCTGAAGCCTTGACGAAGGAGGCTGGAAATCAGCAATAATCCATCGCTAAACCTGATGTTACATTTTAAGTAGCAATTGTCTTGCGTACTCCAGACTTTCCTGTGTTCCCACATCTATCCAGTAGCCTTCATCGTGTTTCAATGTATAGATAGCATGATCCGAAGCTAGTTCAAGGTAGAGATCAATCATTGAATAAATGCCTTCACTCATATAATCAAATATCTCAGGTTCAACTATATGCATGCTTGAGAATGCAATCTCATCCAGTCCTTCTGCCTTAACTCTGGCAAGTATTTCTTCCCCTGTGGCAAGATTACGCCAGCCACAAAGCTTTCCATTTTCATCAATAAGAAGAAATCTATTTCCGGGTCTGTGTCTCACAGCAAGAGTAGCGAGTCCTTTCTTTTCCAGATGTAGCCTGAATAAAGCACCCAGATCGAGATCGGAGATTATATCCACATTATAAAGCAGAAAAGGGTTTTTATCAAAAAAAGCCCGTGCTCTGTAGAGTCCGCCTCCATTCTCAAGAAGCATCTCTCTTTCATCGGATACGGAAATTCTGAAACCTTTCTTATTGAGTCTTCTGACCTCATCTTCCATCATATCTGCAAAGTGATGGACATTGATGATTATCTCATCAAATCCTGCCGAGGTGCATTTCTCGACTGCTCTGTGAAGAGCGGTTTTTCCATTTATTTCAACAAGAGCTTTCGGAATACTTTCTGTTATACTCCCCAGTCTTTTACCCAGCCCGGCTGAAAAAATCATTGCCTTCATTGATCTGATGTTAACGGTTTCCTTCAAGAAGATTAATAAACATCTGAGTTACTGGTATCGCTCTGACAGTCCTGTATAATTCAGGTAATTCAACATGGTTTTCAGCTGAAATAATTACGTGATTAAGAAGATTAACACCTGGAACTATACTTTCAGTAAATGTCGGCTTTTGTTCATACAAGCCTCTGAAACCGAATGCACCAAGTGCCTGCATAATTCTTATCATACTGAAACCTGTATAATATCCTCTGAATTTTTGTTTATTTTCGTTAGAAAATAAGCAGAAATTGTCAATATAATATCCCAGCAGCTCCTCCCTGTTTTCATTTGACATTGGGATCTTAGCATCGTATAAAAGTGACGCAACATCATATTGCGGTGCTCCCTTTCTCCCACCCTGATAATCGATAAACCATGGCTCATCTCCTACAATCATGACATTTGCAGTCTGAAAATCCCGGTATAAAAAATAATCCTGCCCTGTCATAAGAAGATAATCACAAAGTACATTAAAATCATGTTCCAGATGTCTCTCATTGAAAGGCACTGCGAGCAGTTTTAAGAGCATGTATTTAAAATAATTCAAATCCCACATCATCGACTGACGGTCAAAGCTTCTGTGCGGATAGCAGAGATCCAGATTTAATCCAATGATTCCTCTGGTTTGAAACAGAATCAAATTGTCAAGTATTTTCTTGTATAGGGTTTTTGTTTCAGATGTGAAATCACTAATATCCTGCCTGTTATGGAGCCAGGTATATAAATTTATGTCACCAAGATCCTGAAGATAATAAATAAATTTATCAGGGATATAACCGTATATTTCAGGAACCGGTAAAGATTTCATTCTGAAATGCCCAGAGAAGCCAATGAAAGCTTCGTTTTCTTCCAGATTGGCATTATAGGCTCCAATGACAGTCTTTGTTCCATCAGTTATCCTGAAATATCTCCGGTCAGATCCGGATTTGGGCAATGCAACGATTGCAACTTCCGGGCTACCGAATAGTTCAATGTACCCATTCTTTACAATTTCAATTTCAGTCATGTTTATTTAAATATATTCCTCATTTAACCACGCTCCCGATAGCTATCCCGATATACAGATTTTATACAGGGTAATACTGTGGGCTTTCATCCACTCTTCCTCACCCTTCCATTTTCTCCCATTCCCCTTTTCTCCCATTCTGAATTCGTATATCTATAACCTGATCATAATCTTCTTTCTGTATAGGATAAGAGCCAATCCCCAAATCAAAAGCATCTGAATTAAGGCGAACATCAAACTACCATTCATGTTTCCGGCTATCGGAATGCAAATCTTCTCATAGAGCCAGGTATAAAGAGTAATTTTTCCTGTGCCTGACTGAATTTTAATAATAAGCATTAGCCGGGTCCAGATCCCTGCGAGGAAATAAGCAAAAAGCGCATTCATTCCAAATACCATGAAGAAAACACCCCATCTCTGAATTTTCCATACATCAGCGATCAGATAGATTATTGCAAGGACACCCATAGCCAGTCCGGCAGTATAAAGCACATAGGAACTGGTCCATAGAGGTTTATTAATAGGGAATAAGAGGTTCCATAATAGTCCGAGGCCAACCGCTGAAACTCCAAATAAAACAAGTTTGAATACCGTCTTTCCGCTGGCTGAATTTTTACTGATTAACCCGCCGGTAAAATAGCCAATAATTACGGTTGCAATTGCGGGTATAGTGCTCAAAAGACCTTCAGGATCAAAAGGTATTCCGAATCCCTTGTACAAATGATTTTTACCAAGAATAGCAATGTCGACTTTCTGTGCAAAATTGGTTTCAAGGCCAAAAGGATCCGCTCCTCCGAAAAATGAGAGCAAAGCCCAGTAAAGAAGCAGTAGAAAGGCAACAACTATCCAAAGATAATCAGTGTTGATGATCAGGCATATGATGGCGCCTATTCCATAGGCAATAGCAATCCTTTGGAGAACTCCCATTATTCTCAATGTTGAATAATCCCTTCCAAAGTAAGGAAAAATGGCAAGAAACAAGCCAACTGCAAAGATTGTCGCTGTCCTCCGCAAAATCCTGAAGACCGAACCCCAGCTGATCTCATGTTCATACTTCTTTAAAGAGTACCATGTGGATATCCCTACAATGAAAAGGAAAAATGGAAACACAAGATCGGTTGGTGTGCAGCCGTTCCATTTGGCATGACGCAAAGACGGATAAACATAATCCCAGCTTCCCGGAGTGTTGACAATGATCATGAACGCGACTGTAAGTCCCCTGAAAATATCAAGAGAGACCAACCTGCTATTGCTTTTTGCCTTTATTTTTTTCATAAGAATGTGTAAAAATAATAATTAAAAGCAATACTAAGTGTTGAAGTGTACTTTGGAGTTTTTGTAATACATCATACATATTTAAAGTCTGATTTAAAATATTTAACTAATTTTAGGTTAAAATTACAGGTTTAATATAAAATAGCGTATCACGATGAAAATAAGATTATTACCAGTGGCCTTTTATCTCTTTCTTGCACTTTTAATGACACCTCTATGCAGAACTGAAGGTCAAATTGTCCAAACCGGGCTGGAAGTAATGGCAAATAATAAATTTGAATTATTGAAGGGAAAAAGAGTCGGATTGATCACAAATCCTACGGGAGTTGACAGAAATTTAAAGTCAGGAATTGATATAATGTTTCATACGCAGGGAGTAAAACTTGTTGCACTTTACAGTCCGGAACATGGCGTCAGGGGTGAATTTAATGCTGGTGAGACAGTTGGCACAACCAATGATCCATCAACAGGCCTTCCTGTTTACAGTTTATATGGTAAAACAAGGAAACCGACTAAAGAGATGCTTAAAGATATTGATATCCTCGTTTATGATATTCAGGATATAGGTTCCAGGTCGTATACTTTTATCAGCACGCTTGGACTTGCTATGGAGGCAGCTGCCGAAAATAATATCCCATTTGTTGTCTTTGACAGGCCAAATCCGTTGGGCGGCATACGAATGGAAGGTGCGGTGACAGATCCAGGATTCATATCGTTCGTAAGTCAGTTTCCCATACCTTACATTCACGGTATGACTGTAGGTGAACTTGCTACTTTCCTGAATCAGGAAGGACTTCTGAAGGACGGCATTAAATGTAAACTTGAAGTGGTAAAGATGAATGGATGGAAAAGATCAATGACCTTTAATGAAACAGGATTGCCATGGGTACCGTCCTCTCCTCATATACCCGAACCGATATCTCCGCTTTTCTATCCAGCTACAGGAATAATAGGAGAACTTTATGTAGTCAGTATAGGTGTTGGTTATACCCTGCCTTTTCAGTTATTTGCCTCAGAATGGTTCAATGCTGATTCACTGGCACAGAATCTGAACTCCCTTCACCTCGCAGGCGTAATCTTCAGACCTATTCATTATAAACCGTATTATAGTGTCTCAAAGGATAAGATAGTCCATGGAGTTCAGATCCATTTTACAGGAGAAAAAATTGCTTCATTGTCACTTATCCAGTTTTACATGCTTCAGGAAGCCCACAAACTATGGCCCGGAAAGGATGCATTTTCACTTTGCGATAAATCACGCCTCGATATGTTCGATAAGGTTTGCGGTACCGATAAAGTCAGAATCGAATTCTCAAAGTCCTTCTCGGTCAGTTCAATCCTTGGAATCTGGACAAATGATATTCCTGCATTCAGGAAGAAAGCAGAAAAATATTTCCTTTATTGAGATTTATCTTCCGTCTATTAGTGACCAGCACCTTCCATACTCTTTTCAAGTTCACGGGCATGAACCAGAAATTCATCGATTGCCATTTCTTTATGATAAATCATCCCATGTGTCGTGCGTATCTTGGGACTTTCATTCTCATAGAAAAAATCTTTCCCCAGGATTAACTGAACCCGCTTATACTGCTCCACCCATATCTGCTGTGAAAGGTCACTGAACGGGCCATCAAGTTCGTGACTTGGGAATGAAGCATCCACCTGGCTGATATAACAATTTTTGAAGGACCAATTCAGTACCGCCATGGAATTAAGAGAAACAGGGGTGAAAACATTCGCTTCAGAAGGGTGAAATTTGTACCACACATTTCTGTATCCAATTATTCTTAGTGAAGAGAGATCAGCATCTTTCCTCCACTGCCTTAATGCTTCAGCTAATGCCTGAAGCACTTTATAATGTGTATCCGGGCCGGAACCTTCAGGGTCAAAGGCAAGACTTATTACGGTGGGCTGAACCCGTTTCAACATAGCGAGAACAGGCTCCACATCCCGCTTGCTTTGAGGTTGAGGAGTAAACAAGTCTCCAGTATAAAATCCGAGACGAAGATGTTCAATATCCTGAACTTTAACACCATAATGTGCCCATACGAGTTCCTCTTCAAATTCGCGCAGCATGCCTTTAAGCTTCTGTATATCGGCAGTATCTTTTTCACCGCTGTAACTGGAATTCAGTAATTCAATATTCCTAGTGATCTGGTCCGTTAACTCCGTCTTCGACTTTACGCCATAGATTACAACCATCACCCTGGTAATCCTGTGACAAATGCCTCTGAGTTTTCCTTTCTCATCACGGGCTGCAATTTTGTCAAGATAATGGCTTACATCCTTGTCAAATTTATACCTGAATCCTTTCTCAAAAAAATCGGGGTATTCAAGCATTCCGATTTTATCTTTACTGATAAGGTTCAATGTTTCCTCAAGTAGTCGTCTTACCATTACATTAGTGACCGACGTGAATCCTGAAGTCAGTATTGAAAAGTGAAATCTGTTGGAGATAATACGGAGTTGGGGTATAATGCATGGAAAAAGACCAAGCATTATATCGTCATGATGAGGTCCTGTGTGAAGAAAGGTGGCATTGTTTTCTTTTCTAAGGCCGACTTCAATCTTCCTTTTAGTCGATTCAATCACCTCTTTTACACTATCAATACTCAAATCAGGTATAAGAGAACAATACTCATCATTTTTCAAGTCATCAAAAGTAAGATTATGAGCATACTTATCGATCCTCTGACAAAGATCATAAATTGACTTCTCTGTTTTCTCAAAGCTCCAGTCTCCTTCCCTGTAATATTTCTCTATACTGTCATGCAGCAGAACAGCTGCTCCTTCGGTAAGATAGAACCTGGCGTTTTTCTGTCTCCCAAGAACTGTTGCCGGATATAAATTGTCAGGTGAATTTTGAAGTGCATTCTTCACAACACCTGCCTTTGCTTCTCCTGCAGCAAAAATTATTGATACACCATTCGGATTATGAGTAAGGGTTCCGAGGCCTATCGTAATAACTTTCCTGTTTCTTGAAACTTCAATACCCCCAAGATCGCCGGCTGCAGCAGCCTGTGTTTCAAAGTTCGTGGCAGTGAGCCGGGTAGCTGAATTACGGTCGGTACCTCGTGTATTAAATGCTATGTGTCCATCAGGACCAATGCCGCCAAGGAAAAATCCAATCCCTCCGAGTTCCCTTATCTTATTTTCATAATCAGTACACCAGTTGTCAATGCTAAAGACAGAAGCCTGCTGTAGTTTTTCAAGCGGTGATAGTGCTTCCCTGTTTCTCAGGGATAGATCAATTCTGCTATCCGGAAATACCTCTGAAAAATGTTTACATTTTGGAAGGATAATTTCATCAGAATTTATCAGCAGCGCTTTTGCAGGATCGAGTCCGAATCCTTTTATATAATAATTAACGACATAGTCGTAAAAGCTATTATGTTGTTTTGGATCAATAGGATAGAATTCATCTATCTGCACAAAATGCAATCCTTTCATCGATGGTCTGGAGGAGAGGTAAAGACCATTTTGCTCCATTAATGTTCTGTTCTCAGGTTTATCCCAGCCGCTAAGAAGCTTCTCTGTCCACTTAATAAAATATTCCGGAGTTTTGCCTGTCGGAAGACTTATCACTCCCTCAGGATTCTCCGCCACCCATTCCAAAAATCGCAGCGACGTCAGTAATCCGAGATCAGGAAAATTCTGAACAACAATGTATGGTATCTTTGTTGAAAATGCTGGTCTTCCTGAACGTTCAAAAAATGATTGTTCGACTTTGGAAAAACTTTTGATATTCATAGAATTTTAAATTTAAACTCATTTACCAGGGTATCTGACACTTAAAATACTAAATTCTTTTGTCAGTCTTAATACCGAATGCCGGATCAATTTTTAAAAACTTAATCGCTATAAGTCCAGGTATCGAACAAAGTATTACATATATAAAAAAGTGCTGATAGCCAAGTGATTCCTTCATTGATCCTGAGATCATTCCGGGCAACATCATGCCAAGTGCCATCAGTGATGTCCCGATTGCATATTCCGCGGTTTTATACCTGCTCTCTCCTACAAAATGAAGCATGTACAGCATATATGCAGTAAAACCGAATCCATAACCAAGCTGTTCAAGAGCAATGGCAAGGTAGATTGAAATATCACCCGGCATAGGCTGAACAAATGACAGGTAGATATATACACTTATAGGAATGTTCATACAAAACGCCATCACGTAAATAAGTCGTTTCAGTCCAAACTTTGCCGCTGTCATACCACCGAGAATACCTCCGAGAGTTAAGCAAACCATTCCTATTGTTCCATACGCAATGCCATATTGTGCAGACGTCAGGCCAATGCCTCCTGAGCTTCTTGAATCGACGAGGAAGGGTGTAGCGACCTTTACAAGCTGTGACTCACCAAGCCTGTATAAAAGAAAAAATATGAGTGCAGGGACAATGCCAGGCTTTGTAAAAAATGAAACAAAGACATCCTTGTAAACATTCCATCCTATCTTCTCCCTGTAATTGTTTTCAATGGGGTGTGGCAGCATCATCCGGTTATAGATCGCTATCATCAGTAAAAGAATACCTATGATAGATAGTGCGACTGTCCAGCTGAATGCAATATTCCCTGCTGTAATCATAAAACCTGATGAAGTTTCATTTGTGAGATTGTGATTTATTTTGATTGCAGCCTTAACCGGCTTATTCCAGTTAAGACTTGTAAATTCAAATCTTCCGGTCTGCTTTTTGGAAATGTCTATATCCTTACTGCCGGATTTACGTGCTACATTAACTACAACTGTCTCACCCTGCTCAGGAGGAGCCGATAGTGCAATATAAATGACTGCCGAATCAAGTCCGGATTTTCCTTTCTCAAAAATTGGGACCTGCAAACCAGGAGGGAATATCAGTATTGAAGGTTTTCCTTCCTTCTTTGTTATATTTATACCAGAGGGATCAAATGCTACATAACCATCCGGATGCACCGATTTGGCTTCAAAACTGACTGATTCCAGTCCTGTGTTCTTCTGCACCAACCCTGCGATAACAGGAAGGAGGCCCAATGCTGTTAACATTGCAAATCTGTAAAAAGTGGAACGTATTCCTACAAAAAAAGCCTGTTTGTGCTGGTCAAGGGCGTACATATAAAATCCATCTGCAGCAATATCGTGACTGGCAGATGAAACAGCTACCAGGGCAAAAATACCTATGGTCAGAGGATAAAAAAATGAAAATGGCATTGCAATTCCTACGGCAATAAAAGCTACACCAAGCAGAAGCTGTGTCCAGATAACCCAGTTACGCTTTGTTGACACTACATCGATATAAGGGCTCCAGAGAGGTTTTATTGCCCATGGAAGATAAAGCAGACTGGTCCAGAATGCGAATGAGCCAATTGAGATACCCATCGTCTTATAAATCAGACCAGAGGTTATCATTACGATACTGTACGGGATACCCTGAAAGAAATACAAAGTGGGAATCCAACTCCACGGCGATCTGGTTTTTGTGAATGTGTCAACCATTTTTACTTATGTTTAATACCGTTTTTCAAGAACTGCATTTTTAAAATAATGCATTAATATTTCACGGTATGAATAGCCTTTTGAACCCATAACCGCAGCCCCGATCTGACACAGGCCGACACCATGCCCCCATCCTGCTCCGTGCAGGACAAATGTTATTTCTTTATTTTCATTGATCTTCTCCACAAAAAAACATGAGCTGTAAAGATGTGATTTTGAGAGAGCCTTCCTGATTTCAAGCTCCTTACCAATTACCATTGTATTTAAAGTACCCTGAATCTTTAACCTGATAATTCTTCCTGAGACCCCCCTTTCAAGAGGTACAAGATCATTAACGGTTCCAAAATCAATTCCTGTACGCGCTCTTATAAGCTGGCTAATTTCACTCTGAGTATATCTTACAGTCCATCTGAAGAAGTCCTGAGTCTCCTGATCATAATCATTAAGAATCTGTGAAAGAATAGTCTTATCCGAGGTATTACAGAACGAGTCAGGGTTGCCCTGAATCCATTTTATTGCTAATTCCTCTTTATCAATCTTCAGATTATATCCGACAGGATCAACAGGGTTGTCTACTACTCTTTGAAGATAGGGATGACTGACGGGTTCCCAAACGTTTTCAAAGAGTTCGGTGATTCCGCCACAACATTTATAGTAACGTGAATCACAAATTTGTCCGTCATATGAAAGCACTTCTCCGAAAGTTTCTTCAATCACCTTTTCTACAACGGGTGATGAAGCTCGTGTGATCCCCTGGTATCTCTGGCAATGATCATCAGCACAAACATCAAAATTCAGGTGATCCTCCCTGTCATACCACCTGACAATCTCACTCCCGGTTCTAAGATTGGAATTGTATACAAGTACGGCTCTATTAAGTGCCTTGTTCTTTTCAACCTGGGCTAATAGCCAGCTGCGCGATATTACAGCATGAGCTTTTAGCAATTCTTCCGAGGATGTCGCACTCATTTCGGAACTGATTACGCTGGTAAGATAATCCTCAATGGATAACACGTTTACAGCAGTAACCTTGTTGTCCTCTACTATCAGTCTAAGACCTCCTTTAAAAACCTGATCTTCTTCTCGTTGCCAATGAAAATTCACACCGATGGTCACAGCGTGAATGGTAAATGAAGCAAGGTCAGTATGTAGTGGTGTCAGCAGGAAATTACTTCCATTCGCCAGTTCAATCTCATTTTGCATTAGCAGAATCCTGGATCCTGAATATACAGCATCACATCTGCCGGTTATTAGACTGTCTTTCTCTCCTGTCTTAAAAGGACTATTTAAGCTAAACGAAAGTTGTTCATTTGAGCAAATTCCAACCTGTAATCCGGGAGACTGTTCTCTAATCTTCATACTAAACTCTTTGATAAACCTTCTATTTCATCATCATTAAAGCAAACCTGCAAGAATATATCTTTTATATCATCCTCATTTATTTTCAGGAAGTCTTCTTCCCTGGGTAATATAATGACACCGCCAAGGTCGACCGATGCCGGACTAACGAGTATCTGGTCATGCCCGTTTCTGAAAAACTGTGTCGGCCGGTGAATTTTTCTGGGAATCAGATGAACAATCCAGCCGGATGGATCAAAGTAAGCAAGAATATTCAGCATGGGTTCAGGCCTGTCAGGCTGAACAGCAGATATAATATTATAAAAGTTATTAAAAGTTTCAATAAGCATTTCCGGATTGTCTCCTTTCAAAGTAATAATGCCTCTGAAATATCTTGTCCAGGTCCAGACTTCTATTCCATGTTTCATCGCAAGTAATTTTACTTGTTTTCCTTTTTCAAAATCATCTTCAATCGGAAGAAATCCTTTATTTCCTGACTGGAAGTGAAAATGATCGGGTGCAGATGCTCCGCACTGTGGTCCGTTATAAAAGATCACCTCATCTGACAATGTTTTTGCCAGTGAGAGCATTGTTGGAAAATTTGGTAAAATTCTTTGATCTGTATGTACATTGGAAGTTATTGTCAGATGCCTCAGAAAAATCGGATACGGATTAACAAGTATGGTAAGTTTTTCCTTAAAAGCAACTCCGCGTTGCTGGGTTGGTCTGTTTTCAGAACATAGAAAGCAAGGTCTCCCTCCAATTGATTTTGAGTCAACCCGGGCGGCAGACGATCTCATTCTTTCAGGATTAAACTGAATCAAGATCTTAAAATCACCCAAATCCAGATTTCTTGTCTTTACATTTTCGAGTTGATTGTAGTTTATCTTTGCCAACTCCCATTCAGAAAGTTGCGATAGAAACAGGTCATCAATTTTATCAGAGTACATTATTAATATTTTTACGGGCAAGGAGTTCAAAGGTCCTGATTTTATCTTTATAAAGATTATAAGTGTTTGCTTTCGTTACATCCAGTGCTGCGTCAGAATTTTCTTCCCATCTCCGGCATAGGTATAATGGCAGATAAATTCTGCCTATCTGGTAAAAACGGCTAATTGCCAGACCGACAGCATAATCCTCTCCATAGCTTACGTTAGGAACCCGGATGCTACGCAATACCGGTGTATAGAAGGCTCTTGGTGCACCTAAACCATTTATTCTCAGAGCATTATTTCTTCCATTTTCAGGTGTCCATTCCTTATGGTCGATCAGCCCGGGTGGGATATCTTCGAGATTGAAATTTACCATTTTATAGGAACCTACAACCATAGCACATCGCTGATCATAAAACGCACCAACTACCTTATCAATTACGAAATTATCGATATAGAGATCGTCACTGTCAAGCTGAATTGCAAATTTACCACACTCTTTATTAAAAACGCCTTCATTCCAGCAACCACCTATACCCAGGTCATTGCGTTCAGGAATAATGTGAATTACTCTTTTGTCTGTCTTTGCATACGCCTTAACTACATCAGATGTACCATCTGTTGAATGATTATCAATAACAATCAGGTTAAATTCAAATTGTGTTTTCTGGCTTAGTACAGATTTTATCGCGTTGGCGATTGTTTTTACCCTGTTTTTAACCGGTATAATGACCGAGGCTTCAATTTCAAATTTCACCGAGCTGAAATCTATTTCTCTGAATACCGGATCCAGCCATGCATTTATGTTTTTAAGATGTTCATTGCAAGCCATCTCCATTTCAATCTGCACAGCCCTGTTTTTAGGATCAACATAGTCAAATTGTTTTTCTCCTGATTTGCGCATATCATGCTCTATTTCAGTATATAGAAGCTCAGGGATATGAACCAGTCTATATTTCTCAGATATTTTTAACCGAAGGTCATATAACCCGGCAAACTTGTAATCATTGTTGATTTTCCCGCACGCTTCCGTGAATGCTGACGTTTCATATAAAATAACAGAGCCAAAATTAAAATCATCCCGCAGGCTTCCCTCCTGGTAATCGATAACTGGATGAGGTGTCAGACGTGTATTCTTGTTTTCATAATAATCGGAATAAACCATTCCGGCTCCTGTGAGTTCGCAAACCTGGATCATCCTGTCCAGCGAGAATCTTCCGGTATCGAGGGAAAATGATTTGTTGTAGAGCAGTATATAATCAGTCACGGTATTTTCAAGAATCTTCTTAACCGTTGCTGACGTTCCAAACCCATCAGATCTCAATACTGAAACATTTGATTCTGAAAAATCAGGATTTTGATCATATCCCGAAACAACAAATATTTTACTTACCAGATCTGAAGAATTTAACGAAGCTATCGTAGTCTCTGCTGACAATTTATCTGAAAATGGTA
>Ga0302271_10000774_pt1 | contig 31344 bp, 10 predicted proteins | sample III_Bog_N1_1_FD_198767 | JGI IMG/M metagenome (GOLD analysis project Ga0302271, IMG submission 198767) | Peat permafrost microbial communities from Stordalen Mire near Abisko, Sweden - III_Bog_N1_1 | ecosystem: Environmental > Terrestrial > Soil > Wetlands > Peat | place: Sweden: Abisko... | reverse complement strand
AGTGTTTGATATGCAATACTAAGTCCCGCATAAAGTCTCGCCTTCTACTACAGAAATCGTGAAAATAGCTATTGCAATAGTTCCAAGTGAGACCACAAATAAAGCTATGATCAGTTTGGTATTCCATCCTCTTGGACATTTAGTAAAATAAGTAGTCAACACTAAGGATTATTATTATTAATTTAGAAAATTTTTCTTCTTTATTTTGAATTGATCTATCTTTTGATATCTAATTCGTCAATTAAAAAAATATACTATGCGAACAATATTTCTTGTCCAAGGTTAGTTAGTTAGTGAATCTGGACTTAACAAGTATTTCTATTTGTGCCTTGAATGATTATTATTTTTTATTTTTGATAATTGTTTCTTCTCATAAATCATTAATATTCAAAAAAATTTCTCAGAAATATTACATTTTTCAACTTCAGAATCAATAACTATTGAAATGTGAAACCTAGCTAATTCTTCAAGAATAATCAACATTTTCATTATTAAATTAACACACTTATTCAATTTTAAATAACCAATAAAAATTTAAATAACAATAATAACAAAAAGCCTTATCCTCTGATACTATTCTCAACATCTAATAAGTTCTTCTTTTTTTAATCAAAAAGCGTTATGTGAGGTTTTAACTCTTTTGATTAAGTTCTAGTGTTCAACAAAGAACGATTTGTTTCATTGTGTGCATTCTTACCTTATTTATTATTAATGACACTAACACAACAATGCAGTAGATATTGAAATGAGATGAAAATGAAATAGATGATGGTGCTGTAAATACATGAATTATGCTTATTGACACTGAAACAACAAATACAAATAGCATTCACATGAAAATAAATGAAAAATTACAATACTTTTTAAGACAAAACTTGTAATTGTTAGGAGGGAAGCATCATTTCTATTGTTTTTTTAGCACTAGAAAAAAAAGAAAACGTCTACTTATCCTCAAACACCATAGATGCAGTGAACCTAACAAAGATGGTTTCGATTTTCTTTAGCATTTTTAAAAAAAACAGAATCAGATTAAAGTTTGTTAATATTGTTTTTTATCTGTCCAAATCGACATAGATGTGCGAAGATTTACTATCTTCAGATTATCAATGAACAAAATATCTTTTTAAAGAAGGCTCTGTTGATAATCATCAATTCAATGCATAAAATGTAGATATTAGTTTTTGTATTTTTCAAAGAATGATTGATGATCATTTTATCCCTCCCTCTCACGCTTGCATTATTCTTAAATAAGTAAATTAAGCTAGGGGCAACTGGGCTTACGTCTTATTCTTCTGAAAACTTTTTTTAAATCATCTCAACTGCATTCTAGAGCATTCATTCTATCAATTATCTTCTTCAAATCGTTTTGGAGTTTTCTTTGGTATAATGCAGCCGTTATGGTTGATAGTAATGAAAAATAAACAAATAATTTAAACTGATAAATACCTATATTATTGGATTTAATTTTTTCCAGCTATCAAGAGTATGTAAAATAATAAACTGGAGTTTTCATTTTTCTAACTTTTTATTGTAATTTTTGGCTTTTAAAATACCTTATTTATTAGCCTTTTGATTTAAATCTTTTAAGCTCCAAAACGTTCTTGCGCAATTAATTGTAAGCATTTACCAATAATCTTTTTTCAATAATCCTGTAAGAAAACAGTGTGTTGATTTACTTAAATGCGAAATTATTTATTTCTAGAGAAAGAGGATGTTTAAATAGTAATAATAACAAAATAAGATAAGGGAGAAACTGTCCATTTCCATTAATTTTTTAGTCGTTTTTACACAATTTTAATCTCTAATCGCTTTATTACCAGCTCAATCACCCAACAAAAACAGAAATTAAAAACAAAACAATCAAATAAACAAATCAAAAAAAGAAGCAAAGCAGAGTATGAATAAACTAGCATTTGTTATTTTAGCTTTGTGTCTTGTCAGTCACACGCTCGCTATGAACGAAAAGACTCTTCTCAGAGTAGCGAAGGTTGCTCCTGAAATCGCTTAAAATGGTATCCCTTAAGTTAAAGCTGCCTCAACTCACAATGAGGCAGTTTTGATCAGTTAAGCCAAAACAGAGAACTAAAGAAGACCTCATCCTCCACATCCATCAACTGGGAGATGATATCCTCTCATTGAGAGATTTAAGATAAAGAAATCTCTGCAATACACCATGCACCAAATATGAATACTTGTGCATCGCACGGCGTTTTTTTATTCGTTTAGATGCATTTGTGTTTTAACCACTTGACATCAAAAAGACCTTCAATTATTCTTATCCTTTTAAATTGAGATTTCAATATTTTGTAAAGAGAAAAGGTGTACTAAAATGCCATCTAATATACTAAGAAACTTAATTGAAAAAGAAATAAGACAATCAAGATAATCCAAATGTTTGAAGAATGAATTGATTAGAAAAAATGATAACAAAAAAGAGGAGTTGATAAGTAACTGGGGAGGGAAATAATGATTATTTAGTAAAATTGAAATCTGAAAGCAAAAAAAAAAAACTAATCAAAAACGAGTATCAAAAACACTATTGAAAATAAGTCCTGGGAGAAAATAGCATTTTCTTTATTAATTAATTACATATAGGTGGCTACGGGTTAAGGGATAAATAGTATTTCTATTAGTTCAACCAACCATTTTTGAAGATGCCTTAAAACCAGCTTTATGTTATTTTTAGTATTCAAAGAGATAAACAATAAATTCTCCAAACAAAAAGCATAATCATTTTGAGGTGTTAGGTTAAAGGAAGGTTTTGCACAGAATTAATTAAAAACTTTGCTTTTTTTGAAGAATTGAAGCATGTCAGAAAAATAGCTCTCATGAATTAGCTGCTATGTAGAAGGGAGGGGAAGATTATTAACATTAATACAGTTAGAAGGTGAGTGTTGGTTGATGGTCTTTTAAGCACTAGATTGATGATCTCTTCCTTGAAAAATAAACTTAAACTCTAAGAAACTTTCTCTCCTATGAAATTAAAATCATTCACAAATTAAAATTTAATCTTAAGATACAGATCATTCTCTTGAATCAGCAGACATTAAAGCAAATACCGTTTTATTAATAAATAATCTTTGCAATAACTAATATTTAAAACATAAAGGACTCTCCAATAGACTAACGAATGCAACAACAAACAACAAAAATACAGGGTAAGATAATTTAACAAAAACAAGAAATCAAAGTATGTCTTCTCTTTCAAAAAAAAAAGCAATAAAAATACAAGTTAATATCTTTAATATCATAATAATGTGACCGATACATGTCATCGATCAACCTAAGATCTTTCATTTTCACTATTGAAATCCATCCATTGTTGATTTCAGAGCATTATGCGATTAGGAAACATTCAAACTCATTTCTTACGGAGAAGAAAGAATCTACCCAGATAATAGTTTTTTTCTCGCATTGATCATAGAGATAGTTGTATTTTCTAAATGAGTAAGCATAGGCGATTCTAAATCTAAGATCTTTTATTTTTTCACCCCAGAAGATGGATCTTATTAGACTTCTGTAATATCCATGATAATATCAATCTCAAAGAAATACTAAGAATTCTCCTCATTCTTTTGAAATATGAGCTTATTTTTCAAACACACAACTCCCATGAGCTTCTCGATATAACTCTTGCAAGCCTAGTGAACTTGTGGAAAGTTAATAGAATCTACAAAATTGAATTCGAACTTCTCTGGATTGAAATCTTATACCATAATAAATGAGACCTAGCAGAAAGCAGCAATTTCTCGCCCGATATTAACAGTAATCTCTGCGATGTCAGTGCTCTTAAAGCAACTTAAGGTTAGCATAAGCATGTCAAATATCATTTGCTTGTAAGAAAAAATCTAGATATCGTTATTCTTTTAATCAAATGTGAATATTCGAGAATTCAAGAGAGGTAATTACTGAAAACTATTTGGGAAAGGGAATTTGTAGTCTTCTTAAAAAGGCTATGTGTAAAGTAGACTCTAGCATCTATCGATACACTAAACTGATGAAGAAAACCTAAAACTAGGGCAATCAAGGAATGTCTTTTCAATTGCACGTATCACTTCAATAAACGAAAATTAAGATATTTTCTTAATAGTTTCTTTTTTAGAATCCATTGATTTGAGAATCAATTATATTTCTAATAGCTTCCTCTATGCCTTCACGACTTGCTATTAGCTGAATTTCACTATTTATTAGATCTTTTCCCATAAGCAATCGATTAATTGTAGTCTTATTTCTTAATCACTTTTTGTGATATTTTTCATTTTTTCAATTTATCGCAGCAGTGTCTCATCTTCGATGCAAATGACTAATAGCATTGTATGAATGTACAATGGAAGTATTTTAACTCTGAATACATGTGTTTTCCCTTTTTCTTATTTCTCCACGTATAATATTTCTTAAGGTAATTCTTCGCTTTTTTTCAGTTTTCTCATGCCAGAATGTTTTATCAACAAATAATCTTTTAGACTCTTCATTCTTGAATCGAAACTTATTGAAGAACTCATACGATCTCTTGAAATTGTAAAGTCTTATAAGAATTTACAGTACCCATCTTCTTCAGTGTCTAATTTAAGCTTTTTCGCTTTCGCATTACAATCTGTTGAAAATTTAAAAAAATGAAAAATAAATTATGTTACTCAACAAAAATATTCTCAATTTCATACCATACAGCTTCATCTCACATGTCCTGAAGTCAAACTATTAAATCAGCATAATATTTGATAGCATCTTCTCTTAGACTCGTTCCCATTCTTAGAAGTTAGTCAACGCTAAAAAGAGTTTACGCTCACTCATATTATGCTAGTATTTGTAAATCAAGAGAATCACAGTTGCTACGACGTAAACAGTGAGATATACTTTTTCTAATTTCATGTAGTAGATTAGAATACCTAGATTTGTTAGTGCAACTATTACTTCTAATGGATAGTTCTGTGTTTCCACAACCTAGTAGATCGCTTACATCTGTTGGTTATTAAGAAAATAAAGTGAAATAATTGAGTAATATCATTAATATTGTAATATTATTATTCTTTACAAGTCCATTTTAGAAGCTGATTTAATAATCTATGGAACTATCACTTGTGTTATCTTTCTGGAACATCTCCAGATAATTCTATACATTGTAAGTTGCGTAGATTTGGATAGCGCTAACAAGCAGCTCGTAGATTCGCCTTGGAGAGAATTTCATTACAACCAGAACAACTGAGCATGAGATTAATGTTTCTAATTGATTCTCATTGTCAGCACCGACAAGTAACCTGATTGCTGCCCATAGAATTTCAGAGATCAAGATTGCATAGGTTGTTGCTCTTCGCTTGTAGGTTTTTTTTTTCAAAAGAAAAAGATAAATAGACATCAGAGAGAAGAAAAAAATCCCCCATTTTTCATTCTTTAAATTGATTTTTTAAATCAATTTACAGTCTCAGAAAGCTCGCTATGGAAGGCGACCTCCATTTAGCTGTCTTTAAACTTCGCTAGCCATTTATTTAAGCATCCTGGGTTATAATATTTCATTTGTTGAAGGTGTTTTTTTGAGAACAAAGAAGTTAATTCCCCTTGTTAGAAGAGTAATATTCCGTTCTTGCGTTAATTGATTAATAAGAATTGAGGACTACGAATATATTTGTTTGTAATCTCCCTTATTTCATTAATTAAAAAGTCTTTCTAGGGCAACTTACTTAAAAAATATATAAAAAATCATATTATTAATAGAAGGTTATCTTGGACAGCTTAATAAACCACATAATAAGGTGTAATAAAAGCCTGAAATTTGTCTTTTTTGGGATTAATTTGAAGGATTTAAAATTAGAAACTTTATTAAGTAGAATTTCTAATATAGTTATTGAAGAATACCTGAAAAATAACCTAATATTATGTTTCTTTGTGCAATTCAAAGGGTTCACAAATAGTTAAGTAGATCTTAAGCCTATTAAGCAAAAAAAATTGTTTTTTATTATCTTATTTTAAGGTATTTTTAATTTAAACAAACTGATTCTCTTAGTAATGTTTTAGTTTTCGCTTTGCGTTCCTTAATTAAATCCATATGAATTATGAGATAATCTATTTATCCTCAGAAAAAACTAACATATCTAAATCATTCTTTTATCTCTTCTGCTCTAGCATCTATTCTTCTTATGAATGTTCGGAGCCTACTTTGTTCTAAAAGTTCAATCTTGGAGAAATAGGGAATCATTATTTTTGAAAAATTTTCACCAAAAGTTTCCTTTTAGAACAAATATTCCTTTAAAAATGACTCAACAACTAATAAAGTGCTTCTCTTTCATAAAAACAAGGCTTTTAGCATTTTAAAATTCTTATTTAATAAATAATTAATATCCGAATTCCTTTCATCTATCAGCTTACAAATATTTCAAAAACTTCAAATGGAAGCTCAACTAAAAAATACTCTAAATAACTGTTAATTTATCATAACAAAGTTTTTCTTCTTCAAAAAGCAGTCAAAAGGTTATGATCAAAATATATTGTCTTTGTATCTTCTTTGACAATGTAATGTGAGGGGTGAATCAAAATATTTAACCCCCAAAAAATATCAATAAACAGAAAAATAAAAAAATAAAAAATGCATCAACCGGGAATCGAACCCGGGTCAAAGCGATGGCAACGCTCTATTCTACCATTAAACCATTGATGCTTAGCTTGAGAATCTTAGATTAGAGAGGCATATATCCATGAGCAAGATTACTCATTTCAAAAGAAGAGGGATATTGATATTGGTTAAAAAACTAGAAACTCGAAAAACTTTTGACCTTTTCATAATATTTTACATGAATATTACCTTAATAAACCATCAACACCATTAAATCAATAAGTAAATTTGTTTTATTTCATTCTCAAAACACTAATATTACCAATAAACTCCATCAAACTAATATTCTAAAGTTTTCTAAAATACAAAAACCAAAATCAAAATTTGAGCACCAAAAAAAAAACCACATAAAATAAATGAATGCTCTCTCAATAAATCAACACTCAACGAGTGGTATATAATTACCTTCACATAACTTACTTTTCCCCCCTAACTACTCCCAAGATCATCATAATCTTTATCTTACTTTATGCTCTCGCTTCTCGACAGAAATTAATGTGATTTTTAACAAATATTTCATTTCCACAGTCAATATATTTAGTTTTCTTCTATTGTCTCAATCAAATCATAAACAAATTGTACACAATAAGGTGTTGTAAAGGATTGAAGAATTAATTAAAATAAAAAAATAATCCAATATCAAATAAATAATTAGTAAATACCTAAGCAAGTTCAACAAAAATGACTTCGATAAAGTCTACTTTATTGCTGTGTATGATGACTTTAACTCTATTTCAGATACTGCCTAACGTGCATGCATAGAGTGTTCCATGCAAAAGTGAAGTGATTCTAACTGATTATTATGGAAACACTCCTAGATAAGCATAATAAGAAATTGATTATAGCTCAGATTCTGCGCTAAAGGCTCTCACGAAAATAAGTCTTTCTCTTTGGGCGAATAAAAACACAGTATTAACGTTAACTCTCTAAGCTAAGCTTAACAGCAACGATGCAACATTCATAAAGCTTATGATTCTAGAAATAAGCGCAAATACTGTTTCTATAGATTCTTCGATTTTAACTTCTGGGAGTATCTCCATGACGATTAATGCAGATTACGGATTTGTTTTCGTGACTTTCGATGTCACCACTGCTTCCAATCAACAAATCTGCGTGTTCCTTATCCAATCTTCAACAGCATATTCTTCTTAAACAACAGAGAAACAATGTCTGCAAGTCACCGCACTTCTCACAAACTTTTCCTATGAAATTCTTAAAACTTCAGGGATTCTTGCAGCTTCCACAGATGTTGATGCCAAAACGAGCGCAATTTATCTGCATCGAGATTACGGAATCGATGATATCACTGGAAATGAAGAAAGTATTCTCAGAATGCTCATGAGAGATGACTCCTCCATGCAATCTTATTATCTCTTCAACTAAAACGCGATTGACGATTATCTCCTCGACAACAATGATGACCTCAGCAATAATATTGTGCTAACATCTTCGATCTACCCTTCAGGCTCGATTCCTTCGCTATTCAATAACGGATTGAAATTCAGTGCTTAGTAGTTTGCGAAATTCAATGGATTTAGTTTGTCTGAGTACAACAGGGAATTCTCTATCAGCATGTCAATCTAAACATAAGTTGAAATGACCTATGGGAAGTATGTTCTATTTCAGCTGCTGGATAATGAGGACTAGTTATTGATGATGGTTGAGCTGAATAATTCAGATCTTTACTATGATGAACTCATATTAACCTTACCTTCATCAACAGCGCCATCAACTCCTACAGTCTCATAAACTCTGTCTTCTTGCATAGTGGAGAGGTACATCAAATGGAACACACTCATGATCACTGGATATTCTTATCCTAAAGTTGATAATTCTGCAAGTTTATCGTATTTCCTTGCATTCACGATTAACTCGCAGTTATGCTAAACGACCAGTTATTCTGACTCGAAATTTGATCTATCTACGGATCTACTCTACCTATTGCTTGGAAGCAGTAGTCTCAATACATTTCAAAATTTCTTTATCTTGAAAGCACTTCGAATCTACTCAGGAGCATATATTCCTTTGCAATCAGGCGCTTGCTCTACTTCATGCGATATCTCAGAAAGAAGATCACCGACGATTCCAGAGCAAGCAAAACTAGATTATCTCGAAGCGAACCCGACTGGATCATTTGTTTCCGATGAATCTGCGCTAAATTTACTCACAATATCGTCTACATCGTCTCTTGGATGTGTCCAATGCTCGCAATATTCCTACGCACTCCATGAATATTGCCTTCCAGTTGGTTCTTCATGTCCTGAATTCATCGATCCGCAGACTTAATCTTGCATTCCTGTGTATCTCTGCTCGGATCCACTCCATGCTACTACAGATTGCTTCTCCGACTGCGTCGCAGGGTTTGTCATCGATTCTTCCTCCACATGCTCTGTGAAATGCAACTACGCTTGTCTGACATGTGACTCCACTGACCCAGATAAATGTCTAACAGTGCCATCAACTCGACAACTAGATTCTACTTTGAACTACCCCTGCGTTGACAGTACATACTTCGATGATGGATTCACTAGAGATTGCCTGCTAAAATCAATCACAGCTTAAACATCTACCGGTACAAGCACAATAGAGTATGTATTCGATGTAAAGTATACTACATCAGGCTCCAAGACAATTTCCAAAATGACACCTGATTCTTTAGTATCTCCTGGAAGTGTCATTTTAAACTGCTAGAGTGGCTCAGATCTAACAGCTACACCAGACAGCGATGAGGGCATCTAATTCTACACAAGCAACTACATCACCATCGAGAGTATAAATTAATTATATTCACTAAGAATGTATTTAAAAGTGAACGGCTAGCTAGGCCGTATGGTACGATTACTGTAAATATATGCTCTACCTGCAACATCACTGCTCTCCGCTAAAAGTATTGTACTGCTCACCTTGGAGTAGTTTAATTCTGATCAATACAGCATCAGAGTCTGCTATTACAACAAATGTCAGCAGCGATCTAAATCTACATTATTCATAACGAATCTCTCTTGGAACGTGCTAGCCATGTCTTTCGATGACGCCAGTGAGTTTTTCACGATTAGCTTATTCTTGGGTGCTCGGCCTTTCATTTATAGGTTCACAAAATATTCTTCTCAAAATGTCTTGTATGATCTCCCTGCTAATATGGGCGTATCAATAGGGCATCCGTAGAATAAGTTCAACAGTGTTTTTGACTACTTTACTGTTCGATATATTACGTTCATTTCTCTTGGAACAATTTACTCGCTTGCTTAGTAGAAACCTAATGCAAGTAATGCTCATTGTGAACTTTTCACGAATGATATTTGCTTGCTATGCGAGAATGGGTATAAGCTGCAATCTTACAAAGACACAACATGTGTTGTAGATACAACTGCGGCAGCTGGATCTGCATTCTACTACAAAGCGCTTAAAATCGACCATTAATGTGCTTTGAATACAAAAATCTGCACAACATGCTAGACTACTCCAACGACTTGCAAAGATTGCAGTGTCAATCGAAATCCAGCCAAAGAATGTGCATGCAATGATGGAAAATATTCTGATATTAATGATGACTGCTAACGTAAAAGAAATATTTTTTTATTTGGTTCATTGTCTTTCTTTTGCTCGTATTACATTTTGGTTTTTGGTACAATTTTTCATTGATTTTGACTACAGCTTGCAGCCCAAAGTGTTTAACATGCACAGATCTAAACACTTGTGTGACATGTTCTACATCGCGTATTGGTCCTCCTGTTTGTTCATGCCCGAGTGGTTACTTGGAATTATCAACTAGCGCATGTACTCCATGTGATTTCTCCTGTGCTTCATGCGATACGGCGACATCAACTTGCAAATGTCCGCCAGTGGCAACAACTTTCAGAAAACAAAGTGCTGATTATCTCACATGTCCGTGCTTACCTGGATATTTTGATCCGCAAGCATCTACCAAAATATGCCAGAAATGCTTCTCCAAGTATTGTGTTTATTTCAAGAAAAAGAGGGGGGGAGGGGGGAAGGTAGAGTATTTCTTGTTTTTCTTTTTAATATTTTTTTCATTTATTCTCTTAGTTGTAAGACTTGTTCAGGGAGTACAGAGACTGACTGCTTAACATGTAAAATAGCTGCTTCTTCAGTGGGGATGGTGAAAAGTATTCTGCCTCCAGCTTCACCTGCAGCTTGCTAATGCACTGATTCCAGTCAATATTACTTGGATTTTAACGGGGAATGCATGAAATATGTGACTCTTGAGTTATCTATCGTGACAAACTAAAGCCATATGAACCCACGTATTAAATTAACACTGTCGTCACCCATTGAAAGCAGCGCTGGCTCCCAATGGACAAGTCTTCTGTTCATTTCCTTGGTGTCCTTAGATGGAAATAGTAACAAAAATAAGATCCTAAAAATATCCACAAAAAACTACATTTTTTGGATTTCTTCTTCATTTTTAACACTCACACCATACCCAATTATTGACTTACTTTTTCTTTTTAACAGAACACTCTCGTATTTTATCTGATTCTTCGAACCTTATCCTCACTACATCCAACGACGAAACGGATCCTTATGTCGGCTACATCGACTTAAATGTCGTATAATCTTGTAGAGTCACCTCATTACAAATCCTTATTTCTACTAACTTAGCTGTTCGAAGTTCCACTGGCGTTCCTTTATCTTCCGTGTACACCAACAGACTTTTCACCTACAATGTGAGTCCTTTCATATTGAACTTAAGTGATTCCATACAGTCCAGCATGGTGAATCTCAGAACTCAAACGGAAAATCTTCAATCGAGTGGTTTAATTGCAGCAGGTAGGTATTTATCCTTATTCTTGATCCCTCTAAACTGCCTGTAAGCGATAGCACCTCTCCTCTTTGTCAACGCAATACTCCCTCCAAATGCATATTATCTTGTGACCTTATTTTCCAGTCTCGTACTTCCATACACACGACCATGGCTATGCTATGAAGAATCTAACAGCGACTTTACTAGTACTTTACCTCCTTACTAGATTTACAAATCGACAGTTGATACCTCCTTGCACTCATATTTTATAGTCAGAGAAATGGGAATTAGTGCTTCATTCCTTATTAATCTCATCGAATCAGCTGTGTTGATACTGCTCGTGACGGTTATTTTAGTTATTTTTAAACTCCTCGATCAATCAAGCTAACCAGGATTCAAAAATAAGCAATACTACACGCATCTTTAATCGATTTTGATTTACACCTTCGAGTTAAGATTCATCTATATTTTACTTAGTTTCTTCCTTTAGATCGAATCTCTCTCGTTTACATCAGGTCTAGGTGTAGTCTCCTCATTAGCTTCATTGATCTTTCTACTCCTTCTCCTCTATGGTCTGAAAGAGCTTTATCGGGTATTAAACTCCAAAACTGAAAAAGAAGAATTTCAATATCGAAGAGTTAGACATTTAGTTTAATTCTTAGATATCGAAAAGCATTGGATTGTACTTAATTACAAACTGCTGTAAACTGCCAAGAAGATTCTGATATTCTTTGTATTGATTTTCTTCTAATAATACCCTAAGGCAGTGTTTGTGTTAGAAATCATTATCTCTATCTTGGGATTATTGCTAGATATTTTAACAAGACCATTTTAGCTGAGATGGATAAGCTACAGTAGAATTCTGTCTTCTATGGTGTATGTGAGCATTTGGATTTCAGCAATTGTTTCATATAATGCGTATTAAAACATGATTTCCTCAGCTTATCTCATAGAAAGTAGCTAAATTGACTCGTTTAACTAAGCTGGATCAGCACTGTACGTGTTGCTCATCATCTACGTTTCGATTAACTTTTTTATCTTCATTTTGAAGTCGCTTGCAGTTGCCCATTCAGGATACAAGTATTTAAGGAACAGAGAGAGTAAAGAAGTTGTTCTTATTTGCGAGAAAATCCGTAACGATGGATAACATCAGCAGATATAATTCGCTCTTCTTAACTAACAAGAAATGAATTCTTCCGCAAACTCTGGTGCTTCATCTATTTTTGCTCCAAATATTGCAGCATCCAAGATGTCAGATCCTATGCATCCCAAGGAGCGTTTTCTATTTAACTTCCGTCCAACTAACCTAGTCAAACCACCGAACTTCAAAAAGTTATGAGCTAAAATTGTTAATTATTTTAGCTATTTTACACAGGAATGTGTTAAAATCATTATCTGTTTGTGCGACAATTCACATATTTTACATATTTTGAGTAAATTTGACATTATTATCCAATACAAAGGTTTCGATATTCAGCAATAATAAAAAATATTTTATTGTTCTTTTTTATCTTTAGATAAATGTCTAACTATTTAACATATTTAACAAGGGAGAAGACTGCTAAGTTCCTTTCAAACTTTTAATGAAAATGAATTTGTAGTATTATTTTAAGAAAGTTTCAGTAAACTACTTTTTGATTGTCTAAATAATATTGAAAACCAGATGAATCTCATAAAGTTTAATTTATTATTGAAAATTCTTTGATTTGTATTGTTAGGAATTATTTGAATTAGAACTCCTTTTCAAAGAAAGAGAAGAAGTTGCTTATCTTTTTCCTCTTTTTTAACACTTTTAGCAAAACCAAACAAACAAATGCGTTTGGTGCTTATGTTGTGTATTTTTTTTAAATTCTGTTGATCTTCAAGAAGAAAGAAGAGAAATATTCTCTCTCTCTGATAATGCCCTTTTAAGCATCAGCTCATGACTCATTAGTTATCTTGTTTCACCTAAAGTAACCCCTGACTCTAATAATATTCTTCTTGCGGCAAGATGAAGTAATCATTACTTTGCTGTATGTGCTTGCTTGCAAGCATGTATTTATTCTTTCTTCTAGCTTTCGTACCATTTATTTAAAACCTAATTTTACCCTCCAAATGCAAACCAAAAAATTGGTTACTTCACGTAGATCCATGCTAAATAATAATTTCATTTCAAGGAACCAAAGAATCGATTTTAAATCGATGAATCTCTCCCTCTCGATCTAAAAGAAAAGAAGTTTTTTTTTGTTTTCCAAGCCAAATATTGATTTCCCTCCACTCCTTTCCTTTTTATAAATAATTTACTCCTCCCTTATGTCAATTTGAATTTGCAATATTTTTCTTGCATGCATTCCCTGTGAATCTCTTTTGAACATAATTTACCCTACGATATTGGATAGATAAAATATTTATCTGAGGCTGAACAGAAATGAAACACTTTTCTCTTTTGTGTTTTTGTATTATCGATTAGAAGACTTTGAAAATATCCTTGTAAATATCATTAATCTGAAAGCTAAATCAAACAGTATTGGTCTTTTTTATTAATTCAAAGAGAGAGAGAGAAGAGAGAGAGAGAGAGAGAGAGAGAGAGAGAGAGTAAAACTTAATTAAAGTTACAAGGTAAGGGGGATGCAAATTTTTGTTATTGGATGTAATATTTTTCAGATCAGGGAGATTTTTTTCAAAAGAAAATAAATACACCCTTTTCAAAAGAATTGTGAATAATTTCGATGAATTGATGCAAATTAAAGATCTGAATTGATTTTTTATGATTTTTGTTGTCTTCTCAGGGTATCTTTAGCTTGGGCAGCTTCTCGAAGATCAGATAACGATATTTGCCACAAATTGATTTTTTCTTAAGTAACATAATCCAACTCAATTATTTTCGTCTATTTTCAGAATAAACTCCACAAATATTTCTATTCTAAAATCGACAAATGAAGTTAAATATCTAGCAACTGCAATAACACTTGCCAGACTCATTTAATGAAATAAAAGCCTGATCAGTTTCTTGATATGAGTAAAAAAAATTTGAGCTTCTTAGTTTCGTCTATTAACTCTAGGTTCATCTAAATAGAAAAAGAAAAGAATAAATCTTAATTTGCTGGCAGGAAAGAAGTTAAATCCTAGGTGCGTGTGAAGTACTTTCAAAATAATAAATATAATATACTCAAAATATAAGAATCCAAATCAAAAAATTCACTGGCAAACAAAAAAGATCCCTATTAATCATGAAGGTTGCTCTCCTTATCCTCGCTTGCTTGGCTGTCGCTTCTTGTGCCATCTACCCTTACGATGTCTCCGGGAACTGCGATTTCAAGTTATGTAGAGGCAGCGGCTGGCGTGCTAATAATACCAGCTACTCTTATAGATGCCCTGTTATTGGATTTAACAAAGCTTCTTTCAGACAAAATGATTCCACCAAGAAGCTCTTCCTCGATTTCACTGCACAAAGCTCATACTCGACTGGCTAGGATGTCTCTATTCCTTTGATCTTCAATCCTTCATACGAATAATCAGGACTCCAATACTACTAAACTTTTAACTATGGTGATTAGTTCAGTATCTTTAACTGCAGTATTTCTTATTCTAAAGAGATATCTCCCCTTTGCTCATATCACTCATTTGTGGCTGGAAAATACCTCAACGGAGTTTTCTTGTCCGAATGCGCTTTTGCACTTAACTACGTCAATTATCATGGTCTCCTCAGTGATCAGTGAAGAAGCTCCCACTCTCATTAACTACTAAAAGCAGTATTTGAATGCAAATATTGATAGATACTCGTGTTCTTTTTTTGTTAAGTTTGTTAAAAAAGTCTAACTTTATTACAATTTCAATCTCTAATTTCACTTTGTTGCTGGGGCTTAACTCAGAAAATAAATCAAATGAGTAATCAATTAAAATAAGCATTCATCTGTTGAGATGCTTTAAATCAAAGGATAATTTCTTCCTTATTCCTTATTCTCGTTGTTACATATGCTCCCCCACTACAAGACCCAAAAGTGGGCTAATTAATCCAGTGTTTTTGTAGTTTTTCCTTAAAAATTAGCAACTTATTTTTGTTGTGAAAAAGTAAATTTTCAACATGTGAATATTATCTTTAATTTTCTGTTCTCTTATCAAAATCATTGTGAAATCTCAGGATACATAGATTAAATTTGAAATCAATTAAAACTCTCCCTTCTCTATCTAAAATAAAAGAAGTTATTTTGTTCCTCAAGCAAATAAATATTGATTTCCCTCCCCTCCTTTCCTGTAAAATAAAAAATTTACTCCTCTCTTATTTCAATTTGAATCTCCTATTTTTATCTTGCATGTATTCTCTGTGAATCTCTTTTGAACACTATTTATCCTAACCGATATTGGATAGATAAATACTTTTGTAAGGGTGGAGAGAAGCATATTATGAATTGAAACACTCTCTTCCTCCCTCTCTTTAGTATTTCTACAATAACAATTAGAAAAAGTTGAAATTATCCTTGCAAATAGAGTATAAATCTGAAAGTTCAATCAAATAGTATTGATCTTTTTTGTTTGTTCAAAGAAAGAGTAAAAATTAATCATAAGCAAAAAATTGCTATTGGGTATATTTTTCTGATCAGGGAGATTTTATTCATAAGAAAAATAAATAAACCCTTTTCTATGAGATTCAGAATAGTTTAGATGAATTGAGGCAAATTAAAGATTTGAATTGATTTTTTGTGATTTTTGTAGTCTTCTCAGAGTGTTTTTGCTTTGTCAGCTTCTTGAAGATCAGACAGATAATGATATTTGCCAAAAATTGGTTTTTTCTTAAGTAGCATGATCTAACTCATTTATTTTTGGTTATTTTCAGAATTCCATAACTATTTCTATTCTGAAATAGACAAATGAAGCTAAATATCTAGCAACTACAACAACAAAAAACCAGACTCATTTAATGAAATAAAATCCTGATCAGTTTCTTGATATGAGTAGAAATAAATTGAGCTTCTTAGTTCCGTCTATTTAACTTTAGGTTCATCTGAATAGAAAAAGAAAATAATAAATCTTAATTTGCTGGTGGGAGGTGGGGGAAAGGGGTTAAATCCTAGCTGTGTGTGGAGTACTTTCAATAAAATAAAAATAATATACTCAAAAGATAAGAAATACAAATCAAAAAATACACTCTTAATACAAAGTTTTCTATTAATCATGAAGGTTGCTCTCCTTGTCCTCGTTTGCTTAGCTGTCGCTTCTTGCGCTGTCTACCCTTACAATGTCTCCACTGGCTGCAATGTTGCCTCATGTGTCAGAAACAGCTGGAATGCTAACTCTACCAGCTACTCATATGTCTGCCCTAAGACTGGAAGCAGCCAAGCCGCTTTCAGACAAAATGATTCTACCAACTAGCTCTTCCTCGATTTCACTGCATACAACTCGTTCTCTTCCGACTAGAAGGTCTCTATTCCTTTGATCTACAATCCTTCATACGGTTCTTCAGGACTCCAATACTACTAGGCTCTTTCCAATGGTGCTTAGTTCAGTATCCTTAACTGCACTATTGCTTATTCCAGATAGGTATCTCCCCTCTGCTCATCTCACTAACTTGTCGGTGGAAAATACATCAACGGAACTTTCTAGTCCGTCTGCGCTTTTGGACTTGACTACGCTTATCGTGGTTTCCTCAGTGAAGAAGCTCCCACTATCATTAGCTACTGAGAGTAATAGTATTTGAATGCATATTGATAGAATAATCATGTTGTATTTTTCGTTAAGTTTGTTAAAAAAGTCTAAATTTATCACAATTTCAATCTCTCTATTTTCACTTTGTTGCTGGGGCTTAACTCAGAAAATAAATAAAAGAGTAATCAATTAAAATAATCATTCCTCTGTTTAGATGCTTTAAATCAAAGGATTATTTCTTCCTTATTCCTTATTCTTGTTCTTACATCTATCCCCCGGCTACAAGACCCACAAATTGGGCTTATTAATTCAATAAATTTATAGTTTTTCCTAAAAAATTCGCAACTTATTTTTGTTGAAAAATAATAAATATTTAACAAAGGAATATTATCTTTAATATTATATTCTCTTATCAAAAACATTGTGAAATCTCGCATTAAATGTTCTAAGAATCATTATGATTATAAGAAGGATATTTAATTTGTAAATTATCTCAATACAATTTTGTATTTTTTCTAAAATGAATAAATCAATGTAAAAAGACTCACATTTCTTTTTATTATTTCTTGTTCATCCCTTTTCAACTGTGACAAATTGTTCTACCTTTGAGTGAGTCCATTTAAAATGAAAAATAATACATTTCTTAATATGTTTTGTGAACTTTCTACGAAAATCCAAAAAATAATAAAGCAATTTGTTTTTTACAAACAAAATTTGTCCTTTCTAAAGAACATTTTTTCCTTCTTAGAACATCTACAATCCAAACTGAGTTAAGTGTGCATTCTGACATAAACTTCATGTCTTCTCAGCTAAAAAACTAGCTCCTGGATTCTTAAGCACTCATAAATAAAAAAAGTTGTGAATATAAAAAAGAAAAATAATTTTCTGATCAGCCTTTTTGTTGTCTCCTAAGTCTCGAAGTTGTCTATTACCTGACAAGAAAGAAAAATCTAAATTTATTTTTAAGTTTAAGCGAGAGTAAAATGAATAGTTTTAATAAGGAACATTGAATAATTTTTCTCACCAGAAAGAGTTTTTTTCCTTTTAAGAGTTTAGTGGCTCTCAAACTGTTCGAGATCTCTTGCCTTGATAACAAGTATTTAAAAAGAGCGCTCAGAGGTGAAAAAAAGAATAAATATCTTCTAACAAGTACTGACAAACGCCATAAAGCAGCAGTTGTCATATCTATTCTTATGATTTTTCAGCAAGAATTCGATTATTTGTTGAGTGATTAAAAATTTTGTGTTAGGTTTCAGAGGATATTATGGTGTATGTCTTGCCATTTTAAAGTGGGTCCATAACATAAGAAACCCTTACATTGTTTGGCTACTTAAAATTCTGTTTTCAGAAAGTTTATTTGTTTACTTGTTAAGAAGATAATGCTGCTAATAGAGCAACAGCAAGTGCACATTGAAGCAATTTAACATCGATTTCACAGAGTTTATTGAAAAGATAAAGACTCCTGAGGGTATAATAAGAAAAAAGAATATTTGTTTCTTCCTACATATCTCCAAAGAAACTTTCATCATATTTTCTACAATGACTTAATGTATTTTACTTCCTTATCAATATCTAATTCCTAGAATAAGAACAGAATACGAACTGCATAATGAGTGGAAGCCATATGTGAACCATGTTGAGTATTACCTCCAAATCACTCCATTATTATTTTCTAACAGCTCAGCTTGTAGTTTACAAGACAATTCTTTTTTCATTTTGTATTTTAACACCGAGACAAGTTAAAACTGGGAGGCTCCAGTAAATACAACTAATACAAAGATATCCCGTTAAGAATACCGAATTAAATCTAAATCTTTCTATTTGTCTAAAGAAAATAAGTAAGTTTCATGTATTTTTCTCAAGGACTCTTTTTTGTTTTATGTTGAAATAGCATTTTACTTGGTATTGCTCATTTTTTTAAAAATATCTTTTTGGGTAATTTATTAATTCAATTGATAAGTTGTATTTTCTAAATACCCAAGCTTTTGAATAAAATAGATAAAAAAACCAGTTGATATTACTATTTTTTATTATTGTTTTTTTGTTTAGTGTGAAAAATATTACAAAGAGTTTCACTCACATAAAAAAATAAGAACTTCAACTATCCTTAACTCCAAAAAAAGACTTATGATTGCTTGAAATCCTTGAATTCGTATTTGCAGTGGTCGGCCTTCCAGATGAAGGTCTAGCAAAAGGAGCATCATATGAAGATTTCACTGAATACTTAGTCATAGCACTATCAGGGCGATTATATGCCTTTGCACTTTGGATCCTTGAAGCTGGGGGTGGTATTTTCATTGCAGCTGAAGCAGGACGTAACTTAGGATCTAGTGGTTCCTTTTTATCTCCCCAACTTGGATCGGTAAGAATTTTCTTATTGAACTATTCGACTACTGAGCTAAGTGGCTATTAAGCTTTTTTATTAAGTCTTTTAACATCAATTCCTAATTCTTCTCTCTCGTCAATGTATTCGTCGTCGCTGTAGATTTAGACGCCTAAAAGAATCAAGAAGGGGGATGAAATAAGTCAGTCCAAGAAATAGTCAAAAATCAAATCAAGAAAAGAATTTTTACCAAAAGGATCTTTAGAAGGTTTTTTGTCGTAAACTTTTATCTTATCAGTCAATGATGCAGCTGTTTTTGGTCTTGCCTGTGCTTTGGAAACATTTTTAATCACGGGTAGTTCCTAAACTGACTATGGAATAGATGCTTGTGAATTTTAAAGCACTTAACTTGATGATTAGCGTAACAATGGATTAATTGGATCTTACAGCATCATGTTTAAGATTTCCTTATTTACTACATGGATTCCCTAATTGAAAATGAAAAAAACAGAAACAAAATCAGTTTTACTTTCCTAAAAAAGTTTGATTTTTTGTTTGAAGTATTTAGCGAATTTTCAAAATGATTATTTATCTCACAGCAGATTTAGGCTTCAAGTTACGAATTGTCTAAGAAGTTGAGCTTTTCTCAGAAAGTTCAATAATCTGAGCATTATCGATATCGACACGCACACTTTAGCGATTTCCAATTAAATATTTTGGGACTGGTCTATTTGGTTGCTCAGATATCAATTTTTCATACTCTTTTTTAGCCATCTAGTTTTCTTTGTGCACGAGTAGGCCTCCAATCTTTTTCTAGCCTGTCTGAAACTACACCTTGACACCTTAGTTTGGCTTGGAAAATCGATTTTCAAAAATAAATTTTGGGCACAAATATGAAAAGCCTTTCCAATAATAATTTGTTACATTTAAGACCTCAACAAGAGGAGGTTGCTTGTGAAATTCTTACGGAGGTGCTAATCCAAGATTAGGTTATTTTTTCTTAGCAAAATCATTCAGAAGCTTAATTGGACTCTATAAAATATCTGCATCAGAAGGAGCAGGCTTGAGGATATCTGTGGGGTATTTATTTTTGCAGTCAAGTGCAATAATATCATTTGGAAGATTCTCAAGTCGATTCTTATTTAAAAAGATGATCTTGCCATCAAAATCTTAAGTAAATTCTTTGTTTTTTAGCAATCGCTCTTGATCAACCTTACGATCATCCACTTCTTATTCGTCTTGTTGCATTTTTAGTTTTCTTGCTTGCTCAATTTATTTTTCTTTGTCTTTCTTTTCTCGTAGATCTCTGAGTTTATTCGTCAAAGGATCGTTTTATTCTTCTTGAATCTTTTTTAGTTCCTCCTCGTTCTCTCCAACGTAGATGACTTTAGGTCCTGGATCTTCAATTGGTGCTTCTGTTTCGATTTTCGCTATCCCTAACGCATCTAAATTCGCTTGAAGTTGACCTGGAATTGCTTATTTAAGAGACGATCTTCTTGAGCTTGTCATGCTATTTCCCATTAATTAACTCGCCGTCATGACTTTCTTTATTTTTCTCACTGCCCAAGACTGCAAAATAGTTCATTTAAGTATGTATCAAAATAGTGATAAACAGAAAATGACAGATATTTTTCAAATCATATTTTACATTTGAAAATCTAGAAGCACTGGACATCATGCTTGCATTACTTTTGGTATCGCTTTAATCATCGGGTTCTACTTCTGGATATATCAACTTATAATCTGTTTTAGCGCTGAGACAAGAACGGCTGTCTAATCTGAGGCCAGGCTAATATTGAAAGTTTACATAATTAGAGATACAAGCATAACATACTTTCAATTATTTTTAGCAATAATAACTTAATGGTTTCATTTATGTTAAAAAAATAATCATAACTATCTATTTACCAATTCTTTTTCTTCTTTGAGCTGATTTCGGATGCTTTCAGGTGTTTCTCCAAGATCATGCGCTAAAAATTCTTGTTTATAAACCTAAAAACTCCATCTACAAATGTCTTAAGCTTCGTAAAACGGGCATCTATTCATCAAGTATTTGTCATACAGAATCTCCGCACCTTTATTCACCAATAAATCGATTGCCTCTGATGTCTAAATTGTTGCTTAGAATGATAGCATTTAATTCTCAAAGAAAGTCTATTCATTGTTAGTCTCTGGAGAGAATTAGTTCCTTGGTGTGCCTCCAATAGGGCTAATTGAGAACTAAGAATTTTTAGGAGTTTATTGTGCACTCATCTTTCCAACTACTCCCACACCTCCTCCACTGTTTCACTTATTCTTCAAAGTTAATAGGTTCTTTGTTTATTATTTCTTCCTTCGTTGATAGGTTTTGAGTTACCCAAAGTAATTCAGATTTTAATTCCTGTAAAAAAGAAAAGAAACTTGCAATCTTCCTTTTCTTTAAAAAAAAACAATTAATTTTGATTATTAATAAAGATTTCAAAAATCTAAACAAACTTAAAAACCTTCAAATATCTTCAGGAAATGTCAGGGTAACTAACGAAAATAACATAAAAATACTAACTAGAAATATCCTTTACAACACTTACTCATCTTTATTGACTTGATTTAATATTAGAAATCCAGATATTCGTGCTAATTTGGTCGGATAGGGCTTCCAAAAAACACCTATGCGAGCCAATCGTAACAAAACAATAAAAATCTTTTTCTTTAAAAAATTATTTGAATTTATGCATATATATTGCGGTTTTGCTTCAATCTTGCTGATTATCTCGCCCTCATGACATTTTGTTACCTTTTCAAGATGTCAGAATGAATGTCATTGGTGAAATCAAACAAGCAATCAATTTTGACAATGACGATTTGTAAACTCTTCTTGACCAAAATCAAAAAATCCCAATGTTTTAACCAAAATATTCATCATATATCCTTTAGATACATAGAATGGGAATTCTTCCTACCACCTCACTGGAAACCAGATTACGAAGATCTTTACGTTCACAATCCAAGCGAGGATGTCAAGAGAGACTGGAATGTTTTGTAAATATTATTGATTATTATTTATGAAATGACCAAGCTAACTAAACAATGAATCTGTACATATTAGCTCTTCAATTACTCAATCTTCCTCTCCAGTGTTGATGACAAACAAAGAAGGCGAAAATGAACTTGTTTCCAATTTCTGTTTTCCATTTGACATCCAAGTCCAAACTCCATCTGAAACTTTTAATGGAATGAAGAAATTTCCCATCTTATTCCTTACTCTTGGTTCACTTGATTCATGGGGACGCAAAAAGCTCGAAGGTATCGTCATTGAAATTAGAATTCTTTTAAAAAAACTAGTTTCATTTGATGTTTCATAGGATATAGTTATGTGGAAGTGCCTCATTCTGCTGGATACCATGAAATAAACGTGAAAGCATGGGCTCCGAGTCAAAGTATCAGACAGCGTGTGCATGAATTCTTCTTAGGTGGACAAACTAAGCTCTATGATATTAAAAAAATTGCAGAGAACTCTACTCTCAGTGATGAAGTAACAATTTGTTTTTTTTTTGCTCAGTGAAAAATACATTTAATAATGGTATTTAAATTTGCATAAATAAGAACACACATTGTGCTATCGACAGACATAACCTTATTACAGAGAGCAAAGGCAGTGTCCTCCTAAGTTTCAATGTGGCTTTTTAGTCAGCGTAAGTTTATTGTTTTCATACAGGAGAAGAATTAATACGTTGACAACAAAAAATAACTGTTTTTGTGTTAAAAAATAACCAAAGAGCATACAAAGATGAATCACGTTCGCTTCAGTAAGCAAGAGGAGCTAACATGATTCTGTAAAAAGAAAAACTGCTAGATCCAATTTAGATTTAGAATGAAGTTGATTAGTTGTATCAAGGTGGTAATCCCAATAACTAATATGCACCTGTTATCAAGTAACATGCATTTTCAGCAATAATACACATTTTGAAATAACACTCATTCCTAAAAATTGTTTATTATTGAATTTTGTAATAGGAATTCAAATACCACAACTCTTCGGTATAAGGACTAGTAGTTATGATCAAAAACTCACTGATTATTAGGGCTTCTTATTCAAAGTTAGTGCCAAAAGAACTTACAAAAAGCAATTCTTTCTTTTGGGTTTATTTTTTTCTTCAGTTTTTTATCAAGTTAAAAAATATTTTGTGCTTTATGTTTTTTAAATTGTTTGGAAATATTTCTTTTCACTTCAAATACTTTCAATATTCAAAGCCCCATCTTCATTTTTAGGTATTCAATTATGATTAATCATCCTTTTTAATTCTTGATTAAGAGTTCGAAGGATCTTTCGTATTTGTTTCCCAAAGATATTAAAAAAATCTGAAGAAAGTTAAAAAATTTTTGTGAGAAGATTCTTTTGTTCTAAATGATGATTTGGAAGTCTTTGCAAGGATAAATTCAGAGATGTTTTACATCTTCTTCAAAAGGATTCATACGAAGTGGAGTAGGGCTTGTTGCAGATTCCATGGAGAGCTATGTAGAAAAATCGATTGTTTAGGAGAATGTTGTGAGTAATTTGAAGGCGATGACTCTTGCTTATCTTTAGGCAGTATCAGAAGCAGATACTGAAGCTATCAAAAACCTAACAAAAAAGCAATTATGCACAAAATCTCTTGCTTGGATAGCTGAAATTAAAAGTAAAGGAGAATTTCTCTCCCTTCCATAATTTTAAGAAAAATCATTTCCATAGACTATTTCGTTAGAATGCTTTACTACTTTTAGCTATCTTTATGGAGTGTGCAACGAAGTACAAACAGAGAAAGCTGATTTAAGCCAGGGTAAAAACAGCAGTGATGGCAGTTTAGAAAAGAATGTGAATAAAAATAATTTAGAAAATCCTTAATAACATGGATAATTTCGAGTATTTGATCTTCGTGAGTAGTTCTTAGTGAAAAGAATTCTTTATTTTGATGGCTTGAAGTTCTGGAAAGTCCTTAGAGACAAATCTCTTGTTGCAGAAGCAATCATCTACACGAACGCAAAGATCTAACTTAAAAGCAAAAAAGACTCCAAAAATTCTTCAACAATTGCCAATAATACCCCAGGAAGCTATGTAGGGTATAAGGTCTGCTTTGTCTGTGAGACAGATTTATCGGATTTAACACCACCAGCTTTAGTAAAAGTATAAAATGGCAACGAAAATCTATCATCTAAATAAAAATAAATCAACGAAAGCACTTATTTTCAGTAGAATACTTGGAGGATAGCTGACATAAATGATTGGGTATTTGCAGAGACTCAAACACAGGATTTTCCAAAATGGGCTGTTTAAGCTGCTCTCAATGAACCACCAACTCTAGTGTAGAAAAAAAAGCAAGAAAAGAAACAAGAATGAAGATTTTAATAATTCTTAAGCTTGAGCGAAAATGTTCAAATGCACAGTTGTTTTGTATTGTAAGTTAAAAACTGATAAAATAAATATCCTCAGTAATAATCAGAGTTGTTGCTATTAGTAATTATTATAATCTGTATGTTGATTTTTAAGAAGAAAGACTTTTTCTTGTAGAAACTACCCTGCATTTAAAATGTATGGCTATTGCACCTTGTCTATTTGATATTGCTAAAAAGAGGAGTTTTTTAAAAGAAACTGAAAGGGTTTTTGTGAATTATTCAGTCAGACAACTTGTTTTTAAGTGCTTTTTCAAAAAAATGGCATCTATTAACCATATGAATTATGATAGCTTATTCTAATAAGCTAGGGTTACACAAATAAAATAACTGAATTACAATTTCTTATTAATTTTTTCGTCATTTTATTGGTATGTTGTGAGTCTGTTTATTTTATGAAATTAATCCGCCAACAAATAGTAAAAAAATAATATCATAAACGCTTTTATGAACTCATAGCAATTTGCTATCATAGAATTTAAAGCAATACATAGGTGTTCTATTTTAAAATATTTGAAAAAAATAAAAAAATACAATAGAAAGTATGATTTAGTGCTACAAGAGATCAGAGAGAAAAGAGAAAAATTAAGTTTTCAATTCAAAAAGAGATTGATATTGAAGTGTTAGAGTGCAAAGAAGATAGGTACTACTGCAGTTTCAAAAAGAAATAGAACAGTTAGTGATGGGTAGAATGGATTATCAAGAAATTTTATCAATTTTTTTGTCACTAAAAATCAGTCTTAACAAAGAAAACATATTTCCAAGAAATAAAAAAATTATGCCGCATAAAAGTGCACTGTTAGGGGAGGAAAATAAAAATAGGCTATTTAAGACGGAATAAAGTAGCAAGTGCTTCAAGGTAATTAAATTAAAAATAAATAAAAAAGGATATTAGACAAACATATTGAAAAACATATTAAAATGGCTGATCAACTTACCGAAGAACAAATTGCAGAGTTCAAGGAGGCCTTCTCCTTGTTCGATAAGGACGGTGATGGTACCATTACCACCAAAGAGCTCGGAACTGTCATGAGATCTCTCGGACAAAATCCTACTGAAGCTGAACTCCAAGATATGATTAACGAAGTCGACGCTGATGGCAACGGAACCATTGATTTCCCTGAATTCTTGAGTCTGATGGCTAGAAAAATGAAAGACACCGATACCGAGGAGGAGCTCATTGAAGCCTTCAAGGTCTTCGATAGAGATGGCAATGGTCTTATTTCCGCTGCTGAGCTCAGACACGTCATGACAAATCTTGGTGAGAAACTAACTGACGAAGAAGTTGACGAAATGATCAGAGAGGTAAAATAAAATAAAAGATAATTAGATATTCCTTTGTTATTAGGGATGATCACTGACATGCATTGGGGGGATACAAAGCAAATTTCTAAAAAAAAAACTCATAATACTTTAATAAATAATCAAACAAATTTTTTTAAACTTTTTTTTAAAATTGTTTCATTCTCTAGGCTGACATTGACGGTGATGGCCATATTAACTACGAGGAGTTCGTCAGAATGATGATGGCTAAATGAATGAACTTATAATCTGTTTTTATTTGCATATATGACAAATGTTCTCTACATTTTTTAGTTTTTCTGTTACTGAATGATTTCTCTTAACAAAAAAAAACTCTCTTGTGTATTACATTTTTAAAATATCTATTTGCTTATTCCAAAAATGCGTAATTGTCTAAATGTTTAGATGATAAATTAGCAATTCCTTATTGAAATATTTTGGAATAATTTTTATGTAACTTCAAAGTCACTCTAAAAGCACTAAAAATGTGCACATAACACAAAAAGAATAAAAATACTCAGTATTTCGAGAATTAGATTGAAAATCGCAGAGAATATTGTTATTATCTTTTTGAAAGCTATCTAGGCTTATTTTTCAGTCTCTTTGGGTAATCTCACAATAAATTATGAAACAGTCTAGTGAGTACCAATTATTGTTATTATTTTGAAAAAGAAATTATTTAAAAGAAAATTATACAATGAGGCAGCAATATCCTTTGACTTAAAGATAGAATTTGATATTTATCTTTGAGCGTCGCTACTTTTAATATTTTTAAAACCAACTCATGAATAATTAGTCAGTCATCAAAATGGGGAGTTTACTTTTAAATTCATACTTTCAACGTATGGACTGTCAACTTAAACTACTTTAATTAGTGATGCAGCATTACTATTCGATTTGTTTACTTGTTTTACTTTAATTTAGATTTCCCCTTTGGATAAAAGTATTTACTTTTCGTGTGTTTTTAATAATTGAAAAATGTAGGATTTTTATTAAATGATCCGTTAAAACAATGAACTCTTGAATGTATTTTGCTAAATTCTTAAAAATGATTTTGTTTATTTCTGATAAAAGTTGCTATTTTCTTTATTTTCCCCTAATAAAAGGAAATAAAGGTTAAATTATGATAAAATTTAAAATAGAGTCTCACATGGACTGTTGATATGTGTCATCTTCTTCAGAACGTATTAATAAATACCTAATTTTAATGGGAAACCTTGCGTAGGATTAATTTATCAAACACCCTCATGATAGGTAGAAGAAGGAATGACAATTCCGGGGCTAATTATTTCCTTCAAAGTTGCGTACTTTGCAGAAATTTCTGCAGAAATTAGTTTGGAAGTGAGAGACTCAACCCCTTCTCCTGTTAATTAAAAAAAATCAAAATTGATAAAAAATACAATTACTTCCTTGTAGATCTCGCCATTATTACCAAACCTAGCATACTTGCTTTCGACTTCGTTTCTTAAGATAAATCAAAACTTAACAACTTTCTTTCTCAAATCTAATGGGTTGCATCCAAGCGAAATCTTCCGAACAGCATAAACACTACTGCTGTGTTCGAAAGGCAATGTGCTTGAATGAGCTGCTTTCTCAAAAGGATCTTCTAAAAGTTGATCAATTTACAGACTTCACTCTTCCTCTTAAGTATGCTTATTTCAGTGTTAACAAGTAGTTTATTTGGATATTTACGATAGATTTCAAGTGAAAGCTGAGTGCTTAAAGAAAATGTTGAATGAGATTCGATGGTTTAAGTCACTTAAAATATTCATCTTAGAAGCAAGGTAGGAATGATAGATAATATTTCATATTATTAGAACTGTAATCTGCTAGATTATTCTGAAAAAAAACATCTTTGTTTTGATAATAAAGTAACAAAGACATTGGCGATGAGGGACTAGCTGTTCTTGGCTAAAACTTAGATTGTCTTTCATAAGTAGAATCTATTTCTTTTCGTCTGTGGTAAAAGAAGTTTTTTATTTGTTAGAAATCGGAAATCTATTTCTAATTATTTTTTTCTTTTTTATTTTTTTTCAATGCAGCTTCAATTTTCTCACTAAAAAGAATCTTCATATCTTGGGAGAAAATCTTAGAAATCTTGACTCTGTGAAATCATTTTCTATTGATTTATGGTATGGAAAAATTGAAAATATTAGTTTATTGAATATATTTAGAGTTCTTAATAATCTACTGATTCTAGGCATAATGCAATTGGTGATGCTGCAATGTCTAAATTCCTCTCTGGAATTGCCGCGCTTACTAAACTCACTGCTCTTGATCTTAATATTTGGTAACAGAATCTACTCAAAAAATGGGTTGTTCAAGATTTTATTATTTCAAAATATTAGCAACACAGGAGCAACTCATCTAGCAATCAACAGCCTTAGCTCATCTTTATCTAAACTTCCTTAATTGGAAAAGCTATCTATTCGCTTAGCGTAAAGATTCTGGATTTCCTTCTATTTTAAACTTAATTATCTTTATTCATCTAATTTACTGTTCTTCCTTATAGATAAAATAATATCAGCAAATCTAGTTTTTCTGCATTATGTGATTCTCTTACTAATCTCCGTTCACTTCATACACTCTAGCTAGATCTTTTGTAAGATTTTTTTTCTTTGATTTTTAAAATATCTTTTATCTTTTTTAGTGAATGTAACATTGACTCAATATCGTGTCTCTCAAAAGCATTGATGAGATTAAAATCGCTTCAGAATCTTACCTTAAATCTAGGGTAGTTTTATTATTTTAATACATTCCTCTTTTTAGCTTTTTTAAATGAAACAATTCTTCATTTTAACAAACATTTTATCTCAATAATAAAATAGATTAAACAACTTGAAAAACGATGATATCAAATCACTCAATGCAGAGCTAACAAAACTTAAAACTCTTAGCTCAATATCTCTGAAACTAAAGTAATAGATAATGCAGCAATTCTTTGGATTTAAAAAATATTAAATTTTTTTTTTCTTTTTTGTCTCCTTAGAAATATTGTGCTAGATCAACGTGACGATGTGGTGATGCTTAGAAATGTGGCTCATCTCAAAGGCAAAACAATTTCAAATAATACAGTAGCAGAAGAAAATGATATTGACTGTGACAGTGAAGAAATCGCTTTGTCAGAATAAAATACAGAATGAAATTATCAAAAAAAATAGCAAAAGCATTTTTTTTTTCTTTAATTATTGCTAAAACAATAATATTAATTATAACATCAATATCTTATATCCCTTTGTCTCTCTCATAATCCTTTATTCCTCATTGTTTATAGTGTCGTGTATATATTTTTGATTTATTATTTGGAAGAAAAAAAATCTTTGAATCTAAAGTAAGAAAGAGGGTTTTTTCAAATAAACGCAATTTCTGATTAAGCAAAAAATTAAGAAAAGAAACCATAAAAATTCATATTAAAATAACTCTCAGAACTACAAAAACAGATAATAAAAAAACTCAGAACTTTTTGTTCTCAAGATATGTATTGATAGCATCATCAGGGGAGAGTTTGCTGTGATCTGATATTGAAAGGAATTCAACATACTTCTTGAGATCTCCTCCTAGAATATTCTTCATTTTGTTAGCAAGTTCAATAGTCTTATTGTTGACTTTCAACTCAGTAGTCTCAGTGATGGAAATCGACGATTAAGATGATTATGGTTTAGAAGGATTACTTACGGTTGCTTGATGAATTACTGGTGACACTACTAATGTGTATCTAACCTTCGGTCCAAAAGTCACAGTCTAGCGTTCTTCAGTGTCGTAAACGAGACTCCAAACTTCAGGATATTTATCAGGATTGAAGGGAGCATCTAGTGGTAGCACAATATTGCATTGACTAGATGGTTTAACTCCTCCAACTTCAATTTTTTGATTTATATTTGGCCCTTAAAGACATTAAAAGAATGTATTAAGTGGCCATGATTGAGCACCTGAATTTTGCATATTGAAACTCCAAACATATGGACTTCCACTGCTGACTTTGACTTCACTTTCAGGGTCAGATTTAAGAATGGCTCTAAGTTTTTTCTTGTCAATTTCGCTAAATTTATCTTTTTCGGAAATCTTTTCTTCTAGCTGAATATTGGAATTTAAATTCATAATTTCACTAGCATTTTCTTTTCTTTCCTCTTCTTCATTATCATTTTTAGGGACTTTCTTATTTTTGATGTCTTGAGATAACTATTTAGGAATTAATTAGTAATTTTAAAGCAAATTTTTGAGCTTCTCTTCAACTATTTCCTCTACTAATTATTAAAGTTCCTCACGATTTGAAGGCAATCCATTGATAGATAGATTAGGTTAATTCTCAATGTGTTTTTCTCCTTGAATTTCTTATGAAGTCTTTTCTTCTTTTTGATTCTGTTCATTATAGATAGAGACTGTCAGCTAATTTTCAACTGAAACTTTTTGGATTGTCTCTGATTATTCTTTCATTTTTTAATCTACTTTTACAATATTCGATTCTAAAATCTGCTCTCTGATCTCTGGGGAAATCATATTTTCCTTTTAGGGTAGTTATTCATCCGCAACTTGTCTAATAATAGAAGAGCACGACATGAAACTAAAATCAGGAGGAAGAGAGAACAATTCTAAGGCAGGTTTTGTCTCTTTGACGACTAACACTTTCAAGCTATTGATGTTATTAGCTTTTAAGAAACTCAAAGCAGCTTCGAAATCGTCCTCAGATTCGAGCCCAACTAAATCTTTATCAGTGTCTGAGTACTTGAATGTGTAGTTTTCTGGGAGCTTCTTGCCTAGCAATTACCTAATTGAATAGATGAGCTCTTAGAAGGAGCTTATGCCTGAAGGTAATTTGTGAATGTTTTTTCCAAATTGAGCTTTAAAGTTCATTTTTTATCTATTTTCTTATTTTCTCTTTATTATTGTTTTTCTTTGTTTTCTCTGAATGTTTCTCCTGTTTAATTACATTTAAACCATCAAAAGAGAAGGAGCAAACATAATCTTTCTACTTCAAAACATAAAATATTCTGATCAAGTGTCTCCCTCAATATTCTTCCTTTTAAATAATCCCTATCCTTACTTAGAATGAATGCTCCTCCTTTGAATAATTGGGGAAGAGTTTATTCATTGAAATTTCTCATCATTAAACTTTTGAATTTTCCATTCTTTTTTACTATGAAAAAGCAAAAAGAAGAAGAAGAAACTATAACTGCAAAATAATAATTTATCTAAACGGGCTTCATGTTTAAGTATTAAATAGGAAAATTATTTCTTAATAAAAAATAGAAATAAAATCTAATGGGGTTGGGGTTGGGGTTGGGGTTGGGGTTGGGGTTGGGGTTGGGGTTGGGGTTGGGGTTG
>Ga0302271_10000773_pt1 | contig 31448 bp, 28 predicted proteins | sample III_Bog_N1_1_FD_198767 | JGI IMG/M metagenome (GOLD analysis project Ga0302271, IMG submission 198767) | Peat permafrost microbial communities from Stordalen Mire near Abisko, Sweden - III_Bog_N1_1 | ecosystem: Environmental > Terrestrial > Soil > Wetlands > Peat | place: Sweden: Abisko... | reverse complement strand
TCTCGTTCAGCTAATTCTTTAGATTTTTTAGTTAATTCATTTTAGATTCTATCTATCTCAGCTATCTTCTAGTTCAATGTCAGCTAATCGTAATTCTAATTCTGTTCCTCGGTTTCTTAATGAATTCTCAGTTTTTTCTCCTCTTAATCTTGCTCAGCTACATGCTCCTCCTCTAATTCAATTTACTTCTGAGAATTTCCTAACTTTTGATCTTATTTAATGAGCTTCTCGAGATTATCCCTAGTTAAGCTACTTTTATATTTCTTTGTATTATCATTTTTACCATTAATTTCTACCTTATTCTGCTCTTCCTCTTGTTCCATTTTCAGACATAAATTATGCGTTGAAAAATGATGCATTTACTGCTATTCCGAACTCGTCGAACTGCTGTCTAAACTCATCATAGATTATTCAAATACACCACCTTATCCGCTGAAACTATTCTCTTGAGACTACACATCTGATTAAACACTTCTCCCTCTTTATCTCTGCTATCTCCTAGAAGCTCCAGATTATCCTCGGCTCAGATAATGACCAATATTGGTATTTTAAAGCTATGAAGTTCTTCCTCTTTTCTTTTATTCCTGCAATATTTCTGATAAGTTAACCTCCTCCTCTGGGATTAACCCATATCCATCGATTCCATCATCGTTTCCAATCCCAAGTTCCTTATTTAATTCCTCTCGTTTAGCCTTCCCAAGCTACTTAAAAATATTATTTGACTACATTGGGGTTTGCTCGAAATCTTCGTTTTCTTCTTCCCGGATTGTTCCAAAGAATTACCCTATTCCTTCGTTCGTATCTTCGGAATTCCTTCTATTCTAAAAACTGGGTGCTTTATCTGAGCCGAAGAAAATATCCGTTTGTTCCCCAGGGGAATCGATCATCTCAAGTTAGTTTTGTTCTTCTTCGTCTTCATCAGAGAAAAATGGCTGCGAATTAAAGTTTATTTAGATTAATTTGATGTTTTAGCTATTATTAGTGTTGTTGTTATTTTCTTGTAATCTTGCTTCTCTTGGGATAGGTAGGAGAGGTGAGTTATTCAATGAAAGTGATTTCTTTTAGTTGCCTTAAATGAGCTTCTTTGCTCCTTCGTTTAGATTACGAGTATTCAGATTAGGAATTGAATTCTTCACTCGGCTTGATATGGCTGCAGTTCCTTTCGAGTTGTTGTTCTTACTGCTGATATACTAATCATTACCATACCCTTCTTTATTTGATTTCCTCGCATCGTTCCCATTGTTTTAATGGCTATTCCCTGGCACATTCCCAATTGAAATTCTATTATTACTATTTCTCCCATTTCCTTAACCAATTACATTATTTCCAACTGAACTTCTATGCGAAGGATTCCCTCTCCCTTCTGTTTCCTGACTATTCTTCTAAACATTTATCATCGCCTACCCACTAATTGACACTCTTTCTTAACTATTCCTTGTATTACTATTCTTACTACTAACAGCCTTCTTCCCCGATTCAAGTACCTACAATAAGAAATTCTACTTTGTAGGTCCAATCATCAACCCAGATGATGGTTATAACTAATTTGATTTTCTTCTCGAAGAGCTAGCTGCTGCTGAAGGTGTTATTTTAGTAGGTTTTTCATCGCTTAGTAAGCTTGATTTATGCCGAGTTGATGATTATTATGAATAGCATTTCAAATTACCACTTTAACCAATGTTATTGCGATTCAACGACTAATGGCTGCTATTATTTGAAGCTGATGAATTGGAAGTTGATTTTTTCTTTTACGTTGGGAATTCTATTTCGTGAACAACGAATGAGCTAACATCTTCTACTGCATCACTCAATGCATCTTGAGTTATCTGACTAACTCTATGGTTCGCGTGTTTTTGGGAATCCTATTAGGAGACATTATTGCTATTTGAATTATGTTTCTGAATGCTACTTTTCTCATTGTTCACGCTATTATCGATATTATTTTTGCTATTTGAGATTGAGTTCTGTGATGATAAGTCTTCTTCACTTGGAGTTAGAGATTAACTCGAATTTTTCTCTTGAGAAGTTGCTGCTGCTTTGTGATTCTCTTTCTCTGAGAAATCTTTCATGATCTAATCAAACACGATTCTTTCTCGTTTTTGTTGTTTCTTTAAATCTTCGATTTGCATTTATTGCCATAAGGAGTTCGTGTTAGGAGGGTGATTTGAAAGGCTCGTGCTACTTTCAATGCCATCGAGTTGCTAGTTCGAGCCATGACTGTGATTATTTTTGTGATTTTCAAGTAAATTAAAGCTGTGATTGCTTGCATTTTGTGATGATGTCTTAGTGGTTATTATGATAGGTGTGATAGCTGATGAACCAGACTAGGAAGATGGAGTGAAATTATTATTATGATTCTTGTGAGAAATTGGTGGAGTTACGATGGAATTAACTTGCATTTTCTTATTTTAAACTGGATTAACTCGCTGCTTTCGTTAGGCTTAGTTTGCTGAGAATATTTGATACTAACGCTAATCTTCTGAGGATTATGAATCTAACTCTCCTTCTTCCACCTTGTTCTCACATGCGGTCTGCAAACTGTGCACCAAACAGGTTTTATTTGATAAAATATAGCAAATTGATTTGTGTAAAACTACCCATCATGTTTTTTTTTCTAAAGCATTTCCTACACAGCATTCTACTGCCATGCTTAGCAAAATATTGCAGAAAATAACTTACTTCCGTGGATTCATAAAGTACTCTACTTTGAGCTCATCATTCTCACTGCTTGTGTGCGGTCTTTGAGTGCTCATTTTCTATTTCCCTCAAAAAATAGTTGAGTATTTGGGTTTCTGTGTGCTGCTTTTATTTGAGCTATTTTCACTAAGAGCAGTTGTCTCTCTCTTATATCTCCGCGTATTATTACAATCAATTTCGAGGGGGGTTAATTGATCCCTCCTTCCTCTTTCTTAAATGAGATTTAGTAAATCAGTCAAAAGAACAACAATCCCCTCTAATCTTTTTATCAGAGCTTATCTCCAAGAGTACTTCTTTAACTGATTACATTTAGAGGTGAGTTTGATCAAATCAACCAAATTCCTCTTTTCTAGGTATCCAACACTATTTACAAGCATATTCGTTCACTAGTTGAATACTAGAGCATATAGTATGAAGAATACTTTGAATTTTTCTATTATTTATAGATTAATATCACAAAGCAGGCTAGAACAATAGCAAGAAAATGAATTTAAACAATAATTTAGTTATTCGATCTTTTTCTTATCACTGCCAGCATCATATTGCTGCTACACAATAAAACAAAAGATTAATTGTTATTTATATTTTCCTCCATACAAATGGTTAAGCTGAACTATTATCCTTTTTAGCCAATGTAAATCGAGCACAGAGAAGAGCAGATTTATCAACTGCAAACCAAAATATTGTATTTAAATCCTTCTTTTTAGACCTATCTTAATCAATTAAATAAAAATCTTCTTTTCCATTCTAACATTAGTTGATTGATCATCTGAAGTAGACTACTGCTCTTTATGTGTAAGCAACAGATCTAAGTTGTAAATAATAATCAAGAGAAAGAAAGAATAATAAGTTAGTGCTAATATGATTAAATTACAACAAAAAAAACTAACAAATAATAATTAAAGAAAAAAAGCAAAAGCTTGTAAAAAAAATCTTTATGGAATAGGAATAATACATAGTTATTAAAATATTTGGGATAATAAAGAAAGAAAGTAAGTGGGATAGTATTTGAATCATCAAATATTAGTGCTATTTCTCATAAAAAGGCTGTTTTTTGCAGCATTATTATGATATCTTAAATTGCTATTGACGTGTTTTTTTTTCGGTGTGTTAGTTCAAAAAAGTAAATATTTCTTGCTGGAAGAATGATTAAATGAGCGTACAAAAGAAACAAAAACGATATAAATTAAAGACCATTCCACCCTATTTCTGAGAAGGAGCTGCTAGGAAAAAGTTGCTTGAGCTCCTAAATAGGAATAACAATCATCATCATCATCTGTTTTCTTCTTTTGATTGGTGAAATAGTTAGATTTTATTAGTCTCTATTGAAGATGATCAGTGCTTGGTTGCGGGGGCAGCAACTGTTTAACCACCGGAAGCCTAGAGACCAACTGCAGTCTTGAAGGAATCATAGAGCCACCATTGGAGACCAGTGAGGGTACCAATCATGATGATTCTTGTGACGAGTCCAGCCCAGAGTCCCTTGAATCCGATTTCAGCGTAGATCTTGCTGACGTTTTCGCCTAGAGTTCCTTGAGTCTTGATGGAGTTGAGCTTGGAGACCATGGTATCAGCAGGGTGAGAGACGATAGCGCAGAAGATACCAGCGCAGTATCCAGACATGAATGTGACGGAGAGCTATTGACCCTTGGAGTATTCACTTCTAGGCTTGGTGAAGATCTTGGAGTAGAAGAGCTCAACGATTTGCTCAAATGCAACGAACTTCACAAAAGTTGAGTCTAGAAACTTTCTATCTTTATCCTGACACACAGAGGAGGCGATAGTTCTGTTATTAGCTCTCCTTAGATTGTCTGTTTCCTTTCAATTAGTTGAAGACATTAGGGAATTGAGTGGGAATTCTAACTGCACTTGCGATGTCTGAATTCTTCGTTTGATTGCCTCTAAGGGGCAGGAGAAGATAAATCTGCAAATACCTCAGCTTTCTCCAAAATTCAATCAATATTTTTTTGGAAATCAAACAACTTTATTATTGTTCTATTAACCAACCACAGCAGATAACTTATCAGAAATAATTATGATTTATCGACTCTAAAAAGGCAAATTGATCAGATAAGAAATATCTCTCTCTCTCTTTCTTCATTGCTTTTCCCTTATTTTTGAAAAAACCTCATTAAATTCTCAACTAAAAAAGAAATTCATTCTTAAGAATCTCATTATTGGCGGACTTTCTTCCATGCCTGAAATGAGTAACCAAACTAGCCTTAGGATCTAAGCTTTGCTTTTAAATACTAAAAACTATATAACGAATCAAAAGAATCTTGAGCTCATTTGATCATTTTTGTTGTCAATTTGCAAAAGATTGAATTAATTATTTTCGCTAAACTGAAAACAGTTCTTAAACTCATACTCTCTTTCATTGTACATACTTAGATCCTAAAGATATCTCAAAAATGCTTATCAGAAATGGATTTGATTTGGATGCTTTTTTGGTTTAAAGAGCAAAACAATAGCTAAGATACAATCAATTTGAATCCCATTAAAATCAATTAAAAGACTTTAAAACAGATGAACATAATATTTTAACGATTTAAGTTACTTTTTCATTTTGAAAACTACAATTCTTTAGCTATATGTTTAAAGAGGAACTTTCTCTATTAATTGAGTTATGAGAAGAGTTAAACTTTTTAACAGTTGCCGGAACTTAGCACCTTATCACTGAATCAACAGTATTTTCTAATCAACTTCTTGATGCTGATGAAGGATGAAGGGAAGAAGTACAGAACAGCAAGAGATGACAGCTTAACGATTGCTCCTATGATGAATGTAAATAATAATGGGAAAAGTGATACCAATGGAACTAAGATATTCGCAAGCATTGTGAACTTTAAATCTTAAGAACACAGGTTGAATTACGCTAGCAAGAAGAACCTTATTAAGCCAATAATCGCCCAAACTATTAGAAGAAGACTCATAATCAGTACACCAAAGCCAATCACAGAGAGCAATCCCTTCTGCTGAATCCTGTTAATAATAATATTTTCCAGCAAAAGAGGGTAAATTACTCATCTGAGAGCGCTATTTCCATATAAAATGTAGCAATAGTTCATCCAAATTGATAAAAATTCTTGTTATCTTTCACAGAAAAAAGACAAAAAAGTGTGTATTACCAGTATCCAAATTTTTTAGGGTTTGTGGAGAACTTGGAGTTGAATCCTTACAGCTGCTTTTCTTTCTGTGTGAATAACGCAAATAAGTCAATTAAAGACATAGAATAGCTGAGAGCTAAAACGATAAAGGTCAGAATAGATGTGTATTTCCATGTGTCTAGATAATCTTTTGAAGAATAAACAAATTACTTTCTGATGTATGTGTGTGATTTTATAGTAAAAAGCAAAGAGGAAGAGAATATCGATAACGAGGAGGAAAGCTTATGTCTGCAACCAAAGTTTGTGCCCACTTGGTAAAGAGCAAGAGGGATCAGGTTATTGATGCAAGAGAAGAAAGTGAATGATGAATCCAAGGAGAAGAATATTTGCGCTCAATGGAATGCACCTAAAAGATCAAAAGTATGTTTAGCTGCGAAATGTGATTTAAATGAGAAGATAAAAACAGAGAAAGAATACTCACCATAGCATATCCATTCTTCTCAGAGATTTATTGAATACCCATCGTTTGTCAAAGCTCCACACCCAGCATAAGGCTTCCATGTGAAAATGAAATTATTGAGGGTATTGGAAGGTTTATTTATTTGCAAGAGCTAAAATCAAAAAATTTTAAGAAATCTTTCCTTAGTAGATTCAATGTTTTAAACAAAAAAAGCTGAAACAGCAGGAAGGGATGATATTTTTTAGATAGAATTGTTATTAGTTGGTGCTATAAAAATGAAATTATATTAGGATTTCAAAGCAAAAGATGTGTTGAGATAGTAATAGATTTTATTGTTTTTTAATTATTAACAAATTTCTTTAGGTTTTAATCAAGAAAAAGATTATAAGGAGGAGAGGGGGGTTAATGGTAGTTTGGAGGCATTTACCTTGATGTTGCTGTTGATAGGAAATGTATTTGTTTTGTTGAGAATGAGAGAAGAAATATTTACTTGCAAAAAGAGCTATTTTAATCCATTTTGATGGTTAGGAAAGAACGAGTGTGGGGAAATGATGAAGAGGAAGAAATTGAGAGAGAGAGAGGAGGTTAGAAGATAAAGATATCTCCTAGGGAAGATGATAGAGGTTGAAAGAAGGAGATAGTGTGAAAATGACATAGATGATTAGTTTTTTTTTGAAAGGGTAATCAACTCATGGAAAACCCAGCAAAAAAACAATTAAAAAGAATAAATTAAAGAAACCCTGCAAATATCTAATAATTCACTGAAATGGATCCCAAGAACAGAAAAACCTTTTAAAAGAAATCCAAGCTTTCTCAGCTGTTAGACAAGCTCATGCCAAAGAGTGTGGAAGGCAAGAAGCAACGACTTTAACAGATCAGAGATGTGTCTATCTTTGCTGTTTCCGTTGGTGTCTTCATCGCGTTCGAGAAACAAATTAGAGAATTCTTGAAGATCGACTATAATCAACTCAAGCAAATGATGCAGGCACCTCCTTAATGAATTTTAAATAAAATGACTTGCATGCTGTGATTGTTGTGTGAGGCATAATATTTGCATTTTTGCATTATTCTAGTAGTATTTCATATTTTTTAATTGGTGAAATTGTCATACATTCAGGGAGGGTAACATAATTTGAAAGAGGGGATAATTCCAAGCTAAAAGAAAGCTGTTTTTGAGAAGAATAACCCAGCAAAGAATAACCTGGAGCTAAGAAAAAAGAAAATAACTGTAATATATCGCATTGTTGAGAGCAAGGGCAACAGCAATTGTCATAATTGTGGGCTTATATGCTTGAATGCTAGATAATGCGAGCAAGCACAAAAGTGATATGAGAATTTTGATTAAGGAAATTTCGAAGTTTCTAATAATTTCTTGGCTAATTCTTCCACAACAACAAAAGTGCCAGGTTTGAAAAGATCCAAAGATGCTAGATTAAACGAAGTAGATGATGATTAACCAAGAAAAATGTGATAGTTTTCAACAACAACAACAACAGAGTTATGACAATGCAAAATATTGTGTGTGTCAAATAAAAGAATATGTGATAGTTATCTTCTCATACAAACATAAAGTTATTTAAAAATTTCACCAAACGGGAAAAAATAACTGAGATTTAAAAAATACCTAGTATTGAAATTAAGTAAAGAAATCTGAAAATGGAAAAGAATAAAATAGATTTAAAGATATTTTTGAGATAATGATTGTAGTTTTTGGGAGTACCATAGTTTGAATAATTGTTAGGAGACGTTAAGGGAGAATATTTTTGGATTTAAAAGTCAGATAATCTTGATGTAAAAGATAAAATGTTAGGATCAGCAAAATTGGAATTTTAATATCTTGATTTAATAGACTATTTTCATATTTTGATATCATTCTGTTTTCTTTTTTCTTGCAACATTAACTGATTTCAAAATCACTCTCATTTCATTATGAGAGAAATAAATCAAAGGGAAGTTAGTTCTAAAAAAAACCAGTAAAACAATTGAAAGTTAATTTCCAATTCTTATTCTAAAAAGATTAAACATGTTTGTTGATAACAATGAAAATATTTAATAGATCCAACATGTCGTAAATCTTAATTCTTATTCTTGGGATCTAAGAGGTTGAGAGGCAACTTTCGTCTTTTGTTCGTTTTCTCTGAGGAGGAAAGATGATAAGTAATTTGGGGAGTAGTTGAAGAGAGTTGTTATTAGTTTTCAAACGAATAATTAATTTATCTGTTAAGAGTCAGAAAAAAAGAAGAAAAAGTTAAAAAAGATAAGTCAAGGTTATTTTCAAGTGCATAATGAGCTAATTGCTGCATTAAGTAGATGACCATCTGCCAAACAAGCGAGACGGAAGCAGTAATAGCAATACCAGCAACAGCTTATATTCCTGCTCGAGATCTTCGATGAATGTCTAGAACAACTTTCGCTAGATTCCAAATAAATCTCTTGGCCTGCCAGAAGAAGCTGTGCAGCGAATTCAGCTATTGGAAATGCAGAATAAGGAATAAGATGAGAGGATAGCAAATCTCTAGAAGCTGAATGATCAGTTGATGCTAGCGTTGACGGATGTGAATGCTAGTAATTCCGATATGTCCAAGCACAGCAAAGAATTGGAGAATCTCAAGAATCAGCACCAACGAGATCTAACTGAATAAGGATCTATCATAAGGGAGTTAAAGAATAAATTAGAGCTGCAGAAAGCACAACTCAACGAGAAAATAGCTGAAAAAGACAGAGATAAGGTCTTGCTTGAGAAAGACTTAACAGCTTAGTTAGAGAACTGTAAAATTAACTTGAATCGATGTGTTTAAGATAGAGATTCTCTGGCAAGCATTCTCAAAGAATACGAACTTCTAAGGCAGTAAAAAATGAGCACTTTATTTATGGAAATTATAAGAAAGCAATGATATTCTTTTTGATATTGACTTTTGAATTTTATTTTCAGGTAAAATCAAGCTGCTATTAAATCGAATTAAGATGCGAGGATCAGAGCTCTAGAAGACGAATTGGAGCAGCAGAAACGAAGTGAGAGGGATAAAACTGGATAGATTGTGGGCGAGACAGAGAAACAGCTTACGAATATTCGGTAGATTGCGGATAATGTAATGATAACAAAATAATACAAAGAAAGCACATTTATTTGAGGAGCACTTTCTATGGGTTAATTTTGTTATGTTTTTCTATATAATTATATTAATAATTTGTTGTGGTTTCTTGTTGTGTGAATCTTCGCATCTTAGGAGAAGACAGCGCTGCTTTGTAGAATCGCAGCTCTTCAAAATGAAAAGAACTTAGCTGAGCAACAAATAGATCATCACATTAGATCCTTATAAGATCAACGAATATTAACTCAGAAACAAGTAATTTAATGGGAAAAACTGAGAAAAAATCTAATTAGTCGAGCATTTGTTGATCTTATGCTGATTTTTTATGCTAACTATTATTTATTTCTCGGCTTTTCTTTAATTTTTATGTTGTTTTCTTTCAAAATTTGTTCAGTTTGAGGAATGGAGTATGGAGAACTAGCGCTTGAGGGATAGGACAGTTGATGCTGAGAAGAGAATCCTCGAAAAGGAGAGCATTTTACTTAATCTACAAGGCAAAATCACTTCGTTAGAAATCAGCCAAAAGGACAAAGACAAAGAGCACGAAGAAGAAATCAAGAGATATCGCGTAGCTTGTTAAGAACTTCAGTAAGGATTTACAGATACAGTCTTGTTTTAGTTTTGGGTTGATACTTGAACTTCAAAAGTATAGATCTTTGATATTTACCATTTTGCTTTTAGAGACGAGAAAACCAAGGGACTTGCAGAAATCAAGAGAGCACAGTTTATGTTACGAGAGAAAGATTTCATGCTGACCGATAAGCACAAATAATTCCAGAAGCAAATCACTAACGAAAAGAAGAAAGCAGAGCATTTGCAAGAAGCAGCTACTAGGATCAAAGTAAGAAAAAGAGAGAGAAAGAGAGAGCATCAATAAACAAATAAAGAATGGTTTTTATATGAGTGTGTGAGCTATAACTTTCTTCTGTTTGTTTGATTATTTTTTTCTAGGAAGACTACACGAAAAAGAATTCGTTTGTGATACAGGAATTACTCTAAAAAGAAGAACGACTCAAGAAACTCAATCATCAAATCAGCAAAGCTAGTCTTTTAAATGGCAATACAAGCAATAACAACATTACTTCAGTGAACTGCAATAATGAGAAAAACAAAAATAACTCTAGTTTCATTGAATAATCAAACTAAAATAATACAAGTCATACGAGTAATAATTAGAATATCAATAGCAACAACAACCAAATCAGCAGTAATCTAAATATCAGTACCTTTAGCAACCATCTGAATAACAGCTTTCTTCAAGGAAATCATTGCACATAACTCGCTAGCCCTCTCAACAATAATTATCTTCACAACAACTCATAATAACCTAATATGCTGTCTGAAACTATCACCTCTAACAACCTTAACAATCCCCACAACCACAGCACTTTGACAAGCATCAACGCAAATCATATCCACAACCCTGCTGATACCACTTTAGCTAACACCACAATGACTTCAGCAGCTTTAAAAAACTTAAATTCTATCTCACGAAATCGAGGGTCATTTCTGCCAGGTAGTTTAGCCATTGACAGCTCTTAATCAGCTGATTCACGAGGAATGCTTTCTTTGAACAGCCCATCTTGCTTTTCGAGTCCATCGAGTGGACCTTCTATTCAGCATAACTTCTTCTTGTCTCCGTAATATTCCCAGTAAACTCAGAAACAGCAAGATTCAGGTTATGCAGGATCACCACTGAATGGCTAGCAGTTCCTTAATGGATTCAACTAAATTAGAAACAACTAATTGAACTCCAAGGATAACTCCTTATCGCAGCTGGTTGCTGCATCTAGTTCATCATAATAACTTCATTTTCAAATTAATAATACCTTCGATGGACATAATTAACATACTAATTACCATAACTGGAATGGCGTGAATGCAGAATGTAATTAGGGTTTCCCTTCCAGCACAACAAGCAATTTCCAGTTGAATAATTAACTAGGAACTGGGAATCTACTCGATGACGGAAACAACAATAGCTTAAACAGATCGAAATAACCATCTCCAGCTCCTAGAGCGAGCAGTGTCAAGAAGTAACCACCGAATATTTCACTGTAGATCATCACTTAATCCAGAGAACCTTCTCCGAGACAGCAGCAGACAACCCTATGTGGAGGGTAATCAACGGAGAGAAGTGGGAGATCAGTGTCAGCGTAGTTGAATAGCATAGCTGGAAGGGGGACTAGTGGAGCTGCTGGAACGATCGAAAGAAGGAAGGAATCGAGAAAGCAGCAGGTATCTTCAGATACGGCTTTAAGACAGCACAGAACAGTGAATCTCAATGATAAATTAAGTGGAGAAAGCAGAGATAATAATAATAATAATATTATTAATACCTCAAGGAGATCGAATAAGCAGATTGTTTATTCGCCTTAGAACAACAACAACAACACTAATATATTTAATAATTCCTATCAAAATGCTTTGCAGATCTTAGCCTCTAAGCCACAACAGTAGCAGTACAATTAACCAGCTGAGAATAGTAATAATACTCGATTAGGAATGGTAGTATCATGCCCTCCTTCTTCCTTACCTTCTCCAGTTCACAACTAAGCAATGAATTGGAGTGGATTGAAGGACGAGAACAAGCGCATAAGTGCTGCGTTGGAAGCAGCCATCGAAGAAGCGAGCACACCAAGAAACCAAGCTGCACATCCTCAAGGTTCTGGATTAGGAGGTCATTCAGGGAAAAGAGACATGACATTCGGCACTCCCGTCACAGACAAGCAAGCTGAAGAGGAAGAAGAGGAGTATTCTATGTCTTAGCAATAGTAGTAGCAGTAGTAGTAGTAGTAGTAGTAGGAGTTCTAGTAACAATAGTTCACACTTTAAAACAGCAATTGCATTCATAACTACAGCTCCCAGATAGATCTTTCTTAGTAGTTGCAAAACTTACAATAACAACAGTAGCAGTAGCAGTATTCACAAAAGGAATCCCTGGCTTAAGCGAAGATCCACTAGATTCTCAAGGAATATTAATCCGCTGAGATTGCTGTGTCTTCTTGTTCTTCGCCTAAGGGACCTTAAACAGCTGCTACGACAAAGCGAAGGGAGTAAGAGTTCTTCAGATAGATTAAAGAAGTTATCCAGGCATTTCCAGAAGTTTCTAGGAACAGCAACTTAATAAGGAGATCGCTAGAAACATAGGATTTTCGTTTAGCTCTCAATGGACTCAGGGAAGTTGTCTAGAAGATGGATTTACAGGATAATCATTACCAAAGAGCTGAAGGAGATAAACACCTGACTAGTGCAGGAGCTGTAGGGGGTATATAAACTCCTACTGGCTTGCAGCATCAGTAACAGCAGCAATCTTTCGTTTTCTCGTCACAGCAACAACAACAATAGCTGTACGCAAAGCAGCTTCAATTTTAACAACAGCAGTAACATAAACTGCAGTAGTGTTTATAACAATAATCCTTCTAGAACTTAAACAGCTTAAATAAGAAGCCCCCATCATCACTTTTGTCAGGTAACTAGCAATCCAAATCAAATTCTTAGAATAGTAATAACAATATGGTTCCCCTAAATGCCATATCCTCCAACACAATTAGTAATATTCTAATTAACTCCAACAACAACAACGGTAAATCAGCTTCTAGCAACATCAGTAATCCTCCTGATATCCAATCTTCTCATAAAGATCATCCTGATTCTAAACATTCTGCAAGATCCCTTGCATTTGGGCAGGAGAATAACCCCAACAGTAACATGAATATTCTTCCGTAGAAAAAAGCAAACTCAGCTAGAGTCTAAAACATCCACTAAGATGTCTACTTTTAGAACATAAATCGAATGAAATCTCCTAATAATTCAAACAGCCACCTTGGCCATCATGCTCTCCTTGGAAATAATAACACCAAGTATGAAGGCTCGAATAGTTCCTCTTTGCATTTATAACTCAACTGCAGCAATGGTAATTTCTCGAATCCAGCAAATATTAGCGCAAACAATCTACCCTAGAAGAGAACAGCTAGGAATTCAGGGAATATCAGTATCAATATCATTGACTAATCAACTATGCTCAATAATTACGCACAATCAGCGACAAATTCAAGAAATACCTCTTAATCCTCCCGAAACACCGCACATTTATCATCGCAATCTACAACAAATGCGAATTCCTCAGGGTTCGTAGCATTGTTCGATAAATCAAAGACAGGTAACTTAGGGTCTAAGAATAGCTCAACAACAAATGCAGCAGCATCTACGAGTACTTTTTCAATGGCCTCACTTAAGAACACAACGATATCTCCGTCTTTCGCAGGAAGGAAAATCAATGCTCTAAGGGAAATTGTTCAAAAATGAAAGAGATAAACCAATAAAAATGGAAGGGATTTTAAATAGAATAAAGAAGAAGTCTTTGTTTTGTTTTTTATGTTTCTTAGCCATTCCAAAATGAGCATATTTCACTCTTATAATTAGATAAACTTGATAAAGAAATAAACAGATATGCTGTTAATCATTTTTTTGAGTTTTCACAAGTAAATAGCCATCCATATGTTATGGCTGTTTTAGAATAGTTGTCTGTCTGAAGATTCATAACAGCCTCTAAAACATCAAACAACATTTTATTCTTAAAATCATTTTGTAACCGAATCAACTACAGCTACTGTTGTGTTATTGTCTTTCACGAACTTGAAATGATGATTATATCCAAAGCTTGTATCTTATATCAGATGTCTTTCCTTCGCTAAGTCTATGATTGTCTAGTTATATTGTGCTTTTTCTTCTTTTTTGAGTGGGACCAAAAATTATGTGTTTTCAGTATAAACCACTGCTTGAGGCTTCAGAAGCTTGCATAGATCGTCGTTTTTGAGAGCTCCAGATTAGCCAAATCCTATGACTGCAATGTCAAATAGATTTTGGTACTTTTTCTTCTAAGAAAGTTTGGAAATATCTTCAAATACGGGTATCACATGGACTTTCATGAGTTTGAGACCTTGGAGTAGCTAGAATTCTTCACTTCCGTTGGAATAATCTTAGGATTCGATGTTTTAACGACGTATTCTCTGTTTCTCTTCGATTTATTCAGGAGATAAACCAGTTAAGTCTTCTTTTTCGTTAATAGATTCACCAGTTTCTGAAGCTTTGGTTTCTTTGTCGGAAATTGAAGTTTCGTTTAGATTTTCTTTAGTTTTGGTATCCTTGTTGTCATTGTTTTCAGTCTACTCTTCTTCCTTTTTCTCAATATTATCTTATTCTTCTTTCTTATCACTTTTTTCTTCCTAATTATCCTTTTATTCTTCTTCTTTTTACTCATCTTCTTATTTATCTTTCTCTTCTTCTTATTTTTCTTTATCTGCATCCTCCTCCTCTTTCTTCTCTTCTTCTTCATCATCTTCCTCTTCTTCTTTAATACTTTTATTAGCTTCTTTTATCTCCTCCTTTTCTTTCTTCTTCTTATCCTCTTTTTTCTTCTCTGCTTTTTTCTTATCTGTCTCCTTTTCATCGCTTCTGTACATATCGGTAAATACCATATGATACTCTGTCAACTTTTCAATCATTTCCATCCAATAATGCAGGTTGTATTCAGTAACTTCCACTGAATGTCCGACATGCTGTTTATTTGCTATTTTAAACAACTTTTGCTTTTCGGGTTCTTCATCACATTACACACCCATCGCTACATAAGGGGATATGATAATATCACCCCAATATCCTCTGACAGTCACATTCTCATATGTAAGTTTTCTCTTACCCGGTAAATAGCTGCCCATTGTTCTATTAGGGACAATATAAGATGAGAAACGCTGCTCAAATGCAACTCCAGTTTGTCTCCATTCTCGATAATGGATATAATGTATTATACTTGCGTAATCCTTCAATCCCATGTTGTAGTCCCAATCTATCATATTTCGCCTGTAATCGTACCTTTCCTTGTAGTGATATCTGTTTCAAAATTTAAAATATAATAAATATGAAACTTCCTTTTTTTAGCTTAAAGAAATAATCAAATTTAAACAAAAAAAGCTGAGCAAAACAAGGCAAATCTATGAATTTCTTTCTGGTAAATAATAAAGAAAACCTCCAAGTTTTAGGCATTCTTTTCCCCTCATATTCTTTTTACATCTCTCTCTCTCTCTATCCATTTTACCTAAGCCTTTGATCTCTATGTTTTTCCATAGTAAATGGAATTTTACTTGACCAAGATCTTATGACATCCATCATTTCATCTCGCTCTTTGAATTTAACTTCTTTGAAATCAAACACACTTTCAAGAGGAGTCCTGGTCTTCTTTGTCTCTTCGGCAACGAGATTCAATAAAGTCGGCAAGATTGAATCTATGTATCGTTGCGTTTTCTCTCTGATTAGCGCATTTCCAAAAACATCTAAATACAGCTCAACTCTCTCTCTGAAGCTCAATGAAGTCGTCTGCACAATTTGAAGAAGCAGCAACCATCTGCATATGACTTCTTTCTATTTCTCATTCACATAAATATTCAGCTGTGTAATTGAATTATCAGATTTCCCATTGATCCTGCAATTATCCGCTATTGTCTTCAAAAAATGTCTCATGTCCGAAGTACCTTCAAGAAGAACATTAAGCGCACCAGATTTTGAACCTGTTGAGCGATCTTCCAAGAAATCGATAGCAGGAGACAACCCCCAGAGCTAAATAAACCCAATCTACTCAATGACGTCCATTTGTTTTCCCTTTGAAATGCTTTAACTTTTTTTAAATGCAAACTTATTTTTGTTTTCTATTTCTTTTTAAATTAAAGAAAAGATTCCAACTAAATGCCGCACCCGGTTTTGTAGAATGATTTTGGATTCTTTTTTCAAAAAAGAATTAGATATTTTTCTAGATTTTTGGCATTTTTAATTTATTTAGAACAAAAAAATTAATAAGAAAACTACTCCTCATTCTTATTTGATTTAGTCTTAATTTAATTATTTCTTTTTTTCTATGGTTCACTCACCTTTATTAAATTAAGTAAGAATGGTAATTTGATGTATCTTTATCATATACTTTGCCTGTTTAATTGCAAACACTCAAGACAAACAGAAAACTTTCATTAATAACCAATAATTTTCTTACCTTTCTTAAAAAGAAAAAGCTACTCTATCATCCATATTATCCTTTATTCTTACGAGTTGAAGACGATAAATCAGCTCCATTTGTGAAGGTAAGTAATCCTTTTCCATTTCGAAGGACAACATTAGCTTAAGATTGTGTTTTCTTGAATATATTTGAATCAGGCTTGGGGGAAGCCAATGAAGATAGCGAATACCCAGCTGCAGAAGGAGTTTGAGTCATAGGTACTTAGATTGTACCTGATTTAAATGTTAATATCGGCAAGTTAGATTCCTAAGGAACTGTGCTTGTGCTATTTGTAACTTAAGGTGTAGATTATTAAAACTGTTATTGTTGTTGTTGAGGTTATTAAGTGCTGTTTTTAGCTTTATTACTGTTATTAACATTGCTTTTTTAGATGTTCTGTGTAATATTATTACTACTACTATCTACACTTATATTCCTATTCTATCCTAGAGCTCCTTTGGCGTAGTTAATAGACATATATCCATTCATGGAGTTATTAATGCCATTATTAGGATTGGGCATAAGAGAATTATTGCTTGGTGATTTGAAGCTACTTAACAATTTGCTGGATTCTTTGTAGCTAATAACACTGCTAGATTCCTTGCTTGTAGCTAAAACTATATTAGCATTTTGCAGAAATGGATCGTTGGGAGAAGAAATCATGCTTTTTGGAGAACCCAGTTCCTAAAAATATCACAAAGGAAAAAAAGTTACAATAACATATGATTGGCTTGAATTTGGAAGATAAAGAAAGTTGCATTTTATTAGAAATAAGTAGTATTTTTAATTACAGTTGGTTTGAGTTTAACATTAGATGGAGCGTATCTGGGGAATTCAGCTTAACTTCTCATGGATGGCTTATCTAGAAACGATGATGTTCCATCTGTTTTGGAGACATTTGAAGCGACGGAAGGGCCTTTTCTAAGATTGGAGATCACGGATGAGTTAGGAACAATTATTAGCTGATTGGAAGGATAATTTGCAGATTAATTCTAATTTTTTAATACAAAAAAGAATGAGCAAATCTACACCAAAACAATCTTCATAAATAACGAATTCGATTTACAAGTTGTGGTGGCTGCTCATTAGTAGGTTTGAGTGTGAGACGATTCGGAGATTGCAGCATGTAGTAAGAGCTTCTATTATATGAGCTTCCCATGTTCACAGACTAAAATATTATTCATCACAAAATAAATCAGCCAAGAGATATAATCAAGAAATCACCCAATTTGTGATTCATAATATCTTAAATAATGATATTTTTTTACTGAATTTCCAATCCCATTCTGAAGTGATTGCCTCTTTTGTAAATATGCCTTCATCTCCATTATAAAAGAAGCATCCGTTTGCACAGCCACTTCTACCATATTCCCTTATTAATTATTACTACTATTATTGTTGGTATTGATGATGTTGTTTCCGCTGGAAGAATTTTTACTATTCTTGTTGGAAATCACATTATTTGCATTATCCATAATATTTTTTCTGTATAAATTATTTGTGACTTTCTTTTTATCAATGGCACTCAACTCTGTTCCACTATTGAGCTCTTACTTCTTCGCTTAGAGTTTATTCTTGAGTTTATCCTTAGCACGAAGTTCTTCTTGAAGGAACAGTGCATCTTTTTATTTTTTAGTTAGAAACTCTTTTGGGAGTATATTTATGATTTATTCTTCCGAAAGCTCATCTTCAGAGGGATTCGAATCAGACCCATCTTCATCATCAGATCCATCGAGTTGCTTATCGTACCCCCGCTGTTCTCTTTCTTTGATATTTTTCAGAATTATTTATTTTGTGTTCCATAGTTCTCCTCGTTTATTGCTGCCTCTTTCTTCCTCTTCTTCAAGGAGATATCTCTGTAGAGTGATGATTAAGCTATTCCCAATATCTAATAGATCTCGGATAGTGTAATGCTATTTGCTACTCGATTTTTATTTCCCATAGAATGAAGCTTCCATTGTAAAAACATTCGTGATACGTAATTCCTTCCAGAGTGAGATTCGAGCAGTTTTTTCTTTTGATTTCTAAACATTAAACCGACATTCAGGGAAGCTGATATTTTCTGTCAAACCTGACATCATGTAAGGGAAAACTCGTGTCTACACTGGATCCTCCTTGTAGGAACATCCATAGAAAAAAGTATTCATCCTTTTTTTTGAAAAAAAATAAAACAGCAGAAATTAGCACAATATTACAGATTCCGATTCCTGGTAATCCCTCAGCTTACTTCCTACTGTGTCCGTGCAGATCAACGATGAGTTTGATTTCCCTTTCTCGGCTAAAATTCTTGATCATTTCTTTCAAAGCAAACACAGAAGGATGCAGTTTCTTCTTTGGTTTCTTCCACCTTCTGTTCAAATCACATCCTGCCAAGGAACAGCGATAATTGCCATGGATAACTCCATCAATATTAAGCATGGGAATAATCTTAAAAACACAATTTTCCCGTAAATATTCAGCTTCTTTTGTGTCTCCTAGCAAGTAATCAATGCATCCTTGCATCATATATGACCCTCCTGTTTCCCCTGGATGCTGTCTTGCGAAGATAACTATACCTTTCCTTTGATTTCTTTTCTTAAGATTTCCAAAAAAAACCCCAATAAATTCTTTGGTAACATTCTTCAATAAAAGGAAAGTATTTCTGTGGTTATCTAAATAAAGTCAATTTCAAAGTATTTCTACATTAATAGATGTTGAAGTGATAGTGAGCTAATCGCAGCTATTCCCAGCGAGAGTCTTGCAGAGTCGCTTGATCGAAACCTTTCTAAAAATGAAAACATCACGAATCACCAGAAATTACAAAAATAAATCCAAAAAAATAAGAACAAAATTTAACAAAAAAAACAACTGAATTTCAAAATATTTCTCCTTTTTTATCTTACTAATTTTTGGCTGGATCACTCATGACATTATTGATGTATTCTTTCAGATCAGAGTAACTATAAGGGTAAGAATGTGCGAAATAAAGAGTATCCCCTGTGTGTGTCACATAAAACTAAAACGACAAGGTATAATGTGGCTTGTTCTTGTTGCAATCTCTGGAAATGTTATTTCTCAAATAACTAATATTGAACCCATCCCTGATCCATTCCTGCCCTTTAAGTGCATTACTTTTAACACTATACACGGCTGGACATAATCCGTCATTAAATAAACTGCCACTTTTTATGCAATTCAAGATATTGAATTTAAGCACCTAGCCAGATTTAACATTCGATACACTAAAGAAGAACCATTAAGTGTTGCCTTTAGTGTTAATATCGTTTTGAAGTACTAAATCATATTCACCTTCGTTATCTTTGCGGTAAGCACAAAATAAATTGCCACTCTCGAAGTTAGATGAAAATATGAGGTCTTTAGTGAGGGAATTATTATCCTGTGGAAGGGATTGTTGCAGGGATTAATCTTATTATTAAGGTTATTACTATTGATCTAATTGATTATTACTGGAAAACTCTTTTTATTATTACGTTACAATAGTACTATTATCAGCTATTGCAGTTCCTGTTTGCGATTGTAAAAGTTATTCATTAGCTGTATTCCCATTTGGAACAGGTTTTTTCTGCTCTTAGCCAGCTCGTTTTGCTCCTTTTCTTGATTTGCGATTGGCCTTGAAGTTGGCTATATATGTCGAAAAATAAACAACCCCATTGATCTAGGTAGGCTCGTTTAAATCAATATCAGCGTATTTCTTATAAACTAGCTTATCTTTATTCTCCTTGTGATACTCTAGTAATGTTTTCATTTTAGTTATTTGGGATTGCTGAGGTGTTGGTTACATTGCAGTTATCGAGGGGTTCTGTTTATTATTTCCTGATATTGTTCCTTGGCAGGAAATGCTCGGATTTCGATGGTTTTAAGGTACTACTGTTGTTGTGCTTAGTCCTATGGATGTTACAGAAGAAACCTACTGCATGTCAGTTTTTGTAGCTTATCCTTCAGATATGTGCGAAGTGCCTTAGATTTGCCTTTAAGTTCCTAAGTTCTGAGAAGGTTAAAATAATTAATCTTCTCTGTAATCTTGAGGCTTAATTGAATCTCTTGGTTAATTTGAAACAGTATTAGTTTAACCCTGAGATTATGTTTTGTTGTCAATACTTTCTAAATTTAGATTACTGCTGACTCTGTCAGTAGTAGTAGTATCTTTTTTCTCTAGTGATTGTTATGATATATGTTAGCTCTTGCCATTGATAGGTATTTACTAATGTGCATTCCTAGCCATGTATTCTTGAAGTTAGAATTGTTTTTGAGATGGTTCAGGGAAATTATAAGCTTTGGTTTTGTTAAAATTCGGAAGTTAAGTGAATTTCACTGAAGTTACAGTAAGAACCTCATAATCTTCATTGTAAATCTTAGGAATCAATGGGTTAGCAGGAGGTAGAAACTTCGATATGTCAATGTGCTTTTTATGATTGTTCTCACGGTAATTATTACTATCGTCGTCACTGTTTTCCTCATTGTATTGAGCGTCATTTTCATCATCTTGATCATCTTGATACTGATTATTGCGTGTTGTTAACTTGCTGTTTGTGTCTCTTCGCTACTGGATACCTTTTCAAAATCCAACAAAGTTAAGAGATAAAACGCAGCTTAGCCTGAAGTATGTGTGATCTACTTCTTAGAAGAGATAAGCCTGAAACTACTGAAGGAGAAGAGAGATTTTAGCCTTTCTTCTTTTCCATTCTGAATTGATTTTTGTTTGTTTGTTTGTTTAGAGATAATTGATTAAATTCCCCCGAGTTTTAGATTTTTATCAAATTCCTCGAGAAACCACTGGCTAACTGCAACATAATCCTTACACTCTTTTTTTTTTTCAGGATGTTTAAGGAAGAGGTTGTTTCATTCTCTTTCTCCTAATACTACCTCTTCCTTAATTCTTTCTTTGTGATATTTATTTTTCAAATATTTTTCCTCCAATAATCGTGAACAAAAAGAATTGTATTTTTGATGAACGAATGAATAGTGAAAATATCTTTTGATACTTTCTTCTTCTTCAAAAACTATTTTATTGTTTCGAAAACAACGAAGCTCACAAACTTATTTGGTTAATAGAACTAATCTATGGATCTTTAGGATCGAAAGAAGATTCCCTTTCTAGAAATAATTTGTTTAGTATTTGAAATGTCCCCAAAAAATTAAAATAGTATCAAAATATTATTCAGCGAAATTAAAGAAGACAACTGGAATTAAAAGATGTCCAATTCAAGCAATCAACAAAAACTTTCTTTTTATTGATTCTGAAGTTCAAAGAGATACAAGAATCTAGCATTTAACCTTCAAATATATCAAAACAATCATTCTTTTCCCATCAAACACACATCATTTTGATCTCTCACACTAGAAGCTTCAGAAACTTTCGAATCTTCTGAGAAACAATCAGCAATCCACTGTTATCTTTATTCATTAATCGTTGAGCTATCCTGAAACTACCCATATTCACCATTTCATTTGAAATCCTATGAGACTCTGTTACCTAAGATATTGTTGAAAACTTGTGTTTGTTATGATTTTTGTGTAGAGATTTAACTTCTGGTTCTTTTTTATGTGAGTGCTCCTGAGCTTTTAAAGCCGCTAGATTTTTTCTTTCTTTTGCTTCTTTCGCTTCCTTGGCTTCTTTCTCTTTTTCATCAAAGTAATCCTTATGACGCTCTTCTGATTACCGAGTTAAGCGATAGAAAAGAACGAACATCAATAAACCTGGAGTCATCAAAAAAGCTGCTAGCTTTGCAAATGAAGTCCAATCAGCTTTTTAATAATCTTCTTCAGGAACATCCATGATTCTTTCCACGTAAGGGATGATCTGAAGATTGGCGGGATCAATTTTCAAGATCGCATCGCATATGACTTAGCTGAGCTTGAATTATTTGCTTTCGATAGATTTTTCAAGTTCTATGAATAATTTATCTAGTTTCTATTGTTTCTAAAGATTTTGGGCTTCTTCAGTACTGCCAACGATTTGGTTGCTCATTTTTCTTCTTTAAAATATCCTTCTTTTATTTTTTTTTAATATCTACTTTCAGATATCTTTTATTGAAAGCAAGAAGTTTGATCGAATTTTTAATTCAATTCAGCTTAGCATGCATATATCGTTCTTTAAATTATTTATCTTTTTAAACTGAATATAATGTAAAAAATAACATTTTAAGAGTGAACACACACACAAAAGGATCTTCCTAATGAAGTTCTCAATTTATAATATTAATGTACTTTTTCTGAATTAATTTTATATTTAGGGAATTACTAAAAGCAAGTCAAGCCATTTATTAGTTTTATCACAGGGCTCAATTAATAGAATTGAAACTTAGAGAAAATACTATTTAAAATGAAAAACTAACTAACTTTTAAACTAAAATTCGGATTTTTTGGCTACCAAAAATCTAACTTCATGTTATATGTAACTATCTTTAAATTCACTTGATGAATTTTCTTTTGTGATAGGTTTGTTGATAAGGATGAAGTTTTGGAGAATTAGCTGTGATTCTTAAAACATCAAATCTTCTTTCAATGATGGGAAGAGGGATTAAAATGAGAAAATGGGGGTATTGAAATGCTTCATTTAGAGCAGATCCATAAAGAATATTGTTAGAGAAGTAGTTAGTTTGCAAGTGGACAAAATCTAGCAATCACATGAAATGTCTGAACAAAGATATTAAACAGATAAAAAAAAGAAAATTAGGGTCTCTCTCGCTTGTTCATTTTCTAACTGTTAGCTAAAAATAATAGAAATAATCAAGAAATAGAATAGGATTTTGCTTAAAAATTATTTTTGATTATTTTCTACAATAAATTATTTTAAAGTAACTTGTTGAGATTTACCTAAGAATTAAGGGAAGGAGGGTTAGCTGCAGGGTCAGCAGAAGGATCAGCGGAAGGGTCAGCAGAAGGATCAGCGGAAGGGTCAGCAGAAGGATCAGCGGCAGGATCGGCAGCAGTAGGATCTGCTGCAGTAGGATCGGCAGCAGAAGGATCGGCAGCAGAAGGATCGGCAGCAGAAGGATCGGCAGCAGAAGGATCGGCAGCGGAAGGGTCTGCAGAAGAAGGATCAGCGGCGGATGGGTCAGCAGCAGAAGGGTCAGCGGAAGGGTCAGCAGCAGAAGGATCAGCGGCGGATGGGTCAGAGGCTGAAGGATCAGCAGCGGCGGCTGGGTCAGGAGAAGGATTAGATGGCTGTGGACTAGGTGAAGGATTATTTGGATCAGACGGCTAACTATTGGGGTTATTTGGATCAGACGGCTAACTATTGGGGTTATTTGGATCAGACGGCTAGCTATTAGGGTTATTTGGATCCGAAGGCTAGCCATTTGGGTTATTAGGATTATTTGGATTTGAAGGCTAGCTATTAGGATTATTAGGATCAGATGGATTTGCCTATGTTGATGCCTATGCTGCCTGAAGTGTACAGTTTCCGAACTTTCACAAGAAAAAATTATTATTTTTAGAGAAAAAAATATTAACAATTAAAAAGAACTATTTGTACTTTTGAATTCCAGTTTGGTTAAAGCTCCTGCACAATCTAATCAATTTCTGCCTAAGTTGCATTATTACTATTTACAACATCAGTAAACTTCTGATCATTATCCATATTTTCCTAAGCATAAATTGACTATTTCGCTTCATCCTTGAATATCGACTCACAAACAGACTGATACTATTTCTTTAACTCAGGGAACTTCTAGTTCTTTATCGGAATCGGTTTGAATGAGCTATACTATTTATCCAGTTAATTACCAGAACCTTCAGCACATTTCCAAAACTCGGGGTTTTATTAATTTTCTTTTTTTTTCAACAAAAATTTAAAAAAAACCCCCCACTCAAATCTAAAACTTAATCTCCAAAATAATCATAAATTTTACAGTTTTTGTATTCCTTAAACGAACTGACGATATCCTCGATATTCGGTTTCTTTTGAAGATCTTGATTATTAAACTGGTCCATCGAGTTTTATTGTGATTAATCGAATATGCACTTGCATCCATCGTCTTCAAGTTACTAATCAAGCCACTGGTAATTTTAGTCTGTCACAAGCTAGTTTTACTTTGACTATTACTAGCTATCAGTGCTGTTACCATCACTCGTACTATTACCGCTATCACTCGAACTATTACCATCACCTGTACTGTTATTGCCACCATCATTTTAGCTAGTTGAATTACTGGTGTTGTTTTGAGGCTGCACTCCAGGATGACATTTCATGAATGATTTTTTCATGCATTAGAAATATGTGTTATTTGGATTGGAATCCGTAAAGCACGTGTAAGCACTGTTAGGAATAACAAATAAATGTCCCAGATTATTTGAAAAACATAGATAAACTCTCTCTCATAAGATTTTAAAGAATTTCTTTTTATTTAAATTTTTTGTTAAAATGTTGATTACTTCAAATATTCTTAGGTAGAGTTAGCTTGCTGAGTTTTTTTGAGAACTCCTTGACGCAATACCTCGTTAACGGAATCAGCTTCTTCGTCACAGTCATTACGTTGTTGTTCACGTGCAAGACAAAATCTAAGGATAGCACTAGGATCTTAGTCGGAGTTTTATCGATCAACTTCAAGGGAATGCCTGACGAACCGTTTGGAGTATCCAAATTAAAAAAGAAGACAGAGTTGAAGAAGCAGTCCAATAAAGCCGACCGTTTTAATTGATTTATTCATTGTTGTTTTTCCTTCGATGAAAAAAATGATTTTTTAGTTTTCTTATTTAATATTTTACAATTGTATTTTCATTAAACTCCTCGAATCGTTTTAACTAGCAGTATTCAAATAATTCAAACAGACTATTGTTGTTGGTAAGTTTCTTACTTACGGCATATGTTTGATTGCTGTTTGTTTATTTTCAAATCCCCCCCCCCTTCTTTTTTTATCCAGTAATTTTCTTAGTTTGAATATCACTCTTTTCTACTCATTACACTTGGATGAATTCAAATTTCATTTGTTTGTTTTTCATAAGCTACGGTTTTAATTTAAACATGCATTCAACATTTGAAATATTATGCTATTATCTTGTTCTTCCCATATTCTTCTTAATATTTGAATTATGTTTGAAGGGATGATATTTTTTTTCAAGATTAATTGTTTCATTAATCTAACTTTCAAATCAATATTTCTTTTGCCAGGTCTAAGAGAGAGAGAGAGATCATTTAGCTTGATTGGAACAAATAATAACTACCTCTTCATCTTCATCTTCATCTTCAACTAAAGCACATTTTCATATTAGCTCTACTGTTTGAAATAAAAAATTATTGTGAAATAGATATTGAGTTACTTGCGCTATTAAGAGCATCAAAGAGAATGAGAGCAACCACAGAATTCTCTCTTCAAGGTAAAATTAAGCACTTCCTTTGAGTTTAATTATCCTCAGTCAAGGAATTGGAATGAATAGTTGATTAAGACCTCAAGAAAAATAATGAAAATCAATAAAATTAATAAAAAACTCGGAATTGAAATGAAATTCTCATTTCAAAGGATATTTTGAAAGCTATTCTCCTTCAAAAAAGTTGTTGAAGTCATTTTTTTTGTTCTTGTAGAGTTAAAAGTCATTTTAAACAAACAATTAGAACATTCAAATAACTGTCATACATATCAATTTACTGCAGTAGGTAATGCTTGTTTCAAGGCATGAGAATGCTCCTTGTTCTAAAAGATTGAAAAAGGAAAACTTCAGGTGTGATATTTTTTGTACTTCACTTGAAATGAAGATTTATTAGACTTCCTGAGCGTTTTATTGGAAAAGGTTTTATGTAACTAAATAATATGAAAGAGAAAAGATAATGGGAAGAAGAAGATAATTGGTTGATATTTTATTTTTCTTGACAGTCTAAAACTGGTTTAGTGTATAACAACAATTTTGATGCTTTATTTCTTAAAACTATTCTTAAATTAAAAATAAATAAAAGAAGTTAAAACTCAAAGAACGAATTCTATTTAAGTTTGATAATAAATAGCTTATGGAGTGTCCTTTCTTGATAAAATGTGCATTTATTTAATTGATTCGCAGAAATAATAAAATGGATGGTTCCAAAATTGCTTCTGATGTATCACAAGTAGGAGAAAAAGGAACAAAATAAATTCGTTTTGGTATAGGCTCAAACTAAATGTCCAAGGAGCAATAATTCTTGCTTTGAAGCTCTATAAACTGGCTATGTTTGATTGTTTTCTTATGGGATTTACAAGGAGGGTTAGTAATTCATACAAAGCAAGGAGATAAACACTTAGAGGTTGAAAATCAAAAATTAATTAACAAAAAAACTTCAGAAAAAAAACTAATTAAGAACCTACAAAATGGTGAAAGATTTCAAAGCAGCAGCCGCAGCAAGTGGCCCCAGAGATTTCAAACAAGGTGCTCCAGGTGGTGGATTCAAGAAGAGTTTCGGTGGCAACGCCGGTGGCAACAGAGATGGTCCTCGTGGAAATTTCGGTGGAAGAGGAGGATACAATTAAGGCCCTCCTGATAGAGTTGAATAAGTCTGCGAGTTCTCACATACCTGCGGAAACTAGATTATCGTTAAAGCAACTAATACTTAGAAGGTGCCTAAGTTCAACAGAGCTATCTATCTTGAGAATAAAACTAAAGTTGGAACTGTTGACGAGATCTTCGGACCTATCGATGGTTTTTACTACTCTGTGAATCTCGTTGAAGGAATCACTGCTGATTCATATTCTGCTGGTGATAAATTCTACTAAGGCTGGGAGGATACTCTCCCTATTGATAGATTCCTCCCTAAGCCAAAGGGAGCACCTGGAAGTGGACCCAAAAGAGCCCCTGGTGGTTTTAACAAGGGTGGACCAGGTGGTTTCAACAAAGGAGGATTCAACAAGGGTGGTCCAGGTGGGTTCAACAAAGGAGGTCCTGGTGGATTCAACAAAGGAGGTCCTGGTGGATTCAACAAAGGTGGTGCTGGTGGTTTCAACAAAGGAGTGGCAGGTGGCTTCAAAAAGAGATTCTGAGAATTATTAGTCTAAAGAGAAACAAGGATATTCATAAGTCTGCTACAACAATCACATAGACAGCATTAACATTCAGAAATAAATAAATGTTTTTTTAAAAATGTATTTATGTTAGTTATTTCGATGTTGGCAATAAGAAGATATCATTGTTTCAGATGCAAATTATTTAGAAAATTCAATGTAATTGTGTTATAAAAAGGAAATGGATAAGTTAATTCACATTTTTTAATGACTGAAAATCAACTAAATGAATTGTTTATTTAAAATAAAAATCATCCATTTTCCCTCTTTTTTCATATTCTGGATGCTTTTTGGATTGATTGCGATTGTTTTTAAGTGATATTTAAGGATGCTGCAGCCAATTGTTGTTTGAGTGAACAACATCGTAGTTTTTAATGAAAAAGAGAATGTAAAAATGAAAAATATTAACTCAAAATATTTTGCACAAAAATAAGCACTATTTCAACTTTTAATTTCAATTTGTGAATATTTTTCTACTCCCCTATTTTGTTAGCCTTTTTGCATATGTTTTCAGACAAAAGGACTAATATGAATTGTAATAACTAGATAGTAATGAATATGATTTTTTGTTAAACTGACAAAAGTATTCAAGCTGAAAGAGTTATCTAAAAAACATACATTATCTGACTTTAAACAACTTAGAAATATGTTAGTTTTTTTCTCATCAGAGTTGATCGATGTCGGTGAGATAAGCAACACCGGGGAGAACCTTGCCTTCGAGGAGCTCGAGGGAAGCACCGCCACCAGTAGAGACGTGGCTAACTTTCTCGCTGTATTTCTCTTGTTGAACGAGATTAACAGTGTCACCACCTCCGATGATGGAAGTTGCACCAGCTGCAGTTCTAGCAGCAACTTATTTAAGGAGCACAGCTGAACCATTTCTGAATTTCTCAACTTCGAATCTTCCTTGAGGACCGTTCCAGACGATGGTGTTAGCACGGGCAACAGCTTCAGCGTTGAGAAGAATTGTCTTGGGACCGGCATCAAGTCCAATCAAACCCTTGGGGATACCAGAGGCAAGATCATGGAGACTGACATTAGCGTTAGCCTCAATAGTATCTCCGCAGACGAAATCAACTGGGAGATGAATCTTGACACCCTTAGCCTTGGCCTTTTCAATGAGAGCTTCGACGATCTTGTAACCATCTTCATCGAAGAGGGAGTTACCAATTTCGAGGTTGTTTAGTTTCTTAAGGAAAGTGAAAGCCATGCCACCACCGATGATCATTTCATCTACCTTGTCGAGCATACTCTCGATGAGTTGAATTTTATCCTTAACTTTAGCACCTCCGAGAATGACTAGGAAGGGTCTAGTAGGTGATTCAAGAGCCTTGCTGAAGTACTCAAGTTCTTTCTTCATGAGATCACCAGCAGCTCTGATCTTGTGGTCAACACCGACCATAGAGCTGTGAGCTCTGTGAGCAGTTCCGAAAGCATCATTGACGAATAGGTCTCCGAGGCTGGTAAGAGATTTTCTGAACTCAGCGACTTTTTTCTTGTCAGCCTTGACCTATTTAAAAACAATCAAAATAGACATTAATATTAGAATTCTCCATGTATTTGTTGAGTTAAATTTTGATTAGAAATATGAAATTTGATCCTTTTTAAATCTCCTTCTTGAATTCTATTCTATTCGATATCATTGTCCTTTCCAATCGACTAAATATTCATCACTTTTTGGAATTTTGAGCATAAAGAGTATTGTTGGATATGCTATTTTCTTAAAATGCTGTGCTCAATTCTTTGATAAAAATACCCTCTAAAAAATCCAAAATAGTCTACCTTGTTGCCTTAAGCATCAACAGACTTGCCTTCCTCTTCAGGGTGGAATCTAAGATTCTCGAGAAGAATAATCTCTCCGTTTCTGCTGGACTTGACAGCATCTTCAACATCTTTACCAACGCAGTCATTAAGGAAAGTAACCTTTTCATGAGAAAAAAACAACATCAAAACACCAATCTCAAATCTCAAATAATAATATATCTCATACCTTAGTGCCAAGTAGCTCCTCAAGCTTAGGAACAACAGGCTTAAGAGAGTGCTTAGCGACCTTGTTGCCATCGGGACGGCCAAGATGGGACATAAGAACAAGTCCCTTGGGGTTAGCACCAAGGATTTTCTTGATGGATGGGACAGCACCTTTAATACGGGTCAAATCCTTAATGGCACCTTCCTTAATAGGGACATTGAAGTCGACTCTCATGAGAACACGGTGGTTCTCAATCTGTTTAAGAATATGGTCGATACCGATCTTCTTTGAAAGCATTTCTTTTTTTCGTTTTTTCTTTTTCCTTTTTATTTGTTAATTTATTTTATTACACAAGATATCTCTTTCATCAGATTCTCTCTCTTTCTCTATTAAACTCACTTACCTTCTCAAACAACAGACAACCTTCTATCTTGTTTACCTCAAATACCTAAAAATATTAATTATTTATCTTCAAGTGACATCATCATGGCTGATGTTCATTTTGCAACAAGATCTTTCATTTTTTGTTTTATACACGTTAATAACACTGTTAGTATCAACTCTTTATCCATTTCCTAATCAGCTTATCCATGTTTTACATATCCGTTGTATACCATGATGGTATTCTTATGAAACTTCAGAGCATGATCTACCTCACAGGTCTGACTAAAAATAAAAATTAAAAAATATCCTCTAAACACATATCTGTTAACAAATCTTCTCCATTCTGAAGATCTCTTTTCTTAAATCTTTAATCACTTCTTATCTTGATGCATTCACCAGAAGAAATCTCTCAGGCAATTGAAAAACTAAGTACAAGTTAAAATAAATAAAGAATAATGCTAAATAAGAATTCATTTTTACAAATCTCTTTCAAATATTTATTGAAATCTCCTAGCTAATATCCACTAAAAAGTTCAATTTATCTCCCATCAAATGGTAAAGGATTCTACCTAATCAAACAGGAGGCAATTACCACCTTTAAAACAAACTATTTTTCCACTAATTCCAAAAACTATAAATGGAAAAACTACGCTAATTTACAATCATTTTCACTCTTGACTTAATTAACTTCATAACAAAATATCCTTCACCCCTTCCCCAACCATCTTAGATAAAATCCAAACAGATGCGCTTATCATCTTCCTTCAATGAATAAATCATTTTCTTTATTTATTTTTTCTTTCCAAACTTAATTTCCAAGATAATCATAACTTTGCTTGGGAAGTCCAAGCAAAAACTGATCTGTCTGATCGCAAAAAATAGCAAAAAAATCACTATCTAACGGATTAATCAATTTTTTCTGCAATGCATTTCCACTTATTTTATCTCATTTCGTTTGAATTTGTGTAGCAGTGGATGTTTTTAAATTGCTGCGACGAAAAGACATATTGCATTCATATTATTGTGTGATTATATTTTCTAAAGCAATTTCTCTCTCTCTCTCAACATTCATCTGCTTTTGATTTAATATGAATTACAGAAACATACAATGAACCGGTGTACATTTTGTGGATCTTTATGGATGAAACCAGAGTATTTCTTCCTTCAGTGTGAATTTTAATATACTTTCTAAAAACTTCTCGCAACCACATAGATTAGCAATTTTTTGGCGAAATCAAAAACGTTTTTCCACAATGCAGGCATGAACATTATTAGCTCTGTTCATTTTAGGATTTATCATGCTGTAATAGATCTTAAAAACTTCAGCAAATCCTTTATTTTTTTCTTTTCTTGTTGAATTAAATTTTGTTTCCAAAGGAACTTTTGCTACAAAATAGATCTATGATGATCTGCCAAACCTAAATCAACTTATCTTGGCCGTTGGAAAAATTAATTACAAAATTTATTGAGATTGAAAAAACAAAAGGAAAATTATTAATTAGTCAGGGGGAGAAATGGGAAGTTTAAAGGAAGTGAGATGAAGAAACTAAGTCATAAATTGATTAAAAAAAAAAGAATTCCCTTTCGAAATACATGGGGATTTTCATAATCTGAATCAATTTGTTTGAAAAGATAAGAAACTTAAATATTCGATAAAGATAAAAAACAAAAAAACAAATTTAATAATAGTTTCTTTCAACTTGTTTATCGCGAGAAAGGGGAAGAGAAAG
>Ga0302271_10000770_pt1 | contig 31495 bp, 15 predicted proteins | sample III_Bog_N1_1_FD_198767 | JGI IMG/M metagenome (GOLD analysis project Ga0302271, IMG submission 198767) | Peat permafrost microbial communities from Stordalen Mire near Abisko, Sweden - III_Bog_N1_1 | ecosystem: Environmental > Terrestrial > Soil > Wetlands > Peat | place: Sweden: Abisko... | reverse complement strand
TGGATATGTTTAAACTGCTCATCAGATTTCTGATTTACTCTCCCACTTTGTTATCGATTTAATTCTTCCGATTTTAGCTAATAATATCTAACTTCTAATTCCCGAGAGAATCTTATAATTAATTATCTTAACTGGATGATGTGTGAGAATTCTTCGAAGCTGATAGGATTTAAGGAGTTGAATTCTTTTCGGGAGATGAAGCGTCATTTAAAATGATCTAGGGCTATTTCTACTATGATTGTGGAATGAATTACTTTTCAGATTGTCTCTAATGTACCATAACCGCTACATCAGATTAAATGATCTTTTCTTTGATAAGATTCTCCATAGCGAAATCAAGACTCATTACGCCTTGATTCTTTTCTTTTTAGAGCTTCACCGGCAGTAAATTCAAGTAATGGAACTTTTTTTCTTATTCGTTGCATCCGGTGAGTATTTTTTAGTAATCATTGAAGTTTCTCGCGGAAAGAGGTATGGAATCAGCTAAAAAATATTTATTTGTTGTTAAGACCTTTGGTTTGTATTGTTCTTCATGGATTCTTATGCCTTTAATCGATTTAATTTATTGACTGATCTTCTTTTTGGAAGAAGCATCCATAGGCTTGAAAGTGGAAGATCTTGCATGAACTCGACCGGGAGACAGACATTGAGATTAATTTGAGAGACTCTGAGTTGTTTTTTGTTAAACTTTTGAACCTCCTGAGGATTGTTCACCGTTGCTTGCAAACATATGGCTATTCTCTGCAATAAGGTACATTGTTTATGAGTCACCTCTTGGACTGCGAAATAGACTAAAAGAACATGAATATATTAGAGCAAATAGGTATTACAAATAATTATAAAAAAGGGGATATTTTGTATTCAATTACTCTTTGCTCTAGCCATGCATGTTGCTGAAGGAATGGTTTCTCGATTCTAATGGAGTGGAAGCATTGTTTTTGTTGCTAATGTTATGAGCTAACACTAGAGTATGCTACGATTGAGACCTTGATGGAGTGAGTATTTTATTCTGCTGGGATTACAGCCTCGAAGTAGCTGAATTATTTCTGCTTACGAAGAGCGTATTATTGTTACTTGTGTGAACCGAGTAGCTAGGCTGCTACATCAGAACCGATTGATGGTAAGTAGCTGAAGTAGGCCCTGAGAGCATGTCACTGAAGGATTAAGAACCGTTGAATTCTTTGATTTTCTCAGCAACGGAAGATTACCGTCTTGTTCGCATCTCTTTTACACTGCTTTCCCTTCGCTCGTAGGTGCTGATTTAGTGTTCTTTTAGACTCAAATTCCCTGGAATATAGTCATCTGCATTCAACAAAAGTATGTCCTCTGATTGTTTAGCTCCTAGTGAACGAGCTTTCTAGTTTACGAAAAAGTATGAAAATATCAAATATTTTTGATAATTTCACTCTCAATCATATGATTTTGATTAGAAATATTTTTGAAATTTCTTATTTTTTACTTGCACGATGACCAATGATTCGTTGAGGTCTTTGAAATTGCCTTTCTTGTAAAGGTAGTTATTAACTCTCTCCGCTGCTGCATCTATTGGATTAATCTCCTAAGCGCTACGACTGTCAAGCTTCTCCAAATCAGGAAAGGCATTTAACAGCACATGCCTTATCTCCCCTAAAAGCAGCAGCTGATCATCATTTTTTCATACTTCAATGAGAATTAAAATTACCTTTTTCTTACAGATATTAGCCATATTTGGTCTGAGCTTCTGTTAGCAAGTCCATTGTGTAAGTTCTCAATTTATCAGTGAACTAATATGTCAGCATCCTAGTTTTAAAATAAAGGAAACCAAACCAAACATCAGATAATTAAAATAATCCCAAGATAGTCTCCTACTTTTCGTTAATCCAATGCGAAGTCTTGAGTGCTTCTATCATTCGCTCAAAGTTATCTTCCTCTTCATAGCAAAGTGCTTAAATCACCAAGCAAAGTGAAAGGGAGCTGTAAAGTGTTTCTACAGTCAATTCCAGACGAATATCTACTTCTTCTATGGCAATGCTGTGCACTTTTGTTAATGTTATTTATCCAGCAAATCGATAGTACTTCATCGCCTTCCAAGATGCACTTAAACTCTTCTAAAACAGCCCCGCTGCAAAGAATATCGATGCCTTGATTTAGAAGAGATTTGCACATAAACAATACACTTCCAAGCTCTTGATCTCACCGAAATTAGGATCAATTGATTGATCTATGAATTCGATAGCTTTTTCAAGTAACAAAAACCCAAGATTCTCTTGATTCTCCTGTCGGTAATGTCTAGTTTGTGTAGCAAAACAACAGCAATCAAAGCAATGAAACACTGTTCATCGTCAATGTAATAATTAAGTTTTTCTTTTAGATGCAGTAAATAAATAAATTTACTTGTATGCAATTTTGATCGTTTTAAGATAATACAGCACTTGCATTTCGATTAGACTCTCTAGTTTCTAAGTTGTTAGCCAATTATCTTTGTCCTTCCTGTGTTCTATGAGACTCTACAGAGTATTATCCATTGCTATCATATTTTTAGATTGAATTTTGAGCAATTCAGCTATTTTCTCAGTTCTTGATAGAACGATCTTCTTTTTGAGAGGACTGAGCAATTCCTAAGGTGTTTCTTTTTCGCTGTTTGTCTGATAGTTGACTTGTTTGCATATGAGTTTATAGCAGACATGGATGTAATGATATTGCAGAATCGGGAGATACTACGGGTGAAATGGCTACTTTTCGAGTTATTTCCGCAGCATATTGAATGCTTTGCTGTATTGTCCTCTCCGTATAAGTCGCTTGCTGACTACAAGCGAGAATTCTGGCTAGCTTTACACAAGCAGCTGAAGACCTAATCGAAGTAATTTTCCTCCCTTTTTGTTGCTCAAGAGTTTCTTAGCAAGAGTTTTCATTCGCAATAAGTTCATTGTAGCATGCGTTTATGCAGTTTCCTCTGGTAGACCACCTAAAACAGTTGCTGCAAAACCTTGCTTAAAAAGTTGTGATGTCCTCCCAAAGAAAGTTTAGTTTTTGGTAGTATTCTCCATCATATGAGAATAATGACAAGAAGATGGCCAATGCTAAGAGAAAGAGAGAAGTGAGAAGAGCACTGTAGAAAGTTAATTTGTATTTTAAAAGCTGATTTTGATATTGTTTTCTAAATTCGAAGACTGTGTGAGCCAACTGCAAATTATGAAGAATCAATGATGTGTTTTAATAGTAAAGAGTGAGTATGTGAGGCTCTAGAGGTTTATCAATAATAAAGTATGCTATTTCTTTCTTACTTTTTATAAATACCACTTATTATTAGTATTTTCCTACATGATGTAGCTATGATTCATATATGAAGTATTATTATAATCAATCCACATGGAGATTTTCTTTTTTGACAAAAGTCGTTTTTTTTGATTTGTATTTTCACCCTTAATGAAAAATTACATCAACTCTTATTTTGAAGTTCCTCACTAAACCAGTTACAAATAATGGGATACAGTAGGTTTGCTTCTAAAAAATTGACTTTCTCTCTCTCTTTCTTCATTCTTTTTGATCTTTAAATTAATCTCCACTATTTTCCTCATTGCTTTTTGAAGCTAATCCACTTTAATTCAGAATTCTTGCCGTGATATCAACTTTTAAATTATTGTTGCTGATCACATTAGATTCGTTATTATTCTTCACTGTTTGCTTTTCCAAAATGACATCTTATAATATCGTAGGAGTGACATTTCTAGGAGACACTTGTGAAGCATAATCGAGATTCTGATTAGTTATTCCTATTTCCTTACCCATTTCTTGCTATTTAGGTAAGATTCCATATTTAAATGATTTCCTGCCCATTTCTTTCGCTAAACTTCTCCCTTTATACCATATTATCCCGACAAATGCAATTGCAGCGGCTATCACAGCTAAGCTAATCAACACAGCATTTGCTTATGTTGTCAAACAAGAATGGCTGGTTTTTAGTTTCCTGTGATTTTCATTGCAAGAATTGTAACTAAACAGCATTTCCTTCTTCCTCCAACTATTATTGTAAGAGTTTTATGAATATTTTCAAAAATAGCCAAGAATAAAACTATTTTATCTAATCTGTACCCCTTGACGAGGAAGCAATTCGTGAGATTGTGAGGGAAGTATACGATTTCTAGCGTTTAATATTAGCCATTTCCTTCATATGGCCCGAAGGTATATTTCCCTCCTTTGCAACTTGGCGTCTTGTCCATAGGACTGGCGATGGTGTTTGCGAATCCTCCAGCGTTGTTGTTGTATCCGTTGTCAAAGGCAATCATGTGAGAATCACCACTGATAAGTAGGACATTTTATTTGACTTTAAGAAGTCTTTGAATTTTCTCACCAATTGGGATTCGTTACTTGAAGCTCACCCAGTCGTCTCCTTGCCATGGGATGGAACTCACAATGATAACATTCTCGATGAGATTTTCCGTTTCTGCATAGCTAAGTATCTCAAAGAGCCATGCTTATTGTGCTTCATCCATGGCTTAGACTTCTTGAATAAATGCTGTTCGCAAATCCATAATCACCACTAGAGTCTACCCTATTATCGTATATTAGTAGATCCCTGTAGCAACGGCTGTCTTGAAGTGGCAGTCATGATGAAAAGGAAAAATTTTAGGGAAAAAGTAAGGAAAGAGAGAAAATAATAATTGTTTGGTGATATTTTGGATAAAATTCTGAGTTTTCACAATACTGAATGGTATTTGCATTTCTCTGATTATGTTACATTAGTTTTATGTGGGAAAGTGCGGAAAGGATAATGAGGCACTATCGATAGATACATTTCCGTCGCTGATTCTTTAGCAAGTGAGCTGCTTCCTGAGTTATTATCGCCGAAATCATGGTCATCCCAGATGTAAATCGTAGGGAAATGTTAGTAGAACTTCTTTTGGGTCTTGCTCTCGAATATCCGAAAGTACGCTGTGTGGTTAAATTACTATTAATTGCATAAAAATATATACTAGCACATATAAATACATTTCATTCTTTGAAATCTAAATACTTGTAAAAATTCATTAATTTGTACATTCTTGGAAGAGAACTGCACTGTTTTCAGTGGTGATATCTGAGTAGTAAATGTCACCCATTTGAATAAACACCTATGCATCTGGAAAGAGTTCAACAATATCCAAGAAAACTTCATCTTCTGAGCCTGTTTTCGCACAGCTGCTGAAGGGAATTGTGATGTTCTATTTGAGGAACTTAATTTAAAATGTTCTGAATTAAAATATTTCATATTGTGCGGCTAGTTGAGTTGTAGTTATGTCGCTTGGGAGAGATCCAAAGTAAAAGCAGTATTTATAAAGAGTCAGTGGTTGCAATCCTGTGAGAGCTACCTCAATCGGATCGAGTGCTGTAGAGATTGGTAAGGTTTAGGAGAAAATCACTTCTGTGTTATCCACATAATAGACTAAACTCCATTGGGTAACTGAACTTGCTAAACGAGGATTCACGAATATCTTAAATGTAATGGATGAATCCGTGAGAGCTCCTTTCCAATGGAAGAATAAGTAGCTTAGTAATCCAAGAGCTTGCACAAAGAGACCACTCATTTTTCTGTAAATGATTTCAATATTATTATTAATTGTTCCTAAATCAACTCTACGTTTACGAAATAAGGTATTTTTGAATAAAACTCCGAAAAATCAATTAAATTCTTTTGGTGTTCCTCCCCTTTCATTTACTTTAATCATATCCCTAAACGAGAGAAAGCAAAGATTCAAAAGAAGAGTTTATCAACAAATGAATAATCACAGGTGGACATTGCACATAGAAATATATCATTTTTTAGACGAAGAATTTGTGTCATTGAGTGCGAAGTAATTTGAAATAGCATTGTTGACTTGCGCACCGATTTCAGATTTCATTTCCTTCTTGAGCATTCTACGATAGCAGAGTAGCACTGTAACCATAAATATTAATATGCCTAGTACTACCAGCAAGAAGAAACTCCAAGCGGAACTTTCTTCAGAAGGGGATTTCTTAGCTAAATTTTACAAAAACAAAAAAAGAAATTATTTATGCTTTGCAAAAAAGGAGAAAACTGAACAAATTATTTATGTTTTCTTGATGAAAGCTTACAGTTCTTGAAGTTAATCCAGGCCTTGTAGGAATCAAAGCAGCTTTCGGGAGATTGATCGAAAGACGAGCAGATGAACTCGTAAATTGCGGAATCAGAAGTCACATCTCCCTATTGTTTGATAAATAAAGTTCAAAATCACACAATAAACGAAATCTCTATCAAAATGACTTTATTTACTCTAAAGTATTCGCCATTGAAGATGAGTGTTGGAAGAATGCTGACTGATTGTGTGTACTGCTTCTATCTCTCTTTCTCCATGATTGTGTTGCCTTAAGTTGCTGGATTCACCTCTGTTTCTGATTTCTCCTTGATAAACGAATTATTGTAAGTTGTCTCAATCTTCTTTATCATGTTCTCAGAGAATCCAGCTTTCTGTTGTGTTCGCAGCGAGCATCCCTTGATGTCTCTGGTTCTTTCCTTCGCACAATCTTCGCCGAAAAGTGCACTGTATTTCCACCAAAGAACGGGATCAAGACCAAAGATTATCAGCTGGCGAAGATCTTCCAAGACAACTTCCATTGTGTACATGTCATTTCCTCCAATTCCTAGTGAGAACAAAAGTAAAAGGTAAGTGTTAGGAATCATGGAATTATTGCGATCGGAAAATATTAAAAATTTCTAATAATTTTGTTTGAAAATTACTGTATTCTGGAGAGCAATATTAGCCCTTTGAGGTGCAGTGTTCGACTTGTCTGGTTTCGTTTCTTTCAGATTGAGTGATAAAGTGGATTGAGAAATCAATTTAAACCTTATCATGAACTAGATCTTAGTAATGGATATAGAAATTGCTCAAGAATTCATATGAGCGATCATCCATTGAACTCATCCAGAATTTAATCTTATTCTGTTCCTTTCCTTAAGGCTGTTGTTGTTGGGTACAAAAAAATCAAAAATAATTAAAAGACAATTCTACAAGAAGTCACTTTTTTTTATTCGTTTACCCTTTTGAATTAAATCTTCAAGACAATTTCCTCCTCTGGGTTCTCTTCTAGGAATTCTCGCATGATATCGGCAGTAGATTTCTAAATGAAAATTGTAGATATCATGAGTCCCTTGCCACTGTGATCACTCTAATCCATGAGAATGATGTCATCGACGCCGCCTTGTTGATCGTTGTAGACAATCACCACTTTGCCATTGGCTTCTTCAGCGTTTCTACTTTTAGCCACAAATGAGCACCCACCTCTTTCCACAGCGTAAATAGGAGAGTCATAAGAACCTCCCAAAGTTTCAGTTGTAGAGTTATCTTCAGGTTTCTTTGGGTCTGCATTATCTTCGTTGGTGTCTTCTTTTTCATCCTTGTCATCCTTTTATTTTTGAAAAACAAATCAAATTCAAAACTCCAAGGAAATGCAGTGCTTACAAAACTTTTCTCTTTGATTGACTAGCAGCCATTTTTTGGTTCAGTAAACACTACAGTGCCATAGAAAGTCTAGCCGTAAGGAGTATTACCATAGTTAGCAAGGGAGTAGTCGATTGATTCTAATATTTAAAAAAAATTATTTTGCAAAAAATAAGAATACAAAATATTTCAATTCAGATTGCAGTTCATTTCAAATATATTTCTTCTTCTTACTGAGACGTTTCTAGAGCTTCGCTGGTCTCACAATAGTTATAGTGCAAACGCACAACGAAAGCACTAAAGCTATGCAGATTAGTTGTTTGACAGACATCTTTTTTTTTTTAAGAGACAAAAAAGGAATTAAAAATTAAGAATAATTAATTGTTTATCAATTTTATTCGCTGATAAAAGCAAATTGTGCTTGCTGTTCTTTGGTCAGCCTCCCTTTTTAAAAATATCTTCCCAGGAATTCAAGCGAAACCTTTGATAAATAATATCTGTTCTTATTGTTTTGTTTTTTTTGAAAAAGAAAATGAGATAAAATCATAAACGCAAATGCAGATAATCTATTTTTTTCATTATTTTCCGCCTCAGTACTAATATTGCAAAATTTGCTGATTTAAACATTAGAACTGGAAGAATCAATGAGATTCAGCAAATTATTGATGTTCTGCTCTATTCTGGCAGTAAAAATTTAAAATCCAAACATCATTCCCCTTTGTAATTATTTGTCTAGAGTATTGTAATTTTATAAAAAAATCTCTTCTTCTACATCGCCATCAGGTTTACAAAAAAAAACAAAATAACTAAACAACTAAATCCTTTTCGAATGTACATGCAAACAATCTAAAATCAAGATGGTAAAAGAATCTTTTATTTCTAAATAATAACTGGCGTCTTCGCTTGAGTTATATCAAAATATTCGCATTATCTTAATTACTTCTTTTCTGCATAATTCGGCCCATACAAGTTATTATAATAAAGTTCCAGAAATTACTAAGATTCCTTCGAATATTTAAAATCAGATTCTTAGTCTTCGTTGTCATCGAGCATATTTCTAGAATGTCTTGCAGCTCTATTTAGTTTAATAGCGTTTTCAGTTTCATGATCGACAATAATCGTCAAGAGCAGCATCGTGTCCGAAGCAGAACAATTAAATTTTTGCTGCTTGTCAAAATCGTAAGATAAATTATATGTGTCAACTCGCAGCTCACCCGTAAAATATATGTTATCAAATGTGAGACAGTCAATCGGATGTTGTATCCTAACCATAGGTTGCTTGCAATTCCATGGGACATTGCTGCTAAAAAAACTTAACATTGTCCGAACTTTCGAGCAGTAATCTAAATTCTCCATGAATCCATTTCGGATTATGCGCTGTTTATAATCTGCAATGCTCAGTCCCATGAGTTCACAGTAGCCTTTAAGAAACCCATAGCCGATTAGTTTTAGTGACCCACCGTTGTTATATTCAACTTCATATGACTTATAGTAACTCGAACCACGAGGATCGAGTCCTTTGAGAATCTCAGTTTTTCGAGTTCTTCCTGCAGCAGTTCGTTTCTCAAAAAATGACTCTTCTTTTGAGCAAATCTACCCCGCAATTTGCACAGTAAGTGCATTAACATATTACTGAAAGGAATCAAGTTATTTGCTTAACTCAAAGAGCTTCTAACTTCCCTTGCTCTTCAGTAAAGCACTCAAATACGAAAAATCTCTTGAAGCCTAAAAGTTACTTTATAATTTTCCTTCTATTATCGAACCATGACAGATACTCTCAACATATTCCACTTTCTTGAGAGAATTATACAAGCAAGACCTCACAGGTACTGCAACATCACTTCCACATCCAGCATCCCTCAGGAAATACTCTAAATGCACAGGCACGTCGCAGAACAAGTCAAACACCATATTCTTATCAAAACTCACTTTCGGCACAATGTCAAAGTTCATTTTTCTCATCATTTAGCTCGAATTCGCTAATCCCTTGTTCTCTATTCTAAGAATCGTACATTTCTGACCAGATGTAGTAGCTTCCTGAGTTTTATTATTTTCAGTATTATCTTCTTCAACTTCCATGTCATATTTTTACATTATCCCTGCTGTCTCTAAGTTCTAAAACACCTCCAAACTAAGGCTATTCGGAGACATCTTCTATCCGATTTCGTTAAATACATATCTCTCATGGTTTGCTTCTTCTTCTTTGATTTCTTCTCCACTGTTAAATTTCCTTTGCTAAGTCTACTATTCATAATAACTCGTGTCTTCACCGAGCATCATGAGTTGTTCTTCTAATTTCATGATCTAACTCATATTCACAGCAAATTCTGATGTAAATTTTCCAAGCAGTTACAAGAGGAAAGTATTATTGACAGAAATATGTGAGTATTTTTGTTTGTTTTTCAATTTGAAGCAGGGAATCTATTTTTTCTCTTTTAGAATCCAGATCTCTGTTGTTTTTTGTGCGTTTATTTTTGTTTGTTTCAATTCAATCTATTCTTAGTTTCTAGCTCTCACTTCGCACCCTTCAAACTTTATTAAAAACTGTACTCGAATCCCTCTTGAGGCTGACATCACCCCATAATTCCACAATCCTATTAATTAAAATTACTCCTTGTAAAAGATTAAAATGATCTACTCTTGTTGTTTTAAGTCCTTTAATTTTTCTTCTACTTTAAATCTTCTTTTTCAGTTATTTTCTACCACACAATCAACCTTTTAGCCCTTCAATAATCATCTACAAATTTCTTCTTGATGTGTTACAAAGTTACTCTCTCAAAAAAGAAGAAGAAGAAGAAGATCAAAACGCAAAAACACAATATTCCACAGCATTATATTATTTGTGTTTTTCAAAATGAATATTGGATTAAAGGAAATGAATTCCAAATTGGAAAATTTGTTCCTTTTTAACTAAGAAAAAACAACCAACAAATAATCCAAATCGCTGGCTACATGAAATGTAATTCAAGACAAAACCAGCAAAGCAATTACGATCAGCATAATTGTATTGTTGAGACATCTCAGTTTGAAGGAGCCTGCTTCTGAGGTTTCAGTGAGCATATTCGAGATAGACCCTCCAGTGGTGATAAATTCTCTTGTGAATACTTCTGTGAAAGTTCCTAAATCATCTTAATGTTCACTACTTCCCAAGAAATAGACTATGTATTGAGTTCCATTTGTCAACGAATTAAATCGAAACACGCTTGGCTCAAATAGTTTTAGATTCTAATAAGACACCTGCATTCCATGCTAAAATACTGTGCCTAAAGTAAAAATAAAAGAAAAACAAATTGCACCAAAACACTTTGCAGAAGTATTTGTGCTTTTGTACCTTAGAAATTCACTCCCCTCTTGAGTTAACTAACTGTCGGCCGAATGGACATTCCTGATAGCTCTTCTAAGGCTACATAGACAAATCTTAGGGTTTGACCAAAAAGAAAACAATGATACAAAAATGCAGTTGGTTTAGCAAAAATATAAATATTTTACCCATTTTAGTTGAGCTGGAGATTGGAAATCAGGACATGATCATCGAAAGGGCTAATTACATCAGGAACAGTTAGATTGAAAGTCACAGGGGCGTAGTTGATATACGTAACTTAAGAAGCTGAAAGAACTGATTTGAAATCTGGAAGGAGAACTTATAACGCAGAATTCAAATTATCAGTATCTTAAATCGCTGCAATTATGCTATCAAAGGAAGAAATATCTTGTAGATATAGCAAAGGAGCAATATAAAGCACAAGCTCAGTGTGATTCGGTTCAGCCTAAGGAGGAAATATTAGTTTAAGAAGAAATAAAAAAAACGTCAATTTGTTGGAAAAAAAAAATTCGAGAACAACTTGAATTTAGTTACCTGTTTGGGGATGCTTTTGATGAATTTCGTGCGCATTTGAGATAATTTACATTTGGTACTATCTCTGAAATAGACTAAATTGGAAGGTATTGTAAGGAAATCACTCAACGCGCAAGATAGCTTTCTCGTTTCAAGCAAGCTCAGCGTAGTATTGAAGCTTAGTGATATCGAAGCGAGTTTGGCTAGATTATCCGTTGTCTGGAAAAGAAAAGTTTATTTTGAACTTGAATCTCCTTTGAAAGTCTAACAGAACGCCTCAACTTTATAGGAGCTGGTAGCTAACAAACCACTTACACTTACACTGATGGTTTTGACTTGGCTGGAAGATGCGAAACCATATGAACTTTTTAAGTGATAACCATCTTCTATTTCCTGAAAGATAAAGACATTAGTTGGAGAAGATTAGTAGTGAAAGGTTGTAATGAAAAGAGTTTAGGATTTAATAGACTGTAATTCACTAGTACCTGCATTTGAAGAATAGCTTTTTCTTAGATTAATTAGATCGAAGCTGCTGGTTCTTGTTTATCTGAGAAACGATAGAAAATGATCCCAGGGTTGTTGCAAATGAAGTTGATTCCAAACGATGTAGGATTAGCCTTTGTGAGATCTTCTGAAATCGATAATGTCGTGCCCTAATAGTATAAAGTGTCTATTTCCACACTTAGAACTTCATCAGACGACATGAACTGACTACCAGATCCTGTCGAAATCAAATTAAAAGATAAGAAAAGGGCAGTGTTTGAAATTACAGGTTAATTAGGGAATTGTGAAAAATGGAAGAGACGGGAACAATAAAAAAGAACACATTTGCGAATATTGAAATACCTGAGAGAGTGAATTGAATCGAAATGGCTGCATCCTAAACAGTATCAGCTACTTTAAACAAGAAGATTTACTTTGGAGTATACGTATCAAAGTACATTGCAGATCCTTCAAGGACTTCTATCCTCTCATCACTGACTGGCTAGATTACAATAGGAGCCATTACTCGTTGAGAAGATAGATCAATAATTATTGGCGGAGAATATCCCGATTTGGGTAGTTTAACTTTCAAAACCGAGAAGGGAATCACCATCTTACTTCTGCTCACAAATACTCCTGTGAAAAGAAAAAAAAGCAAGTTAGTAGGAAAATTAGAGTCTATCTCTCAGTTTATACTTAGCGAAGGTATGTTAAGGAAGAGGTTGAAGGAGTCAATTATTTTGTTGAAAGTAGCAATGTAATCTCCTTCAAGAGCGTTTATGTTTCCTCCAATAAATACTGCCAATGCATCACCGCCAATTCCAGATGAGGCCTCTTATGGGTACATTCTCAGTTTTATCTGGCTGGTTGTTGCCATTGCTATGGTTAATGGTCCTTTCAATGGGCTCATGTCCAAAGCCTTTAAATAAGCTGCACCTGAAAATATCCCTGATGTTACGGAGATTTCAGAAATTTATTGATTTTAATCATTAAACCAGCCTAGCTGCACTTTCCCGAGCTGATTGTAGAATCCTGGTTTTTCTACATTTACAAGGAAGGAATCGCCAAAACAAAGTGTTTTACCATCGTTATCGTTGATCAGACTAATCGATGGTTTGGTGAACTCAACTGAATTCCAAATTTCAGGGTTGTTAAGATCTAATTTTCAAAGGAGATTTCAAAAAAAAGATTTAAGTAAAAAATATCCCCTAAAAACTTTAAATATTCTTGTTACTTGTGATTGTAAGTTAGATATTAGCTAAGGATCCACTAGATGTAGACATTCCTAGAATCTATGACATATTTGTGTATATTTTCAAATTAATCGTATTTCCTTCTTTTCGACAAAACTAACCTAATACGCTATCCGTTGTTACATCCTTAATCACGCACTGACTCTGCGTCTCATCATCCTAAAAGCATTCAATTCATTGTATATTTATTTCTAGCTTTTCAATGAATAATCTCGTAATATTTGTTGTTACATTTTGAATTCTCCAAATCGAAGGGAAGTTAATCTAAAATGAATTTTCAGGTGTGAGGTATGTCTAATTGACTGAAATGTAGAATGAATACGTTGCAAGCTAGTTCAACAGCAAGCTATCGATGTTCATTGAATTAACAATCAACGGCTAATAATTTGCTTGACTTTGAGAATCTGATTAGCTAACTACTACAGCATATCCTTCTTGGTAATTCTCTGAAACGTTATTATCAAAAATTAACTCAAATGAAAATATTTGCTTATTGTAATTTCTAGGTAAACGCATCCCGGAGATCGTAACCATGAATATCGAGGAGGTTTATTTCGGGATATTAATGATCCTAAGATAGTTCCTTTGTTGAACAAAGCAATCTACTTTAATAGCACTCACTGCGCAGCTGATAGGGAAGGAATTACTGTTATTAACTTCAAGATCGAAATTATGTGGGAATCTCAAAAAGAGAATAGTATTTTGAGATATTTCACTAAACTGTGATGTCTTAAGTGTAAACGCAATAGAAGATAGCACAGCTGAAGAACTAGATCGAATATGCGATATAAATGGGTATCCAAATGAGAACATATTCGACGATGGAGTTTCAAATTGCTATTCTAGAAAATTCTACTAAGATTAATCGATAAGATTGACATAATTAAAGTCAAATATTTAGAGTCTTACTGGTAGGATAGTTTAGGCAGTATGCAAGAGAATATCGGAGCAGCTTAGAATAAACTCACTTACGTCTTATAGATCTCGCTTCAATGATAACAGTAAACTGTACATATTCGATTTGGATGAATTTCTAACTTTAATCGAGCTAAATGAATTACTCATTTAGTATGACGAATCTGGATTGTTTTCATATACCGTGCAGTATCTACTTACTGTCCTAGCATTGAATATCTAAAGGTTGTTTAGTCCGAGAGTGCCTAAATCAACAATAATACGATTGAAGACATTCCCATTGAAATCGATGTCATTTGTTTTGCTGGAAGAAAAACCAAAGTACATATTGAGCTTCCCAGCTTGATTATGAGTTAATGGAAGAGACTACACGCTATTCTCTTAGAATTGCATGCTTAGCTTTGAAGGAGATATCACTGAAGGGTCTTCAAAGACATAATTTGTTAGCGGTGTTGCTGTTGTAGCGAGCGGCTGGCAGTTACCGTTAAGTAAATCGATGCATAACGACATAGCAAAGGCTTTATCATTAAGGTTATTGTTACCTAGAGAAGTTGCTTTGATCACTGCGTTGGCGTAGTGTAGAATTTAAAAGGATCCATTGAATTAGCAAATTGTACAATTGTCAGCATCCAAGACAAAATCATAATAGCCGAATGCTGGATCGATAACTAATATGCATCCGTACTCTCGCGCAGACGTAGCACTATCGATAAACACACACTGCTATCCTGGGATGATATACGGCTAGGAGAAACTCGGTATAAGTCTGATTTTCATCCCTTTCGAAAACGCTATCGAGGAACTTGGCTAAGATACACTATACACGAGAAGGTTATCCTGAGATCCCCAGAACAGTTTCGATTAGGTTAAAGTAGTTTTAAGTAGATTAGGTAGTTTTATACTTTGCTGCACTGCGACGGCGATTCTTAAATAACCTTTGGAGTTGCTCACTGCAAACACAGTGTCCGATGGGGTTTCTAGTGCAGTCGATGGCATTACAAACCCTGCTAGAGAAAACTCAATATTGCTTGTGTTGTCACTGCTCAGAGGGCAAGACATGATATATCGAGTGGATTGAGTTTATTTAGTTGGTTGGATGCTGAAGAACACGCATCCTTGTTGGCTGGCTTGGTTTGAGTAGAATTGCCATGAAGTTACTAATGTAAATGAGCTCCCTTGAAGGAATGTCTTTTCGTTGTCGTTTTTGTAGTTGTAGAGATTGCTGGAGTCAGTGAAGGAAATCGTTATAGAAACTTTGCCGGTGTCACCAACGCGTAGATTATCCATGTTTAATTACATGCTCGCAGAGGATATGTCAGGGAAATTCTAGGCATTTGGGAATCCATCGATGTTTTGAAGCTTTTAATCGAATAAAAGCCTTCGATGCGCTGGATCTTGTTCGATTAGATTCATGGAAGAAGTACTTAATCTGTAGATTTTGTTAAACGAAAAGTAGGAGGTTTTGGAGAAAGATTTATAAGCTGAATTGAGTTGCAAAGTTGTAGCGTAAACGTGGAATTCAGTTGAAATATTTCGAAGCTAAATCGGAAGGACAAATGATATCCACTGGTTAGCTACTAAAGCTATTTGAAAATGCAAAAAAGGAATTCAATTCAAGGAAAAAATATTGATAGTTTATGATGCGGGCATACTGATATTTGTGATCAACAACCGATTCATGTTGTGAAAGATAAGACCATGGTTGACGGGATTAGTTGCATTTCCTTGGAAAGTCGGCCATGCTGAGAATTAAACGGTGCTGGAGGAAATCTCATTTCCACACTGAATATCCACTGGAAGTGTCTCATCGGCTGAGAAAAGTAAAAATAAGATTTGATTTAAAACGATCAATGAAGCTCACAATAAAGAAAGTAATTATATTTTTCTGATTTCTTACATTATCCTTCTTGAATTTCATCTGGAATCACGAATTATCCGCCATCGAAGAAAATAGCTAATCCAGCTGCATCTTAACTTGGTAAATCTTCAGCTTAGAGCTGGATAGCGATTTTAAGTAGAGTTGGAAGTAAATTTGGTATATTTCCTGAATCTGAACTTGTGTAGTAATTCAATATACTAAGCTAAATGCTACTCGTAGTTGTTGAAAACGTGTCAATTGTGTAAGCATTCACGAGGATTTATGACAATTAAACTGGGGAATTCGAAGTAATTTGATCATACGATATAATGTAGAAATCTAATGTCATCTCGCTGACATGGCTAGTTCCACGGAATGGGATCATCACATTGCTAACACTGAAATCATTTCGACTGAATAGCTTCCCTAATGACTCCGTTGTTGTCCCCCAGACTTTCAACGCACTGAAGTAATTGCTAGTCGAAAGTATCGATGAACTGATGTTCGCATTTAACATCGAGTAACTGCTCACCGAGCTATCTCTACTAAGTTATATTAATGGATTCATGATAATCACAACACCTGCACCTCCGAGAACATCTTAGGGAATAGTCATATTGGCACTTGTCAAATCAGCGTTGCTGATGTCCAAACTGAAAATCATCTTCTAACTCGCACTCGATGTAACGATGCCCAGTGTGCCGCCTTGCTCGTAAGGTCGCTTAAATTCTTCAAAGACAATCACTCTGTTATTCCAGTGAAAATAGAAAAATATTTTTAAGTTTGTTTTACGTGCAGATTGAGTAATCGGATCTTGGGTCTACGTTGATACTACTGTCTAGTTGTACGATCTGTATGACCAGTTATTGGAGTTTAATGTACGTACAGTGTTCTTCACTATTTGCTGCTACACATTCAATGGAGTTTCATCAACGATTCTCTGCCCATTTAGCGTTGAGACTGTCAATATATTCAATTCTGAGAAATCGTTTGGGAGATTTGTTTAGAGTGCATCATATCCTAGCATCATTCGAAATCCGATGTGATAATCAACATTCTAAGAGAGCTAACCGACATTCGCACATTTAATAAACCGATTCGTGGTATTCTACAGGTTGTTCATTATTGAGCAGGATACTGTGAGACTCTCTGATAGATTGGGTAGATTCTCAGAAATGGAATGTAGCAGAACATATGAATTATCATCTTGAGAAGGAACCTATCATTTAAATGAAAGCAGAAAGTAAATTATTGCATTGACTAATAGGGAGTAGCTTTACTTAGAAATGAAGCTCAAGCTCTTGGTTCACAGGAGTGTCTTCACTAACTTGAAAGATAAACCGAATGGAATTGAACACAGAGGAGTAGCCTAAAGAAGGGTCACTCAGACGCATCAGACAAATTGGAAAGTTAGGGGAGATAAGAGAATCAAGAGGGATACCAAATCCTACAGTTGTTTCTGTTTTACTAAGGTAAATCTGTTCTAGATCGAAGAGATTAGATAGGGTGACTTCATCAGTAACATGAGCTGCTTATGTGAGAACTGCTCGAAGTCTAAATCCAATGTTTTTGACTATTCTACTATCATTTTCAGCCATTGTTGCAAGTCGAAATGCAAATCCTAGAGTTCAAATGGACAAAAATGTATTAATCAAAACAGAAAAAGTCCTCTAAAGTTTTCTCACCTGAAGGGATGTAACTCGAGAAATAATCGAAAACAAGTGTCCCTTAGGTTGAGAAAGTGCAGCTGTATTATGATGGCTCGAGTGCTTGAACTAAAGAATCCTTCATAGAATAGCAGAATTAGCTGAATGTAAAGCCTTCTTCAGGGATAAACGATATTTCAAATCGCATCTGTCCATAATAGCTCTTCGATGTCACGATTGTAAAGAACAATGGATATAACCCACCTGGCTTGAATGCGAAATCTGATACGGTTGCGTCCGCGGAGAATTAAAAGTTTCTTTCAGGTGCAGATGTGTATTTCAGAGCAGCAAAAGAAGCATTGAAATCGTACAGAAGAGAATCATCTGAAGTATAATCTACTATGCTTTCAAGCTCCACTACAATTTCAGAAGTCAACAGAGATGATTGCATATTAGCTCCAAGAGGGATGACTTATATTCTCAGAGAATACTTTATCCCTTTTGAAAGACTCTCCCCAAAGTAGAAGTAATATCTGCCATTTGGATCGCATCGCATTTTCAAAGCATTTACTTAAGAACTTGCAGATGCACTACTATCAATCGATGAAAAGGTAGTTAAAAGTACACTGATTAATTGGGATTCAAGAGATTTAGCGGGATTATGGATGGGATGAGGGAACGATACACGAATACCATCTCTTTCGATATCAAGTTGGTTTGTTTCAAGTTTGAAAGTTAACTCGTACATTGAAGTGAGTCCTATGTTCGAATAGTCCATCTTAAGATCATAACTATGTATCCCACCTGCTGCTTTGGTGACATCAAGACTCAAAAAGCATGTCATGATGATTATGCTTAATGTTATCGTTGAAAAACAACAGTTTTTCATTATTGTTGTTTTGGTGTTTTAGAAGTTAGTTTCTACTTCTTTTTTTTCCAGCGAATTAACAAATAAGTCTAATTTTTTTAAATGAATTTTCAATTCCTTATTAATCTTGCTAGGGAGTTTAAAAAGTGAAAAGCCATCCATTCGTTGCTATTTGAGTAATCTTGATGGAAGTAGAAGCTAGAGAAAGTGGATTAAAATTGAATATTTATGAGAATTATTAAATAAAAAATATGAAAAGTGGAGTTATTTCTTAACAATTGCACATTAATCCTAAGTAATGATTAATTAGTTAGAATCATCTGTTAATCTAGCAGCAAAATTTTATCATAAAATCACTTATTATTGTAATTTCAAATCCGAATTTAAATATATTTTTAAAATAAAAATACCTAATAAAATAGATATAATTAAGAATACCAACTAAAATACCATTAGATAATTGCACTTAGTAGATTAAATCATCTAAGAATCTTTTTCTTTAAATAATGGATATGGGAAGGTTTTTTAAAACTGTGAAGGGATTTTTTTATTTTAAATAACAATTGTTTTCAAACATTTTTAAAATAAAACTCTAAAGAATAAAAATAATAATGATTATTCCAACAATTTTGCTTTCTTTTTGGGAAGAAGAAGAAGGCACAAACACACACACACACATAAAATGAGAAACTATGCAAAGAATTTTATCATTGAGTTTTAGAATCAAGAGATGCAGCAGTTACTTTCTCAGCATATTCAGCGAGGAATGCTACGACTGCCTTAACCGCTTCATCGGTAGTCCCAAGATTTAAGGAAATTCTCAGAGAATCTCCTTTTCTGTTATGCAGTCCAATGATACCGCGTAGAGCAGCTTCGTCTATGAAATGTTAGTCTTGTTGAACTCCCTTGGTTTTGAATACAATATGGGTATTTGAACGGAATTATTCAGCAACTTTAGTTTCATAGACAAGAGGATGTGCGTCGATTTCTGCATAGATACTGCGAGCTTGTTGATTGATTTTAGCAGCAATCGCCGACAAGGATCCTTGCTACTAAGCATAGAGGAAGAGATGCGCATTGATGTACATTGGGAAAGTACCAGGAGTATTAGGAATTCCATCGTTGGCCTTGAGTTCTTAGTAGTCGATCATATATGGACATTTAGGGTGAGCTTTTAGAATAGCTGAGTCTCTGATTAGCAAGACAACAGATCCAGCTACTCCGATTTAGTATTCACTGCTGACATAGGCTACATCGATTTACGACCAATCGATTTCTCTAGTCAGGAAATCACCTGAGAGATCAGCTACAACTAGTGCTTTTGGGGCTAATTCACTAGGGCGAGTAGGTTGTTCATTGAGTGCGATACCTTCGGAGACCTCATCTGAGACGTAATGGATATATGCAGTGTTTGGTGCAAGTGGTTCCGAAAGACTTACAGCGACTCTCTATTTGGAATTCAAGGTGAGATTCTAGATAACATTGATATTTGGGACATATTTTTTTGCTTCCTCGATAGCACGTTCACTCCAGTACCCGGTGTTCACGTAGGTTGCAGTGTCGTTCTACCCAAGAAGATTCAAAGGGACAGCAGCGTTCTAGAGAGCTTATCCACCGGACATTGTGTAGACTCTAAATTCTGCTGGGAGATTCACCAATTCTCTCAATGCTTTTTCTCCTTGAACTAGGAGATTCAAATATTTTGGTTGCTTATTGAACATCTCCAGCATGGACACACCAACTCCTAGACAGTTGTTCCATTCTTTTTCGACAGTTGCTAGAACTGCAGCGGGCAAAGCACATTGCTCACCGTTAAAGTTGTATTTAGTTTCTGTAGATCGTGTAGTTGACATTTTCTCTTCTTTCTCTCTCTTTCTCTTTATTTGTTTCTTCTTCTCTTTTTTAATAAAATTCTTTGTTTTTACTTAAATGTTTTAATTGAAGGAATTGTTTATTGTCTTTGTGTTATCTTATTTCCCACGTATTCTAAGATTTCTCACTTATCCCTCCTTGTTGGTTTCAAATAACCTTCTCTCTTTTTTTTAATTATCTTCCCACTCTCCTCCCCTTACTTTTGCTTCTAGCAAAAGATACAGTTGTTTATTTTTATTCCTGAACAAGAACAAATAAATCATAATTCAAGTCAATCTCACTGTGAAAAGTTTTGCCTTTTAATTTCATCAGAAAAATTCCTTTCAAAAATATTTCTTTTACTTCAAAACTCTCAGTTTTTTTGTTATTTATTGTGATGTTCAAACTCATTCCCAATACACATTAAGCTCGCCTCTTCATCAGCTCCTGACATATCAAGCCATCTAAGTATTTCTTCTAGAATTTTTATCTTTTTTGGGTATTTTTTTTATTAACAATCTAAAATTAAAATATCTTCAAATTTTTCTTAAATCAACAATTGTCAGTTTGCTTGAATCATATACTTTGAAGTAACAGAGTTTTCCTAAATGTTTTGATTGAAGGTACTTAGTTTTTTTTTAATAAATTTGTTGTTGCTAGTCTAATTTATCCTCATATAATCTCCAAAACAGTTACTAACTAAAAGCAAGATTCTACCACTACCATTTATTTTATTTTTATTCCTGAATATTTCATAACTTTCTTGCCTTTTATTTACATTTAACCGACATTGATATTTTGCCTTCAAAAATATCATTTTCCTTTTATCTTTCGATTATTATCTCCATTTTCAAGTAATTTGCTATGATTGCAAAGCCAAATTGATTGTGAATTCCTACTTTCTCACTCTGAATTGATGGCAGATGATGTCTAGTTTTTTAAAAATTTAATCAATGAAATTATGATGAGTTATGTATTTATCTCAGTGACATCTACTATGACTCTAATGGGTCATTTAATCAAAAATGTTCAAGACTATCTTGGTCTACATTTACATTTGACCTTGCCCACACAGTAAACAAACTTTTAAAGAAATACAGAAACAAATCGAATCAAACAGTTTTGTCATTAAGTATCGCATAATCTCAGTCTAATGATACTCAATTCTCCCTTCGCTAAGTAGCGAATTTTCACTACGCTAATACTACTCAGCTATTGTTTGATGTCCGCGTCATCTTCAAGATGTAACTTCTAATGAATACTATGATTTCAACTGGCATTTCGTTTTATCTTTCTTTGATTTTACATAGTCCTCTAGAAAGGGAAATCATTTAATCCTAAAGAAGATATCGTTTCCTTCAATTCAGACCACGCATAATAGTACCATGAGCCATGGACTTACGAATTCAACCTCGCTTTAGGAATAGCTGCATGTAATTTCTTGAAATAACTGATATTTAAATTCTAATCGTTCTTTGTTTTCTTTAGTTTTAGTTTGCATGGCTGGAATCTGCTCTGGCTTGAATGTAGGACTTCTCTCTATTGATCAAGTATAGCTCAAAGTAAAGCTAAAAAGCGGCTCAGAATAAGATAAAAAAAAAGTAGTCACCTTTATCATCTCATTCTTTTATTCTTTATTTTCCCCTCACATTCTCATATCATTTCCAATCTATTTCTTCACTTTTTATCCCTTTCATATTTCCCATCAAAAAGGCTGCTGCGATCTTAGGAATCCTAGAGAACCATCATCTCTTGCTTTCTACACTTCTTGTAGCAAACGCCTTAGCCATGGAAGCCCTTCCAATTTATTTGCACGAAATCATTCCTGCAGCAATGGCTGTCTTAGTTTCTACAATTGTTGTCGTGATATTCGGAGAAATTCTTCCTTAAGCAATATGCACAGGCCCAAAATAGTTTCAAATTGCTTCCGTCTGTATTCCGATTGTCAAGTAAAATCAATTTCCCCCAACTGATTGTTATGAAATAGATTAGATTCCTCTTCTATTTTAGTAATATCTATATAGTTGCTTTATTTTAAATTGTTTGCATAAACAGACTTCTTGAACTCATCTTCTTACCTGTATGTTATCCAATTGCAAAGTTCCTCGATTACCTTCTTGGCAAGCACGACATCTCTAAGTTTTAAAAAAAGGATTTAAAAGCATTTATCGAAATTCACTCCAGCTAATAAAATGATAATCTACAATAGGTACGAAATTATTGAAAAGATCTTAAAATAGCATAATTGGTTTATCTAATCTGTGTTTATTTATTATAACAACTAGTTTGGGTTCAATCCTTAAGAGGTGCAGATGATATCTTCTACAATGGATTTGTGTGACTAAAAAGTAACCTCAAAGATGGTCAGTTTCGATAAGGTTTTCATGCTTGGCACACACGAAATCTTTTCGAAAGAACTCATTCTACGTATCAAACAAAGTGGATTTTCTTCGATTCCTATTTACGAGACAGATAGATAGAACATTGTGGGATGTCTCAGAACCAAAATCATCCTTAAATGTGAGAGCAAACATCTCAATAAGGTAAAAATATCTTTTTGAGAACGAAACTCAATAGGCTTTGCATTTTTTGTTTGCAGTGCTAGAAAGTGAATTATGTTCTTTGTCTGTTGATAATTATTCTAATTTTGTTTTCCTCCACAGCCTATCGCTAAGAGATTTCCACTCGCTGCTCCATTGATGATTGCGAAAGACACAAATATGTTGCAGATGATTTAGATTTTCCAACTGAAGAAATGCAATCTTGCATTTGTGACAGATGAAGAAAAAGAATAGATGAATTAGACTACTCAAGAGAGATTATTGAGAAGCGTAAGCAATAAACATTGTTTATTGTGTTTATTGTTTATTTAGGATATTAAATTAGATTCTAATACATATTATTAGCTTTAATAATTAACTTTTTGTTTGAATAAAGAATCGAGAAATGATCGTTGAGGATTTTAACCATATTGAAGGTGTCATTTTCATCAAGGATCTATTCGAGGAAATTGTTGATGTCGACTTTTAAGATGATGACGAGCATATTCAAGTAAACTAATCTACTAACAAAACAAATACTAAATCAAAGTTTGATTTGTGTTCTATTTTCAATATCTCATTATCTTTGCGACATTTTCATTAGGAAAATAAAACGAGCAGAAAAACAGTAGGTCTTACATCAAAATCATTACCACAGACAGTGATCTCCAAAATGAATGAGCCACTTATCCCTAAGTGAGCTTCTGTCTTCACAATCAATTATTATTAAAAAATCAATATGTGTTAAAAATTTGTATTCACTCAGTTTAAACACATTTTTTCGAAAAATAATACAAATTCTATGCTGAAATGGAAGAATTTTTACTGGTTTTGAAGAATCAATGTGAATTTAAGTAGTTCAACTTGACATTACATTTTAAGAAATAATCTAAATAGGCAAAACTAGCATTTATGTGTGCAGTTAAATTATTGATCTTCTTTAGAAAAAACAGAATACAAAACACAATCCATAATACAATGTTTACAAATTGTACTTTTGTCCCTTCTAAAATCAGTTACTATTATTGCTTCTAATATTGCCATTACTATTCTCATCATTGTGGTTATTGTTAACACTTTAAACTTCTGTCTCAACTGATTTTGAGTTTTACTAAGTGTGCACTTAGATGATCGAGAAAAAGGGCTTCAGATGTTCTTAACTTATGACCGCAATAAAAAGCTCATTTTTTTTATTTTTGAAGAATTACATTTTAGAATTCATGCACTCGTTGTAGCAGAAGATATGCTAATCCTGAATAGATATAGATTCTCCTGTTTTCAAGTTGTCAACTCTGAGCACATTTTCATTGTGACAAGTTGTAAAAATAATCGGAAAATTATTCTTTTCAGGCGTTGTATTCTAGATCGTCAGGATCTCATTAATTGCACCATTTAGTGTGAAATTATTAGCTACTCTGTCACCTGTGTCAAAATCAAATAAATTCACATATCCACGAGAAGTTCCTATTATAATAATTCTTTGTTTCTCGTATGGGATGATGTTAAACTGAACAGCATCTGGATTAGCTGGAAATTCCCTTAGTACTTGCAACTTTGGGCGAGAATATTGGTCAACTCCTTGTTAGACAATCATCGAAAGTTCAGAGATGCAGCCTCGCTAGAGCACTAAAAAATGATTTGATTTTATAACAAGCATTGAATAAACACACCCAAAATCTTCTAAGTTCATGTCAGAATGCAAGTTTTCCTCTTCTTCTTCGATCTGCGTTATCTCTTAGTAATTATTCGTTGTATCGCTATTCTCGAATTGAAAATTTTCAACCATTATTCTGTGTTATTATTCTTCGTCCGTGACTGATATTAAACCTTGGTTTTCTTAATTGATTGTTGATCGCTACTCAACACTTTTCTACTTTTCTTGAACAGCTAAGTGCGAGCAATCAAGCTTATTTTAGAGTCTAATAACTTCTACAATGCACTTCTATTGGACACTCCAAACGACTATCCTGCCATCGTACGTGGACCCTATGAAATGATTGCAGTCTAGATTATCACATATCTTCGTTAATTCACTTCCACATGCTTCAAGTTAAATAACTTTTTTGCCTTCCATGTAATTCCAAACATTAACTATCTGATCGTATCCTGAACTTAACAAAAGTGATTTGCTGGACATATGAAATGCTTCTAAGACTAAAATTGGCTCATAAAAATAGTTGATTTTCCTGATCAACTTGAAATTATTGTGAAGATCATAGATTGTTATTGTCGCATCAGAAGAGCCAATTGCGAGATAGTTGTTGTCGAGAACGCACAAACAAAACGCGTCATCATAATGTTTCGCTGGAATTGACGCTTTCATTTCTAATCTCGAGACACCTCCAAAATCCTCGATTTTTACATTTTTCTAAGTTTTGTCAATTTCAATTTGGCTGTTTTTGTTAGGGTAACTCTGCTATAATCGATGATGCTCATTGATTTAGTTAGGGAATTCATTTTCTTATTCTTATTTCATAATTGGATTAACAAAGTTTGAATCTTTGTGTGTATGCGAGTGATTTGTTTTTTTGTAGTTTCTTTTGTTGGTTATTTTTGGCAGAATCAAAGCGATGTGTGAATTGATTTGATTTAAAAAGCAAACAAAGCAAAAAGAGGCAATTTATTTCGTTTTATTCATCAAAAATGATTTGTTTAAGAAACATAGTTTAGTGGAGCAAAATATCATGTGAATTTTTAATAAAAACAAAAAAATAAGCAACACACTGCTCAAATCGTTCGATGTTTCATTTATTTTTTCAACAAATTATTGCGGTTTGTATCTGAGATATCTGGTTTTTGGCAAAGGGGATCACTGACTTGTTGTCAGAAAAAACTTATTGCGCTGAATGTTTTAGACTGTCTGTTATTGGCCCTGTTGACAAAACTCAACTATTGGGCTATCAACTAGTCTGGCTTTTCCTCATATGGTTCAAATTCATTTTTTAGTTGATAGTATGAATTTGTAAGCTGGATGGAGGAGGAGAGCAATGCTTAAAAATTAGTAATTGAATTCTGTGTCTTTGTCAGAACCTCATCATAATTTTAGCTTGAATCAGTATACTTTATAAATACCAAGGAAAGCTGCAGGATGTATGTCTTCTCGAAAACTGTAAGATAGTCCTTGTCATTGATTGTAACACTCGACACCTTTTCATTGATTGTAACAGTAAAGACCTTTTTGAGTAGGTCTCGAGTTAGTTATTTGATCTTTGTCTGCATAAGCTCATCTTATTTCTATTTTGCCATTATGACGCTGAACTTTGTCTGCACAGGTTCACTTTTGTTTGGTTTTGGAGTGCAAAAGCTCTTCAGTCTGTAGATTTACTTTTGAAGCTTCTAAACAATAGAGGAAAAAGATTCCTTTAGCAACACTATTTTATTCTCTGAAATCTTTCTATTGCCTAGGAAAAAGATGAAGGAATCGACTTGATCAATAATTTTCTTTATTAATGTTTGATCAGTAATGGGTGCTATTATAGGCTATTCCTATTATTGTTATTTAGGGGCTTTAGAAGGTTTTTAAAGTCCTGTAAGTTCCTCTTTTATAAATATCAAGTCTTTTAGATAGCCTTCTGTAATTGATTAGAAAATTTATTCTGTGAAGTCTTGATTCTAATATTGCTTCCCTTAGATTGATGAGATAAAGTCATTATTTGTAAGGCAGCTGATAGCATTGTATTCAGAGAAATAAAGAGCAGTAAATAGTTGAATTTTAAAACTTTTTTCAGGGGGAATGTCTAAAAGGACGTGTAGACACTATCCGATTTCTTGATGTTTCTAGAAAAAACCACTTGTTTTATCTCTCAGCTGATATTTCAGCTAGACAAGCTTCTTGACTTCAGTGTGAGATTCATCGATAATTTTTATGATGTTTTGGTCTTGTTCTATTTCTAAATTTTAATCATAGAAAGAATAGTACTCTTTTATGCTCGTGTCGAATGCTACGAACTCATTAGGGCCTTTTCCATTGTTAGTTTTGCCTTGATTCGTATTGTTCTAATTCATGGTATTAAGGAAATGTTGTATTATCTCTACAATCTATTGGGATCTGCTGTTTATTTTTTGAAGAATTTTATTTCAAGAAATTATTCTTTCTTGATTTTTTTTGGGGGGGGGGGTATTTCTAACTCTTCTAAATGGAGACTTTTTTGTTGAGAATGTGATAAATAGTTAAAAATAATGAATTAAGGGTATATTTTTCCCCATTTCTTTTTGAAATTTTTGATTAGTTTCTTAGATATTTTAGTCTGTGACTTTGAAATGGTTTGAAACGATAAATACAAAAACACAGATATTTATTTTTTGTTTTTGAGAATGAACTCTCACAGATCAAACTTGACACCTTGTGCAAGAGGAAGGTCTTTTCCGAAATTGATTGTGCAAGTTGATCTTCGCATGTATTGTTTCCAAGAATCGGAGCCACTTTCGCGACCACCACCGGTTTCTTTCTCACCTCCAAATGCTCCACCGATTTCTGCTCCAGAAGGACCAATATTGACATTCACGATGCCGGTATCTGCACCAAGAGGGCCTGTCCACTAAAGTGAAAGAGAGAAACAATTAATATTTTTGAGTTTGTGAACCAGAAGTGAAATAAATAAAGTTAATAATCTTGTAAATTGAATTTGTGGATGTTGTGTTTACTTTGAAGAGATTTTGGAGATTATTTGTGAATAAAGATGCAGAGAGTCCTTATGGCACAGAGTTGTTAATCTAAATTGCTTCTTCTAAAGTCTCAAACTTCATAATGAAAAGAATAGGCACAAAGTATTCATGCTAGAGGCAAGGTGCCATAGGATTGGACATTTCAATTAATGTTGGTTGGACGAAGTTTCCCGAACCAGGGAGAATCTTTCCTCCGACAAGAACTTTACCACCTTGTTCTTATGAGACTTTCAAAGCATGCTCGTAGATTTAAAGCTGAGCCTTTGAGTGTAAAGGTCCACAGAGAGTGCTGCAATTGAGCTAGTCACCTGGAACGATGGACTCATAAGCCTTGACAAGTTTTGCTTTCATGCTCTCGAACTTTGAAGAGTGCACAAGCTACAAAGAAAGAAAAAGTTATTAGTTTAATTGTAAAGACAAATATTTCCAAAGCAATTATTTTACAAGTCTTCTGAGACTGGTGCATCTTTGTCCAGCTGTTCCAACAGCTGAGAAGAGACTGCCTTTAAGTGCAAGTTCTTCATTGGCATCATCACATACGATCAAGCAGTTATTTCCACCGAGTTCAAGAATGGTTTTACCAAATCTCTTGCTGACTTTCTCAGAAACAATTCTGCCAACTCCAGTCGAACCAGTGAAGGAGATCAAAGGGTATCTCTTGTCTTCAACGAGCAATGAGCCAATATCAGCTTCTCCAATGCAGAGAGTTAAAGCTGCCTTTGAGACATTGTTTTTCTCCAAAATATCAACGATAATTTTTGTAGTGGCAACACCGCACAGAGGAGTAGTTGGAGAGTCTTTCCACATAGTCATATTTCCGCAGACTGCAGCAAGAGTGAAGTTCCATCCGAAGACTGCAGTTGGGAAGTTGAAAGCGGTGATAACACCGATGAGTCCTATTTTTATAGTTCATTTATAAATTAAACAATTTGAAGATATTTTTATATTTTCTAATATTACCTAGAGGATTCCATTGTTCCATCATGAAATGGTCTTTTCTCTCTGATGGGATGATCTGTCCATTGAGACTTCTTGATAAACCGCATGCCATATCGCAGATATCGATAATCTCTTGGACTTCACCTTCACCTTCAGCGACAATCTTGCCAACTTCGAGAGAGACTAATCTGCCCAATGCAGCCTTGTGTACTCTGAGAGCTTCTCCAATCTGACGAATGATCTCACCTCTCTTGGGGATTGGGAGCTGTTGAAAAAAAAAACAATATTTTAGATTGTTTATCATTTTAAAAACAAATAAACTAACGCCATACCTTCATCCACTCTTCTTTGCCCTTGATCATATTTTGAGTTGCAACTTCGTAGTCTTCAACTGAAGCTCCCTTGACTTCAGCGATGACTTCATTAGTAGAAGGGTTGATGGATTAGAACACCTTTCCGTTTCCTGTCCATTTTTCACCATCCCAGCATCCGAAGTTGCTTTCAGTAAGTCCCAACTCCTTCAAGAAGGGATATTTATCGAATGTAAAAGTAGTAGCCATGTTTTCGCTTTTTCCTTCAATTTTTGGGGAAGATAATTTTTGTTTTTTTATTTGGTTTAAATCAATCATATTCCACTCGCTTAAACAATTTTCTGGATATAAACACTTGTTATCACGTCACCTCTCGAAAAATTCATATGGAATCTTAAGACCCTCACCTTTTCCCTTCTTTTTCTTTGGTATTTGATCTACCTATGTCCCCACGACAGCAATACAACTAATTGAGCAAATGCGTCATTATTATCTTGTTTTCGACGTTTTTATGCCTTTACTACGTTAATTTTGTTTTTATTTTTAATTGAATCTGTATTTCCTTACTTTAGGCCTCTCTTTTGTCCTTTGTTCCATTTCCAATTTCCTATTGATTTAGTCATGACATTCATTCTTGATTATTCAATGAAAAATATGTGCAAACAAAAATAGGTTCAAAAAAATCTGAAGAATATCTGAAAAATTCAACTATCCTTCAAGAACATTTAGAACCTGCTCAGTTTTCCAAAGAAAAAGTAATTTCGAGAATGAAAAAAGCAACAAAGATATGAGTCCTTTAAAGCTCAAGAATACCCTTACTATTTAATTAACTTTTCTTCTTCTTTTTCTTCACAAAAAACACATCCTAATTAAGCACAAAGTTTTTTAAAATAATTGAATAAAAACCTTGCTAATAAAAAGGTTGGGGAGGGATTTTCTGCTTATTTGATAGACTATCAAAAAATGAATGCTCTTTTTCTTGGGAGAGCAGAGATTGAATAATAAAAGGTATTTCCAGACTAATTCCGTTCATCTAAGGGTGTGTTTTTCGTTTGCGCTGCTTGGAAGTTAAAAAATATTTAAATTCAAAAATCAAACCTCTCCAATCATCATATCCAAGCTATTCAGACAAACAAAGAGCCCAAAATCCGACTTTAATTCATAAGATTAGTTTATTTTTCTGGAAAAAAATGATAAAAGAAGCGGAGAACTCGTTGAAGATCCCTGTGACTTTCTGCTAAGTGCATTAAGAGCGGTCAGTACTTTCTGTCTGCTTAGATGAATCGTGCTCATATAAAGGAATGTTCTGCTATTAGTGCATTAAATTCCATTATGCACATCTCGAACGTACCTTCGAAATTAAAGAGTTTTTGAATTCTGTCAGCGAGCACATCAATGAATTATCCTTCGATTTGCTGCAGACGACACCATCGCCATCGATCTAGGAACTTTATCGAGCTCGATATGAGTAAGTAGTGTAAAATAAAGAAAATTTGCTAAAGGAAAAAGAGCTTATCACGGAAGCCATCGGAAAATATGTGCAGTTAGCCATGGAATCTGCGGATAAGAAACTTGAAAGCATCGAAACGAAAAACCCAGCAAACTAAAGCACTCAGACTATTCAAGAGCTTACCAGCTATCAAGATAAGTTCTTTGATCTTGCTAATTTACAGTCAGATGAGCTTTACGACATGCTCGTGTTCTTCTCTCGCTTTATTGCCAAAACATCCGATGATAAAATTGAGATTATCAAGGCGATTCCTGCAAAAAACGCATCCAATTCTCCCTTACCAAAGCAAGTCGCCATCGCTGTTGAAGGTGACCTTGACAGCACTTGCTAGAATCTCAAAAATTCCTAGCTCGTCCTTTAGAAGCTCGCGGGGATCCTCGAACATCTTCCTCCAGATGATAAAGTAGCTACTTTAAAACTAAATAACCTCAAAGTTGGCCCACCAATCCCGCCGTTACCATAACCATAACAACCATAATAATAGTAATAAATGGTAATTTAGTAGTAGTAACAGCAGCCATATGCCCCAAAGAGAGTATTGCCATAGCAGCCCTCTCCATTTTAAGCCTAAGAAAGGGCACTCACTCACAAGATTATTAATCCAAACAGTAATTTCCAGCAATAACGATCTTAAATCCAAGGATTTGAGTAAAATAGCAATTTGTATGATCCGATGAATCAAATCAACAACAATCCTCGACGAACATTCAATCAATCCTAAGTTTTAGCAAATCTACCGTAGTTTGACAAATCCTCTGTTTCTCTAAACAAATCAATATCTATCCCTTCGATCCCTCTTCTTACTCCTATTCTTCCAGCAGCTCCAAATTTTCTTTAACAATTCTAGCAGAAATTAAACGAAAATATCATAGGCAAACCACCTAACTGCACAATCAATTTGCTTCCGCAGAATAGTAATCTCAACAATAAACCCATTAAGCCCTTTGAGACAACAGAAGATATTAGAAAACCGTACAAATCAGAGGAGGAAAATGAAAATATTTTCAACGTATCTGAAAATCTTGTTGTTAAAAGAAAAAGCTCTCAGAAGATCGAAGTCACAAGCGATCAGCGACTTAGTCTTAGGAGCGTTGAGCATTTTTGCGATGCACTTGAAGTGAATTACAATGATTCTTGGTGTATTTCTTTCAAGGTGCTAGAAGAATGCAGTCTCACAGGACTCTACCATTTTCCAATATTTGTGTATGAGTCGAGTGTCGGCAATTCTTTAGCCTCCTGTGATTTAGAGATTAACATATTTGAAGGCAACAGCGGGATTTTTGCGAATCCAATCTGCTCCCAGGCAGTGAGTTTGCATAAAACGAACTGCAATGTATAATCTTCAAATTCCTGTCTCGATCAGTTCTCAGATTAAAAAGAGACTCTACTAAAAGTTCTTGAGAAGA